>Ga0209634_1001430_pt1 | contig 17404 bp, 15 predicted proteins | sample LinPmetageLP40_FD_184043 | JGI IMG/M metagenome (GOLD analysis project Ga0209634, IMG submission 184043) | Marine viral communities from the Pacific Ocean - LP-40 (SPAdes) (version 2) | ecosystem: Environmental > Aquatic > Marine > Oceanic | place: Pacific Ocean | collected 2010-08-26
GTTGAAGAGTTTACCAAGACTGATCAGGGCGTTGTTGATTTGTTGAATGCAATCTCTGCCAAGGTAACAATAGGTGAAGAGATTCAAGAGGGGGATGTCAAGGTGCTTGAGGAGATAGAGACTAAACCTGAGACCAAGAAGAAAGGTAAGACAAAGAAAATAAACTGGACGAAGCCTGAGGGTAAGAGACCCAAGAGACAGACTACAGGTACAGAGATGGGTAAGGTAGTGCGAAGCTATGAGGCAGGTGAGATTACTCTAGAAGAGTACAACAAGAAGTCAGATGAGTTGATGCCTACTCGAATGAAAGAGAAGTTCACAGAGCCTGCAACAAATCCGGAGCTAGGAAAATTAAGAGGGCAAAAGAAAGCCAAGATAAATGCTCCTATAAAAGAAGGTGCTGACGTTGGTCTAAGGTTAGACATTCCTCTTATGGAGGATACAGGTGTGTCTGCTGTTACAATACACCCTGGTCGAGGATTAACATCTTCGGCTTCATCGTATAGAGGTGCTGCTGTGATTAGTGACGTTGAATTTAAAAGCAATCCTAAGTCTTCATTAGGTCTAGCATCAGAGGCTAACACAAAGAACCCAACGATTGCTCGTATGGCAGGTAGCTTTGTCAACATTGGTGAGACTATTGAGGAGCAGAACGAGGCAGCTAAGAAGTTGGCACAACAAGCAATGAACGAGGGGTGGACACAGGTTGGTGTCAATCCATCTAAGCACTCATACTTCTATGACCGATCCAATGGGAAACCTTTGAAGAGTGCTGACAGAGTTGTTCAGGTAGGAGACCTCATCTATGCAGAGAATGCTAAGACCACTACAATATATGACGATAGATTTATTGTCAAGGGCAAGACCGATAAGAAGGGAGGCCCACTACGTTTCCAGAAGGAGGGGGTGAGTGTTAGTGAGGACGCAAAGACTGACGCTATGAGGTTTCAAATTATCGGTGCGAATGCACAGTTAAGTAAACAGGTAAAAGAGAATCTTTCTTTAGCCAAAGAGATGCAAGCTATAGGGTTGTCTAAGAAGATAATATTTTTTGATACAGGATGGCAACAGGGCGCAGATTCAATGTGGAGATATGAACTCCCTGATGGAAATCTTAACACAAACGCTATAGCCGATTTGTTTCTTGAGACATTATATGAGGATGCTGGGAGTGTTACTGTTAAAATAACAGATATACTTGAAGCTCCTGAGTTATATAAAGCGTATCCTTTTTTAAAAAACATACCTGTTGTTATTACCCCATCTGCCTATATGAATGGAGCATCTGGATCTTATAGCCCTGGTGCTTTTAATATAATAAAACTTAGTGACGATTTAATTGGAGGTCAAAACTTTGAAATAAAAAGTGTTCTTATACACGAGCTTCAGCACGCTATACAACACAAGGAAGGTTTTGCTAGAGGGGGAAATCTAAGTAAAGGTAGAGAGATATTAAATACTTATTTTGCAGACCAAACTAGATATAAGCAACAGTTAAGAGATGTAATAAAAAGAATTAGAGGCTTTAATAAGGTAGAGGTTAGAAAAATAGAAGATGTGTTGGCACAAAACCCCGACATAGATGTATATGAATTTGAAAAAATAGCTAAGGCATTAATAGCAATAGAGGAAGATGTCTCAATAGAACAAATTGAGAGTGGAGATGTGATGCTTAGTGAAGAGGAATTAGAGTTGGATATACTATCTGCTACTCGTTCAGTAAAAGAATTATTAGAAGGGCTTAATGATATGAATATTGAGGTTGGTTCTAATATGAGTGAAGATATAGATAAAACCATCCTTTCAATACAGAATGAGATAGAGGGTATCAGCTCTCCTGACACAGCATATCAGGCCTACATAAGAATTGCTGGAGAAGCGGAAGCTAGGAATGTTCAGCGTAGAATGAATCTTCCGGAAGCAAAAAGAAAAGAATTAATGCTTGAAGAGACTGAGGATGTTGCAAGGGATCAACAGTTTTTAATTTTTGGTAATGACTCTTCGGTGAAATCAATTGACGCACAGACAGAACCTGAAGAGCAAGGAGAGGGTGGTGAAGTAGGTACTATTAGACTACAAAAAGCAAACATACAATTCAAACCAGCTCCAGGGATAGGAACAGACACAAGATCATTTGCAAAATTCTATGAGGAAAAAAGCCTGAGAGATTTTAATGGTAAGAAGTTTGTAACTAATATGTATGACTTTACCAACGCTGGAGAAGTGGATTTGGGAAATGGATATGTTATTAATCTATGGGGTGGTAAAAGTTATGTCCCATATATGTTAGAAAAAAGAGGTAAGAATTTAGGAGAGGTTTCTAATCTTGCTGCTTTTAATACAAGAGAATTTGCTGAACTCTTTATCAAAAATGTTAAAGAAAGTAATGCCTCTTTGTTCATACCACACTCTGGTACTACTAAAGGTTCATGGCAGTTTCAGCAATCAATATTTCAAGAGCTTACAAATGTAGCACTAGACAAAAAGATTCTAAGCAAAGAAGAATTAATATCATTGTTTAATGAATCTATTAAAAGTAAGGATGGTAAGAAAGCGTTTAAAACTTTTGTAAAGAACTACAATAAGAAAAGAGAAGAAGAAGGAAAGAAACCAAAAGACATTCAGGATTTTAATTCTTTTATAACTAATCCTAAAGAAATAATTGAACTGCTTGACATAGAAAACAATATGTCTCCAGATTTAAGAAAGATTTTAAACTCTAAGTTTTCTACAAATAAAAAGTTTCAAGAGGCGATAGGTGTAAAGAACGCTGTTGACTTTGCATTAAGAATGGAAGATCCGTTGAATAATGGTATATCGGGGGGAGACCTTATGGGTATAATTGAGTTCGATAATACTTCTTTTAAAATAAGAAAGCCTAACAAGAACGACCCTGATTATCATCCATCGTTTGCATATACTGTTGAGGCAAAGATAAAGGGAGTGTATCAACCTACAGAGTTTTATAAGTCTAATGAAGTTACTGATTCCTATACAAAAAACAATAAGGATGGCACGAAAGTGTCAAGAAAAACTGACTTTACTTTAGAAGAGTATGAGCTAGCTAAAAAAGGTATTGCTATAAATGATAAAGGCAAGAAAGTTAAAATGAAATCAGGGCCATTCAAAGGTACACTAGAAGAGTTTCAGGAAATGAAATTTGAAAAGTCTAATGTATCTAGTAGTGCTGGTTCAATACCAAAGGTAGCAGAGTTATCAGAGACTGCGATGCGAGAGCAGAAGAGTCTGATGCAGATAGGTACTTATTACGGTGCTAATAACCAAGGGTTCTTCCCGTCACGAGTAAATTCATATCAACTCAAGCAAGACCTAGAGCAGATAGGATTTGGTTTGAAGCGTGCAAAGAGTGGAGATTACTACGCCACAAGAGGAGGACGTAAAGTAAATCCATTCCCACCTGAGCCAAGTAGATATAGATTCCAAGGGGAGAAGAAGATTGGTATAGTAGAGGCTCAAGTTTTTGATGATAAAGTTGCCGCGACAGATATTATTATTGCTGCTAGACGAGAAGGCTTTAATAATAAAGCTATCAGATTCTATTTATTGAATAGACGTAAGGGTGAGTTTAAAGCTAAAGAGGTTGATGCGTTATTGAAAGTAGATGCAACACTTTTCGATCAGTTACCAGATAGTTTTGCAGAGATTGAAGGTGGAGCAACAGCAGGTTTAAGGTTGTACGAAAAAATCGATAAGTTCAGACAGAAACTTATGGATAAAAACAATAGAATTAAAAAGCCATTCTTAGAAGAAAAACAAATAGAAGAACTTGTTAAAGAAAAACGAAAAGAACTTAAACAAAAAGGATTAAGTAAAGAAGAGGTAGTTAAAAAAACTTTAGAGTTTGAAAAGAGAGAGCGATCAATAAACCAAAAAAGAACTAAGAAATTATCCATGAATGAAATAATGGATAAGACGATTGAGTTTCTAGAGCAACAGCCAGAATACAAAAAGTCAGGTGATTCTTTTGTAGAGAAGGGAGTTACGAAATATCGCAAAGGTATATCTACCCAACAGGCTAAGATGCAGGCTGAACTTCAGGAAACCATAGGGCAGAAACCTACTAAAGAAGTAGCCGATGGTATCAAGAAACTAAAACAAAATGTAAGAGCTTGGGAAAAAGGTCAGCGTGATCTTCAGTCAATTAAAAACGAACTCAAGTCCTTGATGCGTAAGCACCTACCTAAAGAGATGTACACAAAGAGTGAAACCTTAACATTAATAAAGGCTATATCTGATGCCGACAAAGGTAATTTAAGTGTTCAAATTAAAAAGGTACAAGATTTAATAACAACCAAAACCAACCAGCGTCTTACTTCAGAGGCTATTGAATTATTAAACCTGGTAACTCAAAAGGTTCAGTCAGGCAGACTTAAAGGAGTAAAGGTTTCCAATGAGGTTAGAAAAAGATTAGATGCTATTAGAGACAATGTATTAGATCCTAAAAAATTAAATACAAAAGACGGTGAGTTTTTAATGCGTAAGAATGAACAGCTTACTAAAGAGTTCAATGAGATTAATGTGCAAGTTGTGCAAACGCAAGAAGACTTACAAAAATTAAATGACCTTCAAATTGCTATAGCATTAAACCAAGCACAACTTTCTGAAATGAAAGACTCGTATAGAATTGCTCCTATGGAAAGCGCAGTTGATTCATTAGACAGACTTATTTCAGGGGGTAGAGGTGCTTTTCAAATAGAACTAGAAGAGGCTCATGCTCAGTATCAAAAACAATTTGCTGACCTATGGGAGCAAATGACAGGTCAAAAATTAGATATGTCTGATCCAGACATTCAAGAAGTAATAAATAAAAAATTAAAAGAACAGGAGGATAGGGCAGAAAGAGAAAGATTGCTAGGTAAATTTAATAGAGTTCTTGCTAAAATGTATAGGTCAGTAGGACAGGGTATTAATAATCATGAAGCCTTGTTTGGTTTGATGGATAAAATTAATGTAATGCCCGGTGATCTTGCTGGTGGTAAAATACAAGAGCTTGTTACAAATAGAGTTGATGAAGCCTCTATAAAATATAAAGGCAGGATGATGTCTCAGGAGGGTATCATTGATGACAAGGCTAGAGAGATATTTGGTAAAAGGTGGAAAAGACAAATGAGGAAATTTCAATCTATTACCGACGATACTTTTAAAATTGATTTAAGAGATAGCGAAAGGACTTTAAGTCAAGGGGAAATGGCTTACCTATACAATCAGTTTAAAGACCCAGCTTTGCATCCTACATTTGAAAATATGTTGGGTGAAAATTATAGTAATATAATGAAAGACCTAGAGTCTAAACTAAATCCTCAATTAAAAGAATGGGCTGACTGGCAGGTGAATGAGTATTTCCCATCTGTTTACAATCATTACAATGATACTTACAAAAAAATATATAGAACTGATATGCCATTTAATGAGCATTATGCAGGTCGTATATTTAGAGAAGGTGTGGATAGTAATAAGCCTCTAGACTTGCTTGGTGAGGCCTCTATATATCAAACATCTATAGCACCAGGGTCTACTAAAGTTAGAAACAAAGATGCTAACAATGACATCTTGCCGATGGATATTAATCGTGCGCTTTTGTCTTATGTTCAGGACATGGAATACTTTGCAGCATATGCAGAGCCGATGAGAGACATTAACAAAATGTTTAATAATAAAAATACATCTAAGTTTATTACAAAAACATATGGTAAAAATGTACAAGAATTAATTCAAGACCAGATACAAAAGGTATCCGCTAAAGGCCCAGACAATTCTAGAAGAGCAAGGGTTATAAATGCATTAAACAATTCATTTGTATTTGCAAAAATAGCTTTGTCTCCGGTAGTATTTGTAAAGCAGCTAACATCCATCTTTACATATGGTAATGATATTGGATATGCTAATTGGATTAAGTATAGTGCCAAGGCTGCATTAAAAACTCCTCAAGGGATGGGTACAACTTGGAAAGAGATTACTGATAATTCAGTATACATTCAAGACCGAGCTAAAGGAGCAAATATTAAAAGAGCAATTGGAAACTATTATGATACCAAGGGGGAGTTGTTTAACAATGAGTTTTTAGAATCAGCCCAGAGAGCTTTGATGGTTACCACGAGAACAGGTGACAAGCTAGCAATTATGTTAGGAGGTATGCCAAACTATTTATATTACAAGGATCAGTATAAAAAACAAAACCCTAATGCCACAGAGCAGGAGGTTATTGATTATGCTGTTAAGAAGTTTGAAAAAGATACAAAACAAACTCAACAGTCTTCAGACCTACAAGACAGGGATTACTATCAAACATCCGATGGGTTTATGAGGGCAATGAATATGTTCATGACCACTCCTAAACAATATCTAAGAAAAGAAATAATTGCTTTAAGAAATCTTAGAAGGATGATGAGAGGTGAAGCAGCAAGAGGAACTGCGTTTCAAAACATACGACAGTTTGCAACCTACCATTTTGTTATGCCAATGCTTTTCCAATGGGCTACTTTAGGATTTCCTTTAGGTGATGATTGGGAAGAAGAGGATACCTATGATATGTTTAGAGCTGCACTTCTAGGAAATCTAAATGGAGTGTTTATTCTAGGTGACATATTAAATACGTTTGCAGACTTTGCTCAAGGTAAGCCTTGGGCTTCCCAAGTAAATTCAATACCTCTATTTACACAAGTTTCTGCGGTTGTTAAGGCAGCGGAGAAAATTACTAAACTTGTAAATGCAAAAGAACCTGATGCTAAAAAAATAGCAGAAGCAAATAATAAGTTTTACACAATGCTACTTGAGGTAGTTGGTGTTCCAGGTAACACCATATATAAGATGATTAAAAATATTCAGAAACTTCCATTGGAGGAGGATGAAAAGAAAATGATTCTTAGACTACTAAACTATTCGGATTATGTTATTGATGGCCCTAAAAAGAAAAAGAAAAAGAGTGGAGGTATTAAACCAGTTGAGCCATTAGATCCATCTAAAATAAAACCTGTGCAACCTTTAGGAGGGGGGAATGAAAAAGAAGGGTTGTCTCCAATGCGAGCTTTAATTAAAGGCTTAAAGGATTATTAGAACAAGTGGGTGAGTCTTGCGACTTGCCCATGGAGTTTGCTATGAAGGAAGCCTTCGCAAGCCTGTGGAGCGTGCTGATATCCTTTCTTGTGATGCCATGAGTCTGTTGCTGATGGGGATCGGAGCGACTCTATAGTACACCCCGCCATATCTTTAGAGAATTTGTGATGCACATGGTGGGTGTAAACATATCTGTGTTTGGTCTTTGCCCACTCAATAGGGAACTCAGTAGCCATTAGCAGTGGTAAGTCCTGAGTCTTTGCCCCATCGCCATGAGTAGTACCGATGAGGTTCTTACCGTAGGTGTAGGATTTGCGATGAGCCATACTACAATCGAATGTCATATCATCACAGTTCTTGAACCAAGTCTTTATCACATCGGATAAGAAAAACCCTGACATCATATCGTGGTTACTAGGGTTAAAAGTAAAATGCACCGGAGCTATAGCAAGAAGAATCTCAAGCACATCCACATATAAGCTCTTGGCTATCAAGAAGTTACTATACCACATACCATCAACGTCCTGCCTCGTCCCCTTTGACGTAGCACCTGGTTGGTCTATGTGTAAGATGTCATTCCCTCCAATGAAAAGTATCTGGTCGATGTTAAACCCTGTGGCCTTGTCAAGTATTCCTTGCACGCCCTCCTTAACTCTCTTCACTGCAATCTGATTGTTATAAGACTCGCCCGTCTCAAAAGAATCTGCGAGCTTACCGATATGAATATCAGCAGGGTCTACCACCAATAGGTGTCCATCTTTGGATGGGGATCTTAAAATCTTAGGAAAGGATGGGGAGTATTGCTTGATGTCTTCTAGCAGTGAGTCCTTCAGTTTTTGTAACTGTTGGAATCTTTCGTCCTTGAATGAAGGGTTGTTAAAGAATAGACTTGCCTCCTTGGTTTTAAGCCACCCATGTTTTACATCTTCAACATTTACTCCGGCTTCCTTGGATGCTCGTTTTATTCCTCTATACTTCCTGATTAATTCTTGTTCATCTTTTTTAAGTCGTGGTCTCCAAGTCATCTTGTATCGATTGGTTTAATTCTTGTAGGATTTTTTGCAACTTAGTAATATGACTTTCAACCTCCTTGTAGTTTGCATCTACAAGTTCTTCATAGATGTTATCAGAACAGTCGTTAATCTGCTTCATTAAATAGTTTATGAAGATGATATTGATTCCGTCTGAGGATGGTTGTATCACATTAGTTGTCTTTATCCATTACAGATATTAAAGTAGTCCCTAGATTAGGATCGATTTCTTTGATTGCTTTGTATATGCTACGACTGTTTTTTCTTACCCCTTCCTTTTCTTTCTTGGTTGAGTCTGTGCCTAGTGAGGCATACATACTACAATCCATTTCTAGTAAAGAGTCTATCTTTTTCTTATCAGTCCACGTTTTATACGAAAGGATTTTATTTATACTTTCTACTCTACTTATCATTTGCTGGTAATATAATGAATTAATTTAATTTTAATTAGTATCGTACATATTATTTTCTAACCTTCTCTTGATAATATCTAGGTCATAAATAGTAGTTGCTTTTCGTACATCCTTTACTAAGTTGTACACTGGTTTAGGTACAGGTATGTTTCCAAATATTTGCTCGTACTCTTCTGTATCAATTTTTATCATAGCATCATTAGATTTTATCAAGTCTTTATATCGATTGAGACCATGGATAACAGTAGCGTGAGTACGATTAAATTCTTTAGCTATGTTCTGATGTGACATTCCTTGTTTACGCATAAACGTATATAGATATATACGCTTATTGTTTAAAGTTGCGTGTCTATTTGGTGAGTCAAGGTTGTCCCTTTCAATTATTTCTTTAATTAGTTCTGTCATTTGATTTTAAATATTTCTTTTTAATTATTAGGTCTAGGTATTCATCTGAGTCGATGAGGTTAAAGTCCATTAGGTATGGTGATTCCTCCTCGCTATTAAATATCTCAATGCTAAAGAAGATTGCCTCCTCCTTATTATGAACAACACCCCCATGTATTTGGCTATCCATCTCATCGTATGGAATGCTTGGGAAGCACTCATCAATAAGTCTAGCCACGCTAAGGGATACTGATAAAGGAACTTCTTTAAGTTTGTCAATAAATTCTTGTCCCACCTCATAGCTATTCGCCTCTGTATATTTCTGTTCTGCATCCATGTTTTTCTAACTCTTTAATTCTATACTCCTGAAGTTTTGACACCTTTCCATTGGGTGTCTTTACCTCCACAAAAAGAACCTCGGTTTTTGGTGGTATCGCAATGATGTCTGGTATTCCATTCTTATTAGTGCGTACCAATTTGATTACATAGTATCCTTGCTCCTCTAACTCTTTAATACGTTTGCTCTGTATCTGCTGCTCCGTCATTATGCTATTACAAATTTAAGAATTCTCGTTTAAAGTGTCTGACCGTATAGTTCTTCTTCTTAGACACCGCCTTATAAATATCAGACTCAATACCATCGATGGAGAATATCCAGTACACCTGGTTATGTAACCTATCCTTGGTACTCATCCTATCTCTTGCCTGCCAGTAACTTGTGGCACTAAAGTCAATGTTAAAGAACACAAGACAGTCGGCTTGGCGTAGTGATATACCCTCACGCCCAGAGACAATCTGTAAGGCAATGTTCTTATCGGTGGTGTTGAACTCTTCAAGATCCGTAGTGAGACTATCCTTGTACACCTTCTTCAATACGTTCAGCTCCTCCTTAAACTTATAGAAGATACCAATCTTCTTACCCTCAAACTTCTTCTTGATGAACTGCCCCTTACTTAAATCCATCACCATTGAGTTGCCACTCTCAAACTTTATAGTCCCGGAGTATATTTGGTGTAGCTTAGACATCAGCTTGACTGCGGTATCGGCAAGTATTACTTCCTCACTTCCCTCCACCACCAAGTCCTTCTTGAGTCTATTGGCTAGGTTATAAGTCTCTCGGCTCATAGCACAATGCAACACTGTCTCCTTGGTCTCTACCTTAAAGCCTGCTTCCTTCTGACTATAGCTAATCATATAAGGTTGCATCACATCTAATATCTTTGTGCTTCCCCTAGAGTAATCATTAATCATGTGGCTACCTATCTTCCTTTGAAAGACATTAACAAACTCAGAGGCAAACTTATAGAAGCTCTTGTGATGACTGAATGGATTCGTTGTTATGCTATACACCTGGTGATACATCTGAGAGAAACTCTCAGGGGTAGGCGTACCTGATAAGAGGATAACCTTAGAGTTGCAATCTCTTACAATGTCTCTTACTTGCTTCGCTCTTTTGCTAGGCTTAGGGAATGCTCCCATCGTATGGGCCTCATCACATATCACCATATCCCAAGTCAACTTAGGTAGTTTATGTAGACTCTCATAGTTGATTACATACAAAGGGAATCTAGGTTTTAGATTGTCATAGTCTTCAATGATACTTTGCATCGCCTTCTTCTTGGTAATAAACAAAGCATTTACTGCTCCAACCTTATCCACTATGCCAAGACTCGTAAGTGTCTTCCCGGTACGCACCTCCATCGCTAGGTATAGGAAGCCATGGTCTCTTATGACCTCCGTACCCTTGGCTATGATATCACTCTGATAATCTCTAAACTCTATCATCTCTTTTCATTTTAATCAGCATCATAATGATCATTAAGAACTACTACTATCTTATTATCTTCTGTATAGTATCTTACAAATTGTACATAGAAAAAATCACCCAAATCTAGGTAATCTTTACCTCTAGACATCCATTCTTTTCCTGTTTCATCATTCCATTCGCTCAAGTAGTATTGTTTATTTTCTGATTCGAAAGCCTTGGTTTCAAGAAGGCGCAAATGCTCTTGGCTTAATATTAAACATGTATCAAGTTGAGGTACAAATGGTAACTCTATAGTGATTCCATCTTTTTTCTCGAATCCAATAGCGGGATGTAATATACAGAAGGTTATTTTATAATTCATCTTCTTTGTTTTGGTTAATAAATTCATCATCCCAGTTTAATTCCAATTCGGTTTGTGATCTAGCAGACAAGTCATTAATGCCACACATACCATTGCAGTCAAACAGAGGTTCAACATTTCTCTCAGGCATATCATCTAAGCATTTGTTGTTAGGATACAATGGATGCTTCTTTAAGAAAACTAGATGAGCTTTCTTATCAGTCTTCATCTTTTCCTTTGCTTCATTTGACTGATCCTTTAGCATCGTAACAGGACTACCTCTTAACTCAGTAAGCTCATGCTCTAAGTCAGACATCACATCAAACTTTTCGGGAAAGTTCTTACGCATCTTCTGCCAATAACCTATACCTCCTTGAACACATCCAGTTGAAAAGCAATTATTGTTTTTAAAACCTAGCTTATACATCTCAGGTATCTCAATGCCTGCTTCTTGAACGATGTCAATACACTTCTGTTTGTCATATCCAAGTAGAAGCAATGGGTATATAGGCTTTGCTCTATCATAATAGTTCTTGGTCATAGACAAGGCACGAGCGAACTCCTTCTTGTCGAACTCAAATCCAAACACTTGATGTTGAAAGTCATTCTTCTTCTCCCACTTCTGCCTAACCAACCTCTTTAAATGTGTAGAACATATTGCTCCAGTCGCTGTGTTAAGAGACTTGAACTTTCTCCATACGTCAAATATGTTTCCATACTTCTCACCTATCCCTGAGATAGTTTCAATAGACAATCCATACCACTGCTCACAGTCCTTCTTAAATCTATAGGTGTCTGGATGTTCATTCTTAGTATCAATCATAATGACTCTACAGTTATCAACACCATACATATCAATAGCAATCTTACACGCTACTGCCGATGTTATACCACCACTCCACCAACCAATTATCTTCTCCATATCTTAAAATTCAAAGTCGTTATTGTCTATAGTAGGACTAGCCTTGGTCTTCCTAATCTTTATCCATCTACCACTCATATCACGACCCTCTTCTGGTGCGAGCTTGGTGTGGTACATACAGAAAGCGTGAAGCCATTTATAAAACTTGGTTCGGCTCACAGTCATCTTTGCCTTGGGAGCAAAGTCAGGATTGTCTTGAATGAAATCAAAGTACAAGTCCTGCTTCAATGTCCTAGCCCCTAAAGAAAAGTTATTGAACACTTCGTTAGACTCGTTGCCATCCACTAATCCACACCACTCTATAAACTCATGACAAGTCTCGGCAGATAACTTACGGATGCTAAGGTTCACGAAGGTAGACTTTATCAATCCAGTGTCCAGGTATCTACTCAAGCATCGGATCATGTAGTTATCAAACTGACACCACTCATTGTCATCCCACTCACCGAACATTAACTTACCGAACTCATCCATCGGAGTGTAGTCCTTGGTATAGTATTGATTTAGTTCAAGTTCCCATTTACGTCTCTCGAAACTATTCCCAGCACCCTTGATGGCGTAGTTGGTTGTGATTGTAATCTTAGGAGACTTACTGAATGGTATCTTGATAGCGTCCTTATTCTTCTTCTCAAGCGTTAATCCTTCGGTGACCACACTAAACAACCTCTCGAAGTCAAAGTGCTTTCTAACGTCATCAAAACATAGTATCTGAGTGTCTGCACTAACCAATTGATATGCAAAGCTACGCTCAAAGTTAAATGACTTACCATCTATGACCACCAACTTCTTCAGTTGAGAGAGTGCGTTCATAAACAATCCCTTCCCTGTACCTCCTTCGGGGTGATCACTAATCACCTCATCATTAAGAATTACAGCGGGGCAATATCCCAAATCTTTATATGCGTGCATAAGAAATCCTATCGTAGACTCCATAGACTTAGCCCTCTCCTCATCCGATCCGCATATGTTGTACACAAACTTTTGAAAGTCGCACTTAACAATGTCACATATGCTAAACACCCTATCAATCACATGGTCTTTCCAAACATACCCACCCAGGTCTAGGTAGTCAATCATCTCCACTCCAACCTTGGTCACCTTCACTGCCGCATTGCGATAGTAAAGATAAGCTGCACTCTTGGTATCCTCAATAAAGAACACATCAATGCTACCAAGTAGTGTCAAGAATTCTTCTCTGAAGTACCTCGTGTTGTCAGCAAAATAGTTGTACACCTGTACATCATCAAGCTCTAATAGATACTCCAATATAAAATCTTTAATGTCCTTCTCAGATGTATGGTCGATGAGGTTGTTAGTTACCTTCACGAACACATAGTTCTTACTACCCTCTGGGTTGTATTTGTAGAAGCCATTGTCCTCAAGAAACTTCTTGAAAGATATGTGTACAATTTTTATTACACCCCGGTCAGACTTTGTCCAGAACTTTTGATTGGATGTCTCTTCTTCAAGCCTGCCAATGACAGCCTCGGCTACACCATCATCAATCGAAGAGTCTAGAAGTTGATGACGGATTTCTTTTTTTGATATTCCCCTCCTCATTTGAGACTTGACAGTATTTATCTTGTCCTCATCCTCATAGTACTTTGTTCCAAACGCCTGTGTGTTTGTGTACGCAGAATCAATAGTCCTCTTTATCTCTGAGGAATTAAAATCCTTTGTGGCATAGTTGGCTAACACATACTCAGTCAAGCTCTTGTTAACACCGAACTCATTCATAGCCATAGCCAATACATATACGTTGTGATTTCGTTGGCCCTCCACCATTGGATACTTTTTCTCCCACCACTTTACTAAGATGTCTACAATCTTATTCTCATCTGTGATTGGAATGGTTGCTCGGTCTTTAAACTTTACTACCTCTTTGAAGTTGTCATCCTTAATCTCTGTCCATACACTTGATTGAGGATTGACATAAATTAAAGGATCATAACTCTCGTAACAAACTCGACTTACATTCTTACTTGTCTTGTCAAAGTGTTCAGAGTTAAAGTGTTCGTCTAGTGCATTGAAATAATTTTTGTGGTTGTCTCCATCATCAGGAATCTTTACCAAGACCTTGAGTCCTTTCCCAGATGGTGATATAAATATGGAGTACACATAGTTGTCCTTGCTATATAGTTCCTTTACTTCAAGCAAGTCCTTCTGCTTCTTGTAACCATCAAAGTCTAGGCATATCAATCCACTATGCTTCATCAATGAAGAGTCAGTTCTCTTGTTAAACTTTCCAGAGAAACATATTGCTGGGAGCTGTTGCTTCAATTCATTTATTACAATCTTATCCTTCTCCTTTCTAATCCTCTTGATTAATTCCTTAGACGATCCCTCTTTGATCCTTTCCAAGATAAATTCTACATTCCTAAAGAATGGTTGCTCAGTAGATTTGATGTCTCTGAATATAGTTATGTCGTTTTCTGTCATTTGAATGCTAATTAAATGTCAATTAATTTTATTTAACTTATTGATTATCAATACTTATGTCGATTATGTCAATTTTATAGTCAGTTTGTAGTAAAAAAACAAAGCTATAAAAGTATAATTTATATATAGTAATGACGAATGTTTTTTCTGGCATAAATAAAAGGAAGGGGATGCCAAAACCCCTCCCTTGTACATCCTACTAATCTAGAATGGTAACTCATCCTTGTCTTCCTCCACCACAGCACGTTGCTCTTGCTTAGGCTCAGACTTAGGTTCTGACTTTGCTTCTGGTTTGTAAGTATCTATGCTCACATGATGGGTTTTACCATACTGATCCGCACCACCTTTCTTTGTTCCAACATTTAACTTGATGTACTTCTTACCTCCGTACTCAAAGATGTGTTCCTGTGGTATGTCTGTTAGACATAAACTTACTGATACCAAGTCATCAAAAACTTGCTTACCATTTCCTACGAAAATTTTATCTTCCGCCATAAATTATAATTTAAAAAGTTGCCTCTGATTAAAGAAGCCTACACCCTGGACAGAGGACAACCCAAGGAGCAGGCTATGATTATATCTTAAACTTAAAACGATAAGATGACTCGCTATATTTACCCTTGTATTTTGTAGACACAGTATAAGTACCCCCTGGGGCTATGGTGTCCATAAATATCTTGTACTCCGAGTCAGATAATAATATCATTCCTTGATCGTAAAAGAACCCAAGCAATGCAACCACCTCTCCATTCGGTGACTTAATTCTCACCTCATTATACGCACTCTCTATCCATCTCTCTTTGGTGTCTCCACCATAAGGATAGATTGTGATTCCAACCATACCTTGGCCTTCTTCCATAAAGTAAATGCACTCGGCATTGGTGCTTGCAGAGTTACTGAAAACTCCTGTTGCTTGAATAAAATTGTACTTAGTTCCAGTCTTGTCACCGAACTCGTCAACGTACTCTCCTTGCTCCCATTGAGCATAGGTCACTCCTGTCATTGCTAATGCAATGCTTAAAAATAATTGTTTCATAAGATTAAATTAATTCTTGTTGAATAATATAGTGTTCAGGGTCATGGGTAGGATTTTCCCCCCAAAACTTTTCGTACTGATCTAAGGCGGTCATCACCTTTTCCCTTCCTCCCTGAATGAAGGTGTCAGTTGGTGGAAATATTCCAAGACTATTTGTTAGCTTGTCAACCACATAAAACACCAATGGCTTACCAAATATTTGTTGGTAGATGTAGCATTGGCTATCGTAATTGTATCGCTTTGCGGATCGTGGAAACTTTTGTATGTCACTTGTGGTTTTCAAATCAATAATGTAATCCTTGGTAATGATATCTGCTTTACCCTTCCACCATACACCTCTGATTTTTTCTACTCCAGGTACTTCATAAGTGTTACCCGGTTCATAAATGTCATCAAAGAATCTGATGTTAGACTTCATTGCCGACACCCAATCCATACATTCTCCTTGCTCCTTGGAAAGTAATAACATCTCCTCAGAACCTTCCTCAAGTGCTTCTTTATATAGCTTTGTGTTGCGACTTGCAACATCAATTACTTTATAGAGTCCAGTCTTGTTTGGCTCAAGCATTGCTGTGTGAAAGTATCTACCCAATAGCATTGCCTTGGTCTGCTCAGTTGGCTTACCAAAATCCTTTGGGTTGTTCAACAACACATCAACATTTGAGTTAGATAAAAACTTACGTCCATACTCACCATAGTATTGGTCATCATTCTTCAGAACCTCCTTGACCTCTAGAAGTTCTTGCTCTGTGAACTGCATTATTTATTAATACTTTTCATATAAGAACTAATCTCCTTCTTCGCCTTCGCAGTTATGGTATATTTCTGACTAAGCAACTTTGTGATTTGAGCAAGTGTCTTGGTGCTATTGTTTGCAATGTAAGCCAACACTCTCTCCATGTTTTCAGTTCCTACCTCAAGAGTGACTAACTTCTTTTCTTCCACCTCTTTCGGCACTTCAATAGACAAGTCCTCACCTGTCCATAACGACAAACCAATACCATGCATCGCAATGGCTTTAGCTGTAGATCGTTGAATGGTCTTGTTGACATCGAACATATTAACCTTGTCTACTGGTATTGCATTGTTACGGAAGTCCATGATAGGTAGGTAGTCAATATGCTCTACACCATTTGCTATCACACCGACCTTCACATAACAAGTGCGACCATCGGTAAAGTAATTTAACCCTGTGTGGTCATGCTCATACACCTTTCTTTGTGCATCTGGACAATGGGTTTTTAATAGATCCCACGCAGAGGCCCAACTAATGTAGGACTGTGCGCCTTTCTTTTCAATGAATCCTTTTACATCAACGCTTTTGAGCGTTTCATAGGTGGATTTAACCTGTGTTTTTGTATTTGACATTTGATTATAATTTACTTATTTGTGTGACAATCTTTAAATAACTGTCCATGATTTGTTGACGAGATGATTTTAAACTTTTCAAGTGCTTATCATTTCGTCTGGTGTTGACCTCAATCTTAACCTTCTCAGTAATTGTGTCTAACTTTATTTGGTAAGACTTCAACACTAATTTTAGCACTCCTTTCCGCCATCCATACTCACATAGTATGTCGTACTCCTCTTGGTTTATTTCCTCATACACCTCTCCCTTTGGTTTGTATACATATATTTTGTCCTTGTATCCAGACTCAATCTTAAACCCCTTGTAAACCAGGCACTCAGTATTTTTGTACCCATCCACCATGTGAAAGGCATCGTGTTGACCGAAGGCATCGTCCCAGATTTCGTCTAATCTACACATGAAGCAATGTGTTTAGCAACGGTTCTTATATCGCCATCGCTTCTCATTTTCTTCAGCATTGTAGTATGGTGATGGATGATCGTAGAATGTGGTGTTGGTAATCCCATTTCCTTCATAAAATTTTCAATGTGCTTGATCCGAATCTTTCTTTTTACGCACAAGTAAAATAGCATCTGTCGTGCATCCACTATTCTTCTTTCTTTTGTTTTAGAAAACATTTCTTCCTTAG
>Ga0209634_1001432_pt1 | contig 17392 bp, 27 predicted proteins | sample LinPmetageLP40_FD_184043 | JGI IMG/M metagenome (GOLD analysis project Ga0209634, IMG submission 184043) | Marine viral communities from the Pacific Ocean - LP-40 (SPAdes) (version 2) | ecosystem: Environmental > Aquatic > Marine > Oceanic | place: Pacific Ocean | collected 2010-08-26
TCTGCAACCGAAGCTTTACGATAATCTGTAACTAGCTTTTTTATTGAACCAATTGCTTTTCTAGCTCTTTGCTGTGAAGCCTTGGTAGTACCTCCATTTTCAATTGTGAACGTTTCATACAATGTGTTGATTTGTTCAAAAATTTCCTGTTTACTCATTTTTATAATTTTAAATTAAAAATTTACATCATCCCCGCCATTGGGTTTGGTGCTTCTTGTTTATTATCCTCTCTTTTTTCATATATTACCGATTCTGTGGTGAGAATAGTACCTGCAATTGAAGCGGCATTTTCTAGTGCAATACGTGTTACTTTTTTAGGATCAATAATTCCTAATTTTTTGAAATCTACTATAGCTAAATCTTTATAGTTTAATCCTTTCCATGTATTGTTTTTTTCATTTAGTAGGTCATAAGAAGCAAATCTAACATTATTTTCTTCATGACCAGCATTAGTTAAAATCTTAACAAATGGTTCTTGAATAGCTTGTTTTACAATATTTCTACCAATAAGTATGTCTGGATTAGGAGAAATAAAATTATCTAATCTTTTTGAAGCTTGCAGTAAAGCGGTTCCACCACCAACTATAATACCTTCATCTAGAGCAGCTTTAGTAGCAAACAAAGCATCTTCAACTCTATCTTTCTTTTCTTTAATTTCTATTTCAGAATTTCCACCTACATTAATAATAGCTACCCCACCAACTAGTTTACCTAATCTGTCTTGTAGTTTTTCTTTTTCAAATGCGGATGAAGCTTTATCTAATTGAAGTTTTATTTCTTCTGCTTTTTGTGAAATTGCTTCTTCAGAACCTTTACCATCTACAACTGTAGTTTTTTCTTTAGAAACATTTACTGTTCTAGATCTCCCTAATAGTTCGTTAAATTGTAAAAGTTGTAATTTTTCTAATTTATGTCCTTTATCTTTAGAAATTACTTGACCACCTGTTACTGTAGCTAAATCTTCTAAAGCCATTGTTCTTCTATCTCCAAAATCAGGAGCTTTAACAGCAACAACATTAATAGTACCTCTCATTTTATTTACAATTAACGTAGCTAATGCTTCTCCATCAATGTCTTCAGCAACTATTAGTAATGATTTTGATTCACCACTTACTTTATTTAAAACATTAAGTAGTTCAGAAGCTTGTGTTATACGCCCATCATATATTAAAATATAAGGATCATTTAATACCGCTGACATTGTGTCATTATCAGTAACGAAATAAGGAGATTTATAACCTCTATCAAATTGCATTCCCTCTACTACTTCTAATGAAGTATCACCAGTTTTAGATTCTTCTATAGCTACAACTCCATCTCTACCTACTTTATCTAAAGCAGTAGAAATTAAGTTCCCTATTTCTTCATCATTATTACCTGATATTGTAGCAACTTCCTTAATCTGGGCATCGTCTGTAATTTCAGTTGATTTTTCTTTTAATTCTTCTACAACTGCGGCAATTGCTTGATCGATACCTTTTTTAATATCTATAGGATTGGAACCATCATTAATTTGCCTAATACCTTCTTCTAACATAGTAGCTGCTAGTAAAGTAGAGGTTGTAGTTCCGTCTCCTACTTCATTAGCTGATTTAATAGATACCTTTTTAGCTAATTCAGCTCCTATAGATTCTGTTTGATCTTCTAACTCATTAAAAGCTCTTGCTACAGTTACACCATCTTTTGTAACTTTAATTTCACCCATTTGGTCTTTAATTAATACTGTTCTACCAGCAGGGCCTAGTGTAGAAACTACACTGTTATTTAACTTTCGAACTCCCTCTAAAAGTTTATTTTTTAATTCTTTTCCGAAACTTGTTTCTGTCATGTTAGTCTTCTAAAATTGATAATATTGAACTTTGTGCTGTAATGTAGAACTCTTCTCCATCAACTGTTACTGATTGGGCACCTAATTTTGGGATTAAAACCTTCATACCCACTTTTAATATTGAAGGAACATCCTTACCTATATTAAAGTTATAATATGCAGATATAGCTACTATTTCTCCCATTTCTGGTTTTTCTTTACCCATATCAGGAATGATAATATTACCTGACATCATTTCTTGTTCTTCTACAGGACGAAGAATAACGTTTCCATTTACTGGTTTTAATTTGCTCATTTTAAAATTGCTTGTTTTAGTTTTAGATGTGTTTCTTTAAATTCTTCAGCATATTCAGTTAAAGCATATGTTTTTTCTTTTAACATTTGATGCTTTGCAATTGCTAATATAGCATTAGGTAACTCTGTATGAAAACCAACGGTTTTATTTTTAACAGTATCTACCACATTGAAGCTATACTCATCAATAGCTATTTTGAAATTCCCTAATAGGGGATCTTCAATAAATGTTGATTTACCAGAACCTTTTGGTCTGCCTTTAAAATTGGGATTTGCCATAACTTTTATATTTGATTATACGTAAATATACGAAAAATTTATTAAATAACCAAGCTCTAGGGCGAACTTCTTTATTTAATTTTCAGGGTTTTTGTTTCTTGACCTTTAGCAAAAGGAACAATAATAGTTAATAAACCATCATTGAACTCAGCTACAGATTTAGATACGTCAAAACGGGAGTTAATTTTCCAACCTAAATCAAAAGAACGTTTAGCTATACCTCTATAGATATACTCTTTATTTTCTTCTTCATTTCTGTCGTAATTAACTTTTAATATATCCCCATTGAGTTGGATTTCAATTTCATCTTTAGAGATACCAGTGCAGGCTATATCAAAATTTAAGCCTTTGTCGGTTTCGTAAAGATCTATGGGATGGGAAACTTTGTTTTTTTCTACCATTGGCACGTACTGCCCTTGGTCTTGGAAAAAATTCCTAAATAGGATGTCAAATGGTGTTCTTTCGAACAATTCTAATGTACTCATATCATTTTTATTTGTGAGCGCCTAAGCTACTCGGGTTAAACTTAAAACATAACTGCTCGCCCTAGAGTCTCAGTCATTTGTCATAAATATATACTATTGTTGTCTCACGACAAAATATTTAACAGAACTTTCTTCGCTTATAAATTCTATTTTAGCTAATCCTTTATTACTGACAGACATTGTGCCTTCAGTTCCCTTATTTGCTGATATAATTTCTCTAAACACTGTTGCTGAGAATGGAATTAGATCACTAGGGGATGTAAATTCAGCGGGTTCTGTAAATTTTGCTTTATTAGAATGTTTTGTTCTTTCTCCTAATACAACTTCAACTACGTTTACTCCTAGTTTATCAACTAAAGCAGTAAGTGTAAAATCTTTAATCTTTTCTAATGCGTTATGAGCTTTTAAAAACCCATTAATAAATTCATCATTAATTTTAAAAGTAAAATTATAATCGACTTCTTGTACTTTAGGTACTTCTTGAATTATAGTAGCATCACTTAAATTATAATCTAAATCAAATTTATTATCGCTAATTTTTAATTTATTAACTATACCAGTATTATCAGCTTTTAATTCTAACTGTAAATCTTCATTAGTTATACTTAATAATCTTAATAATGAATCAGTATTATAAATTCCTATTTGTCCTTCGGGAAGAGGTAAATCAAATTCAAGCTCACCTACAGCATCTTTAGTTTCAGTACTAAAATTAATAGTAGACTTAGAACCATTTAATTTCCATACAACTCCACCAACTAAACCTCCTAAGAAGTATTTTTCTATATTATCTACTATATGACTTTTCTTCAATTAATTGTGATTTAGTTAATAAATTTATATGTTTTTTTATTTCAGACCTTTCATCGTTTAATTTATAAACAGATCTTGCTAATTCCACGAATTCTTTATCAAATCGTTCCTCTTTTTCACAGTTGCGAATCCAATCTTCTATATCCCAAAGTTTACTATTAACCTCAGATAACTGGTCTACTTTACTATATAATGATTTATCACCAAAAATTTGGAATAAATGCATTACACAATCATTAAGAATTTCCCACTCGTTAGTAATATTTTCTAATTGGGTTTTATTCTTAATTTTGTCTAATTTTAATTCTAGAATAGTCATTTTATCAACTATCTCCCCATTCGAAATCTCTATCTTCATAACTTATAATTAGTGGCGAGGGAAGGATTTGAACCTCCGACCTTCGGGTTATGAGCCCGACGAGCTACCACTGCTCTACCTCGCATTATGTATGTAATGTAATAACTTTTCTGTGTCTCTCCAAGTCTCTACGCGATGAGTTTTACATCCTTTTTTCTTTTGTATTATTATTTCTTGATGGATTGCATAGTCATTTCCTCCAGGGTATAGCCTATCACCAAAAAATTCAAATTTACCTTTTATGTCTTTTACTATTTGTCCTTTATCTTTAAATTTTTCATAGATATCAATACTAATTTCTCCTCCAACTACAGCATCTAACCAAGGATATCTTTCTTTTATTTCCCAAGCAAAATCTTTTCTTTCTTGATGTTTATCATCCCATTTAGCATAGTGTTCTCTTTGTTTTTGTGTACAATCTCTACCAACAACTGAAAAATTTAAAGCACCTGGTCTTTCTTCTATATGGTTTCCGTAGCGATGAGGATATTCTGATTTATCCAAAAATATTTCAAGTAATTCTTTTAAGTAATCTTCGGTTTTAAATTCATATTGGTATTTTAATTCACCTTTTACCCATAATTGATTACCTGAACTTTGATAAGCACGTTCTACACTTGTCCATATATCTTCTCCAACTTGTTCTATAGTTTTATCTTTATCACTTCCAGATATTAACCATACCCTTTTTTTCTTAATAAATTTTTTAAAGAAATCTTTAAATTCTTTATCCATAGGATTTCTACTAGGAGTTAAAGTACCATCAACATCAAAAATATAAATCATACAAAAAATTGGTTAACATAAGGATTAGTAGTTAAACGCCACCCTAAATCTGAATAAAACCCTTCTAATTTATTTAATAAAATAGTTTCAAACACTTTTTCTTTATCAGCAAAACGATTTAAAAAATCTCTAATTTTATCAGGCATATCAAAATCAAGATAAGCTAATGCTTCTATATTATATGGATTTTTTTTCATATAAATCCATTTTACTTTATCACCTTGAACTATAGTGCTATATTTTTTATCTAACTTCCAATATTTAATTAAATCATTATATTTAATGGTTGCTCTAACAGCAGCAGGTGCACCTTTACGTATAATAGTGAATGCTTCGCCCCCTACAGGTTTGCGTTCGATATATTTGTTTAATGTTTTAACTCCAGTAGGATTACCTAATTCTTCAATAGGCATATCATGTAATATTTTCTTTTTAAAAGCTAAAATACGAGTATCAATTTCATTTTGAGGTGTACCTTTTAAAACATCTTCAAGAGCATCTTTAAAAAAATTACCAAATACTTTAGGAAAGTTAGATTTTTTATATTCTAGACCTTTTACATCTAATATTTCTTTTTTAATACCCTCTTGTTTTGTAATCCACTGAGCATAACGTCTTGGAGCTCTAAAATAGGCAGAACGAATTACTGCCTCTGTTTTCATCTCGAGACGATGGTGTTCTACATTAAAGCAATCTCTAGCAAGGCTATCATAATGATTACTAATATAATCTTGGTAGTAAAGAGCAACTTTTTCAAGTTTACTTTCCTTTTCTTCATCTGAAAGTTCTTCAAAATTAGGATTTAAATGTCTTAAAAGAGGTTCGGCATTAAAATAATTAGAATCTGTGTCCACATAAGCACAATAATTCGTATCATCTTCATCACAAATAAACCAAGGTGTTTCTTCTAAGTGTTTCATTAAAATGTTCTTTCTCCAGGAACTTTAACTACCCCTCCATCTGAATATCCTGTACTATTTAATATACGTTCTCTAAGTTTAACATCAAATTGTTTTCCATCAAATTTAAATCTTCCTCCTTGTTGGAGCATTTTACGAAAAAAATTTTCTCTTTTTTCACTCCAAGATTCACTCATTTTTATAAGTTCTTCTTTAGTTGCAAGTACATCATCTATCATAACGTGTACTCCTTGTCTTAATGCTTGTTTTGTTAATGCCATGTTATTTTCTATTATAATCGTCTTCTATTCTTACTATATCATCTTCCCCAAAATAATCTCCAGTTTGGACTTCAATGAATTGTACTAATTCATCAGTTTCATTCCAGGCTCTATGCCTAGCTCCTAAAGGAATCTTAATTGATTCTCCAGGTGACCTAAATACCTTTTCATCATCTAAAATAATGGTTAAATTACCTTTAATTACAGTCCATTGTTCTTGTCTTTTATAATGATATTGATATGATAGTTTTTGATCTGGTGCCACAGTAATTCGTTTTACTTTACATTCATCTGAATCAAGTAATACTTCATACATACCCCAAGGTCTACTTTCTACTTCGTGTTTCATATTTTTAATGTAATTGAATCTCATTTTTCATAACCTTATTTATATGACGATTAGCAACTAAAGCTGATTCTTGTATGATACGCCATCCTGATAGTGTAATTGCTTCACTTAATATTGACATAGGCATTCCATATCTAAATGAATTTAATGCTGTAGCCCCATATAGTGAATTTAATAAAATTTTCATTGTATATTGAAGTAAATGGTTTTTAGCTCCACCTTCATTATCACCTGCTTTATAACATTTTTTCATTTCATTTTTATATATAACTCTTTCATTAAACCATTTATTTAAAACCGTAGATAATACTGATTCCTTATCAGTTCTAAAAAAGGTTCCATTAGCTGCTACAGACCAATTGTTTTTTTCAACCATTTGTATAAGATTTCCTATAGTAGTTTTTCTAGTATTATCTGATCTTCTATTAGGATCCATTATAATAATTTCTTCTTCTGAATCTTTTACTTTTAAATCGTTTAAACCTAATCTATTGTTACGATCGTCAGGATCTACAATTTTACCTACAATAGTTTCTCTACCAATGTTTAAAGTCATTATAATTGATGGGTATAGTGAAGTTAAATCCTCATCAAACATATAATTGTATAAACCTGCTTTTGGGCAAAATAAATAACCTCCAGCATAATTTAATTTTTTTTCACCTCTAGGTCTACCTGGAGGGATAATATCTTGAGATAATAAATAAGATGAAATAGCCCCATCATGTATTTTAGAAGAAGCATATACTTCACTATAACGAACTTTGCCTTTATGAGCTAAGTTTTTTGTTAAAGCAAGATATTGTAATTTTTCATCTAATAACTTTAATATTTCAACATCAACAAAGTTATATTGAATAAATTTATGTATATCTTCTTCAAATAACCTATCTAAAGAACCTTCATACTCAATTTTATTAACACCAACATATTTCTCTCCTATAGAATCTAATTTCCAAGAAGGTTCATCTTCCCAACTATATTTTTTATGTAACCTCATATAATCAAGTGATTCAACACCTGCTATATCTACAAATTGATCTTTTTTATACCAATATTGGTTATTTTTTTTATATTTTACTACACCAATAGGAGATAATCGTTTTGCATCTTGTTCTCCTAGAACACTACACATTCTATGAAATAAATAAGGAATATCAAAATAATCACTATTATACCCAATTAATATATCTGGTTGGATTTCTTCCATTTTATTTAGAAAAGTATCTAATAAATCAGCCTCGTATCGTAAGGGAATAATTTCTTTGTTTTTTGTTTTAGTATGTTTTAATTGTCCTTTTTTGTCTAAAATAACAATAGACCACCAATCTGCTTGTTTATCATACCAAGCAATAGAAGTAATTGGTTTAGGTGCATTTGAAATATATTCTTCAGTTAAAGCCCCACCCATTTCACACTCGATATCAAAGAAAACCTCTTTATGTGATTTAGAAGGTTCATCATTGATACCATATTTTTCTATAAGGAATTTTTGGTGGGCAGAAATATCAGCAAAATGTAACCCCTGTGTATTCCTATCCCAATTATGAGTTCTGAGTAATGGTTCTCCTTTTAATCCTGAAAATTGAGCATCTTCTTTCCTACATTCTCTGTAAGCATAATTATCCCATTGGATTTTTTCGTAACCTGCATCTGTCCACAAGTGAATAAGGTGTTTATTCTCGCCTTTTCCTTGTTCATAGATTTTTTTATACATAACCAATTATACTTTTTTAATACGTTTTAGTATCATCTGAATCATCTGGTGGTGGCCAACTATGATCTTCTGATATATCATGGGGTTTAGGGATTGGAGCAGATCTTTCGGTTTTGTTCCAATCATAAATTTTAGTTATCTGTTTTTTAGGTTCTTCAGGTGTTGGTTTCTCTTCACCGTAAAAATCTTCAACAGATTTAGTTGCTGATGCTTTTTCTCCATAATAAGGAGCATTTTTATCAAGATATTTATCTATATCTGAAATTTTATCCTCTAATGTACGAACCTTTTCTGATGTATCCTCGTATTGGTTAGATAGTTTTTCATAATGTTCTCCATCATTACCATTTCTACCAATTATATCCATCCTTCTTTCAGCTTCATCCTCATCCCAATCTCCTAAACTTAATTCTTTTTCTTTTTCAGCAAGACTAATTGCCTCATCTATTCCATCACCCCACTTTTCATCATAAGATTCAATTATAACATCTTCTTTTCGTTTAGGAAAAGCTTGTACAAAGGCAAAATTAGCAGCAACAACAAGTGAAATAGCTAATGGATCAAAGACAAATATAATTATTAATAGTAAGTAATTAATGATTTTATTCATTGGTATACCTGTTAATTCTGATAGATATTGTAAAGGTCCTAATTCACCTGCTACTTCAGAATTATTTTCTAATTCTAAAATTTCTAATTGATATTTTTGTAATGAATCTGCTACTTGTTCTCTTTTAGCTTGAACATCTTTACGATTTTTTTCTTCAACTTCAATACGCTTTTGTGCAAGTCTAAGCTCTGTAGTAGAGATTGTTGATCGAAAACCTGTAGATACCGAGGTGTCTCGTACTTGGATGTTTGAAACTTTCGCATTAGATAAAGTACTAATGTTATTAGAAATTCTTTCAAGTTGTAAATCATATCTTAATACATCTTTTTCGTAAAATTCTCTTTTTTGATCTAAAAATCCTATTTGATTATCTTTAATAGTAAGTTGACGGTAAGTATCTTGGTAAGCTGCACTTAAAAACCCATAAATACCCATACTAGTTATTAAAACTAATATTACAGTTGCAATAACTAAATAAGTTCTAAGAAATTTATTAATTGTATCCCAATATTGGTATAATAAAGAAGCTACTATTAACTTAGCTACTTCTAAGGAACCCGCCATAATAATTACTTCAAAAGAAGCTCCGGCAAATAATTTTGATAAACCACTAACAGAATAAAATGCAGCAGAAGCTGAAACTGATAAAGCTGAAAATGTTATTATAAATGGAAAAAAACCTTTCTTAATTGAATTTAGAAAGTTCTGCATCGGTGAAAAATTTAGTTAAATCGGGTCTAAAATAATTAATTGACTTCATTACTTTACGATCCCGTGTTCTATACACAATATACATATCATCTATTTGTTCCCAATGACAGTCTTCATTTTGTTCTTTACTTCTAAGGGCAATAGTTTCCATTGCTTCTTCTTCAGTTTTACAAGCTTTTGACATATTTGATGACTGAACTTCTTGATACGCAGGCCATATCTTATCTTTAAGACCATGTAGCATAGCACCGTTCCCAAGGGAAACATAAGTAATGTCACACAAAGCGTCCAGAACTTCCACAATGTCCCCTCTTTCGCAAGCTTCTCTATATTCTTCGAGTTCTTCGAGGATAAAATCATAGACAAATTTCCACTCTTTGTATTCGGGGATGACTGGTTCATAATTGTTAGGTTTTCCAAATGTTTTGTTAAAAATTTCAACTTCATCCACAAAAGGTACTTGTGAAACATTGTCAAAACCGAATAAGTCTAATTGTTTACTCATCTTTTATTTGTTTAATTATTCTATTATCATTATAATATTCTACATCCTTATATAAAGGATGGTCTTTATCAATAGGTAAAATTGATCCTACTTCTAAAGTTATAGGGTTTCCATCTGCTAATATAAACCTAATAGGTTCAAGAACCTCATAATTTCCTTCAAATTCAATTAAAGGTGATACAGGGGCCTTTGGTTGGGGTTTAGTTTCAACTTTATAAGGAAATAAATCATTTAATTTATCTTGTCGTCTACCACAACCACAATCTTCGTGACCAGCAGCTCTGGCTACTGCTTCTGCTACTTTATTTAACCCAGTAGCATGAGTTATCTTTGCAATCGTATCTCCAAACCCTTTTGACTTACCTTTTGGTTTTATTGAACCCATAATTATTGTATATTAGTATTATCTCGTTGTCCTGGAGTTTCGTCTAATTCCCATGGGAATACTAACCACTCTTCTCCAACTGTTTCGCCATAAATATCAGGAGTTTCAGTTGCTGTTTCTTTATAATATAAACAAGCTATTTTAACTTTAGGATAATTTTCTCTTAATTTTTTAACAGTTGTACCTGAATCACAAATGTCATCTATAATTAAAATATGAGATAAATCTGCTGTTTTAGATATTTGGGTAGATGTAATTTGGCGATATTCAATCCCAGTTTTATGTGATAACCAAGTAGCAGGAATTAAACCACCTCGTGGAACTCCATAAATATAATATGGTTTTTTATCTAAATTATTAATTTTTTCGGCAACTATATCTACAACATTTTTAATATCGTTCCAACTAAGAATTAGTTTATTATTTAATTTTATCATTATATAGAATGTGTTCCATTATTGATTTTAATACTATCAAAAAATTCTTGACGTGATAAATTATTATTATCTCTAAATACACCTGATGCTTTAGTGGTAACCATTGAGGCACCTTGGTGTTTAACACCTCTACAAGATACACAATTATGTGTTCCAACAATTGTTACTACAACACCTTTATTATTTTCACAAATCTTATCTACAGCATTATGAATAGCTGAAGTAAGTTGTTCTTGGATTGCTCCTCTTCTACCAAATAATTCTACAATACGATTTAATTTAGACAAACCAATTACTCTACCTTCTTCGCCTACAACATAACCAATATGTACCACACCTTGAATTGTTTGGTGATGGTGAGAACACATTGATGTAAGGGGAATGTTTCTTTCTATTACTATACCATCATAACCATCAGATGGAAATGAAGTTATGTCAGACATTTGAGTATATCTACCTGCCCATAAATCTTTAACATATGCTTTTGACACACGCATTGGTGTATCTGAAGAATTTGGATCATTTTTCCAATCACACCCTAAAGCAGTAAGGAACTCTCCATACTTTTCAGCTGCGGTGTGTATCATTATTTCTTTTTCTACAGGTGAAAGTGGGTAACCAGGAGCAACACCATTTGCATAACCTTCTTGCACTACCTCTAACTCTGTATGGATTTGTTTTCTTTGTTTATTCATAACATAATTTAATATAATAACTTTTTATTCAATTTCAAAGTTTTTGTAAATATTTTTCTAAACTATCAATTAATTCCAAAACATCATCTGGATCCATTGTAATAGCACAACAAGTATTTACATTTTCCTTAATTGTTTCTAAAACCTTTATTGCTTCTTCTTTAGTCATCCCAATTTTTGATGATATTCCATACTATAAAAGTATTACATATTACTGCTTGTAATACTATTAAAGTTCTTATTATAGCTATTCTATCGGCTTCATTAGAGGTTCCTACTTTTTCTCCTAAAGCCTTAGCCCATAATCTCCATATTTTGCTCATTATACTTCACGTTGAGTGTCAAAAGCCATTATATGAGAACGACCAGTAAATCTCCATCCTCTATCTCTTACAAAATCCATAACTATAGGATAACTTTCCATTAAAGAAATACGAGTGTCACCTGCGGGCATAGCCCATACTTTACTTTTTGGAATTTCTAATTCATTAATGAATTCTTCAACTTCCTCAACCATTGAAAGCTCTTTGTCAAGGACAGGCTTAATATGGTAATCTGAATGATAATCAATACTTTTTTTAATTGCATCTTTATTTAATCTAAATTTGTTATGTCTTTTGACCATCTTTTCATCCGTAATCGCACCTTGAGGTGTTTCAACTCCCAGTACAGGAATACTATTACTAAACTTGGGACTAATACTAAGTAAATTAATGGGGTAATCAGTAGGTAAAAAATGACTTCCTTCTGTTTCAATAGTAATAAAAATTTCTCTTTCATTTGCTAGATGTGTTAATTCGTTTACTATAGTAGGATGCATAGTAGGAGAACCCCCTGTAAGCATCATTTCATTAATATGGGGGTGTTCATCATACATTTTAATTATATCATTAAATGTATATTTTCCCTTTTCTGGGTGTATCGAAGTATACCAAGAATCACACCACCCACCTTCACCAAAATAACACCTATGAGTGCATCCAGATGTTCTGACAACAATAGTAGGATAACCGGCTCGGCTTCCTTCACTTTGTACTGCGGTATATAATTCAAGAATCGGTAAGACTTTATCGTAGTCTTCTAATCGTTTAAGCATATGTTAATTTTTTTAAGTGGTTTTTCTTTCACTTGATCATTTTATTGATCACAATATAATATAACTATTTTAGGTATCCAAATTATCTAAACGAGATTTTAAATCAATTATTTCTGATTGTTGGTCTTGTACAGCTTTGATTAATAAAGATGTTAATTTAGAATATTTTATACCATCAGCTCCCCCATTTTCATCAATGTGAACTAATTCAGGGATATGTTTTTCTACTTCTTCTGCAATTAATCCTATATCTTTAATTCCAGTATCTTTCCAATCAAAGGTAACGGGGCGGAGTTTATATAAACTATCTACAGAACTTAAATTAGATACATTTTCTTTATATCTTAAGGCTGATGTTTCTGTTATGCTAGTAGCAAAGAAAGTACCTGTAACTGCTAAAGAACCTGTTATATCAGCAGATCCACTAAAAGGAAATCCTGAAGCGGCGCCACCACCTGCATTTAATGCAAACGAAGCAGTTTCTGCAAATGAAGATGAAATAACACCTACAATTTTAGCTCCACTACCTGTAAAAGATCCTGTATAAGAACCAGTCATTGATCCGGATAGCATAGAATATCTACTACTAGAAAATGAACCAGTAAATGGACCATCACCACTTGCTGCAAATGAACCAGAGGTAATAATATTAACTGATGAACTTTCAGCATATGATGCTGTAACAGCAAAAGAGGCTGAAGTAATCGTACCTAATACTACAGAAGCAGTATCTGCTGATGTTGCCCTTCCTTCTAGTGCACCTACAAATTTAGTAGCTGTTACTGTGTTAGTAGATGGAACATAAGTAAGAACATCATCAGTATTAGCTCTATGACTACCAGATGTACCTTGAGCAAATAAAAGGAAATTTGTACTAGTATCAGTATTATCGGGATTTACAAATATGTTTGTAGCCAGTGTTGCTTCTGAAGCAGATACTGCATAACTAGAAGATATAGCATGACTTGCCGTAACGGCATGTGATGAAGTTATTGTTCCTGTTAATCCAGAACCATCACCTTGATATGATCCACTGAATGAACCACTGATATAAGGACTATTTAAAGAACCCGTTATGGTTACACTACCTGTAAATTGATGAGTATCATCTAAGGAATCTCCAAACTTAGTAGAACCACTTGCAAATATAATAGAAGCAGATTCATACGTAGTTACTAAATAGGTAATAGAAGCAGTACCATCTATAATTAAATTTCCGGACATACTAACAGAACCCGTAAATTGAGCATCTCCATCAACAGCAAAAGATCCTGTTATTGCTTGGGAGCCTGATAGATTAAAAGAAGCACTTAAAAGATTAGCACCTAATCCATTTTGAATTTGATCGCCCTCTATATGTAATAACTGATCATAAGTAGACTTGATCGTCCTATTAGTGAATGTAGACATTTACAGCTGTTTTTTTGTACAATAATAAATATATAAAAGAGGCCGCTTAAGCGGCCCCATTTTTTAAAAAGTTAAAATAATTATTAAGCATCACCTAATACTGCGGCATGGCTCGATAAAAGTTCTTCTACATATGTTTTCGCAATATCATATTTAACTTCTCCACTTTCATCCTCATATTGTACGGGATCTTTACGACCCAAAGCAATGAACGCTTCAATACGTTCAACAGACGAAGCACTTTTGTAATCAGAGTTTCCTGAGGGATAGGGTTTGTAGGATGTATTTGTTCTTTTGTATACTTCGTTAAAATCCAATTCCAATGTTTTGATGAGTTTTTCTCCATCTTTTAATATTCCAAGTTTATCTGTATCTAAATATGGTGTAAAATATCCAACGCGATCTGCTTCCCAATTTCCTATTCTAAAGGCAGCATCATCCGCATCTCTAAATTCTTGTCTACAATCAGGATAAATAGCATGATCACCTGCATGAATACCTAAAGCAATATCTGTTTTTTCTTCAGTGTCATTTGCTATAGATAACGCTACAGCTTGGACAATAGAAGCAAATATTTTATTTCTATTAGGTACAACTGTTTCTTTCATATTATCTTGTTCATAATGACCTTCAGGAACATCATCACCCCCATCTACTAAAGCTGAGCTTAGTAGTTGAGATAACCCATCAAGTTTAATTACTTGATATGTTACATAATGGTTATTTTCTTTTAAATAATCTACTAATTCTTGAGCTCTATTTAATTCTACTTTATGTTTTTGACCATAATCAAAAGATAAAGCAGTTACTGTATTATATTCAGTTAATGCTCTAAGTAATAAAGTAGAAGAATCCATCCCTCCACTCAGGGATACTACAACATTTTTTGCCATTTTTAATTTATTTTAATTTTTGCCAGGTATTATTAAGCGTATAGGCAAACGCTTTAAATCTACATTTCATGTATATAGTAATATAAGAAAAAACTGTAGATATTCCAACTCCTCCTAATAGAAGGTGCCAAATGTTTGGATGAAAATGTTCACCACACATCCCACTAATATGTCTAATTATTTCTGTCATATTTTTTTAATCCATTTATTTTTCTGAACATTTCAACATTTTTTAATACTAAATTATAAAGAATTTTTTTCCCATCAATATCAAAAGAAGTATTCATATTTAATTTTGGTTTTTCTTTTAAACCTGTACTGTTATAAATATTCCCCTCTAAGGCAGCAAATATAGGATTTGAAGTATCTATTGACTCTATTTGTGGGTGATTATCATACCAACCAAATTCTTGAGGTACTGAACATCCTAATAAATGAAGTTTAGTATTTTTATATTCTTTTAATTTTAATAAACCATTTACAAATCTTATCCTACCTAATGATTTTCCTAAATTTTCATTTGTGTGAGGAAAAAAATCATTATACCATGTAGCACCATATGAAACACATAATTTTTCATAACCTAAACCCTTTAATAAACCAGCACATAAATAAGCTGAATTTTTATCTTCACCTTGAATTACAGCTATTAATTTAGTTCTTTTTGGATATTTAAATTGTTTCCAATATTTGGCCATTGATACTGTTTGAGCATATTTCATCCAAACATCAGGTACTATAAATTCATCTGGTTCTAATTCTTTAATCCAATGGTGTAACCTTTTATGATCATAAGCTGTCCCTAATTCATGAAGTGAATTATCCATTATAATATGACGACCTAACTTTCTAGATTCATAAAAGAAATCTCTATAATGCTCATCTTGATCTAATAAGTGAGGAAGGCAATAATCATAATCATTAAAGTCACGACTGTTATTTAATAGACAACGTGGAACTTCATGGCTAACCTTCATATACACCACTATTTTTACCGTGTTCCATGAATTCTACTCTTATTACTTGAACTCGATTTTCAGTTTCTAATTTAACAAAATCATTTAATTTATTAAATATAAATTCTGCAAACTTTTCAGCACCAACAGCAGGGATAACCCTTACTTGAGCAGCACCATGAACTCCCATTGATTGAAATGATTCAACAAAAGGATCATCTTCAGCTACTATAACAGTATGATCAAACATATAATCCATCCATTCTTTAGGAGACATATCGTCTATTTTATTTTTAGCACGTTTCATGCCTCCAAAGTCCCAAACCCAATTTTTTTCATCTAATTCACCTTCAAACCATACTTTAAAGGAAACCCCATAACCATGAAGATATTTACAGTGTGTTTCTTCTGCTTTCCACTGACGAAATACTGTACTAAACCCGTCAAATATTTTTGTTGATTGAAATTTACCCATTATATAAGTTTAAAATTTGTTCTTTTGTACTTACACCTACTAATCTATTAAGTGCTTCTCCATTACCATCTACTAAAACTAGAGAAGGTACGTTTCTAACTCCGTATTTTATAGACATATCTGAATCATTGTCTACATCTATCTTTTGGTAGTTAATTTGCCCACTTAAAGATTCAATTATGGGGCCTAATGTTTTGCATGGGGCGCACCATGCTGCAGTAAAATAAAGTATTTTTTTCATATTAAAATTTAATTAAACTAATTCTTCGAATATTCCTACAACTTCTGCAAGTATTAATCCAAAAAAGGCCCACCCAAATAAACCAAATATTCCAAAAATACAAGATATAATTCTCATACCAGATTTTATAAATGATATTAATTGATGATTCCTGGGATCAGGCAATTTTTCTAGGTCTACCTCTTTTTTCATGTATTATATATTTGATTTTATATTTTTCATCTATAATGTAATAAAGATCTATTAGGGAACCACAGCAGTTGACCATTTCTTCTTTAACTTCATCTTTTGTGATTTGGAAATTTTTATAAAATTCATTTACTATTGAAGTTAATTTTTCATGTTCCTCTCTATCATGATCTTCTATCAATCTAGAACGACGTGCTTTCCATATTTTAGTATTTTCAAGAAGTTGAACATCATCATTTTTATATCTTTCATAAAGATCATTTATTTCATGTTCACACCAATATGCTTGATCTAAATAACAAGAAACATCATAATCTCCATTTAATATTCGATCACGAAATGAAGATTTTGCTTTTAATGGTTTATTTTTGCTTTCATACATCCTCCACCATCTAAACTGATTGTAGTTTAATTTTTGTAGTTTAGAGAACCTATTTTGTAATTGCCTACGCGTAAGTGAAGGATTATAAATCATATTTTTTCTTATATTTTTTAATAAAATATTCACCCATACCTACCTCTTTAATAATTGCTTTAGCAGATATGCCAGGTATAATATAATTACAATCTATCAATTCATCAATATTTCTATTACGAACTGTTTTCATTTTTATTCTTGCATTTGAATTTTTTGATGTTGCAAATACAATTGAAATTGGGATTTTTGGGTAACCACCGTCTTTTGCCATAACCTTTATTT
>Ga0209634_1001433_pt1 | contig 17389 bp, 15 predicted proteins | sample LinPmetageLP40_FD_184043 | JGI IMG/M metagenome (GOLD analysis project Ga0209634, IMG submission 184043) | Marine viral communities from the Pacific Ocean - LP-40 (SPAdes) (version 2) | ecosystem: Environmental > Aquatic > Marine > Oceanic | place: Pacific Ocean | collected 2010-08-26
GAATACCACTAATACTAGGTCGTACCCCAGCAAATATTGTGGGTATTTATCAGGAGGCCCCTGCCTGGGCAGACGGGCCGGAATAAATCCGGGGAAGGGTGCGAGAAAGTGGTTAGAATTTTAAAGTTTCATCTACTCAAAGTCATCCGTTTGGAGACCCTGAGAATTGCCTTCCTGTTTTCAACCCTTATATACCCAGCGTATTCTTAATCATCATACTCAGAGTCCTCTACGAGTCACGCTGAGCAGGAGGCATGATTCTGAGGATACTTAGTAAGGATACGAGCTACAAGCTCGCACCAGCGAGAGAAGTTAAAATTTCTTGGCTAAGTTCTAGGTAACACAACAAATATTGAATTTCAAGCCAATTTAGGGTCATTTGAGAGCGAAAAGAAAGACCAATGACTTAATGAGGCTTAAAAAAGATCGTTCAGAGAGAAATGAAGCATATATTAAATGTTGTCATTATTAGAACTTAGCCAATTTCTTCAAGCAAACAATTATAAAATTGGTTATATTTAACTACTGTCATCCGAGTAAATTTTAAAAGGAACAAAAAAGTTCGATTATTATCAAATTTCAAGCTTTTTACTTCACAATGAAAAACACCCCTCTGTGTCTCCCCTCAAGGGGAGAATCGCAAGTATCCCCTTGAGGGGATTATAGGGGTGTTGTTCTCACAGAAACACATAATAGTACGTTTTTTACTCGGACGACAGTAATATTTAACTTAAAACATATATCAGTCATAGTGTACAAGTCCATTTGACATGACTGTTAAACTTTATTTTTGTGCTTTGAAATGACCCAAAGATATGTAAATATGGCCTTTTATCAACCCGAAGATTGGAACCGTCTTCGCTCTATTGTAGATGACAAGGAAGTATTTCATGACGCATGGGAACAATGGCACAAGCAATATTTAACAACTAAAAAACAATTGCAATCTGAAGGGCTTAAGGTCAATGAGGTGGTTGTTGATATTGATGAATTGATACGTTTTTGCTTTTTGAAAGGAATAAAGAATACTGGTCAGGCTCGGTCTCTTTTTGTAGCCCAGATAAACAAGTAAGATGTTTGACGAACTAAATAAATACCACACCAACGATCATTTTTTCTTCGCTAGTAATGATCACCTTGAACATGTTTGCAGCACTCCTAAAGATGGTGCTGGCGTTTACAACGTTTTTGCACTTGCCAATGGCAGCATTGAACTCATATATATTGGATCATCCGGAAAGCTCAAAAATTCCGTCTTCTCAACGTCATCCGTTTGGAGACGCTAAGGATTGCTTTTCTGTGTTCATCTCTTATATACATGTGAATCTATAGTGACCATACTCAGCGTCTTCTGCGAGTGATGCTGAGTGAGAGGTAGTATGAATTATTGACCAATTTCATGTAGTTTCAAATATACTAAGTGGCTCAGTATTCCGAAAACTAGATTTAACCCGAAATATGCGACAGGATTCGACATGATATACACAAACCCAGTTTTCATGCTGAGTAACTTCAAAATCAAATAAGTACCGGTCATTCCGAACTTGTTTCGGAATCTCCATCAACAAGTGCGATATAACGAGGTTCTGAAACAAGCCCCCAGACGGATCATATCCGTCAGGTTAAAATCTTAATAGCTTGATAATGTGATTTTTTACTTTTTTGGTTTCAATTAGGAACAAGTTTTGAGCGATAAGTTTAAGGCTCTCTAACAGTATAAATAGCTTATCAGGCTTTGTGATGATCTCCCCCACTGGCGCGCTTTGAGCTCGTGTCCATAAAAAAGATGAAATCAAAAATAAGTCGTAAGTACAAATTTCACAACAAAGAGTGCTTGTGTTTTGTAAGTTTTCCATGAAGCATATGGGAATCGAAATATAGCCGTGCTTTTGACTATCATGGGAACAAAGGATTGTTAGAAATTGATTATGTTTGATATTAAAAAGGACACGAGCTAAAAGCTCGCGCCAGCCAGTACTATGCCTGGAGGTAATGCGCAATTAAAATGAACACCGAAAATTCAATCATATCAGCCATTTTTAAGAGCCTTTCTTTTTCGGAAAAGGAGATCATGCTTATTGAAAGGAAATTTGAAAAACTCATATTAAAAAAAGGGACTGTGCTCTTAGAGGCAGGTCAAACCGTCCATCAACAGTACTTTATTTGTAGTGGCTGTTTGCGAACTTATTTTATTGACAAGGCTGGAAAAGAGCACACGATACAGTTTGCCATCAAAGACTGGTGGATCAGTGACTACACGGCTTTTTTCACTACTACTACAGCCATCATGACGATTGACTGTATTCAGGACGCCACAGTGTATAAGATATCCAAAGAGGATATGGAGGGTTTGTATATCGAAATCCCTCAATTGGAAACGTTCTTTAGAAAAAAAATGGAAGGGGCTTTTGCTGGTTTTCAAAAAAGACTCATTGGCAGTTTGTCACAATCAGCTACAGAACGATACACTTCCTTTATCCATACTTACCCAAACATCGAGCAGAGCGTAAAGAACTATCACATCGCTTCGTATCTAGGCATCACCACTGAAAGCCTGAGTAGAATACGAAAAGAAATCGCTCAGAAGTAGTTTCTTACCATACATCAATTTTTTCCTGACTTAGGCAGCCTAGATTTGTTGAAACGATTCGAAAAAACAGAAATATGAAAAAAATACTATTATCAATAGCCGTAGTTATTGGACTTATATCTTGTAACAACAACGCTAAACAACAACAAGCGACAGAAGAATTATCCACAGTAAAAACAGAAAAAATGAAAAAAATATTATTTGTATTAACAAGTCACGATGAACTGGGTACTACCGGAGAGAAAACAGGATTTTGGATTGAAGAATTTGCTGCCCCATACTATCTTTTAAAAGATAAAGGTGTGGAGATTACTTTAGCATCTCCAAAAGGAGGACAGCCTCCAATAGATCCTAAAAGTGAGTTGCCTGACTTCCAAACACCAGCGACTGTAAGATTCAATGCGGATAAAGAAACGCAAGAAGTGTTATCTAAAACAATCAAACTGGCATCAGTCAACGAAGCGGATTACGATGCGGTATTTTATCCAGGTGGACACGGTCCTTTGTGGGATTTGGCTGAAGATGCGCATTCCATTGCGCTCATCGAATCATTTATCAAGAATGATAAGCCTGTAAGTGCAGTTTGTCATGCGCCTGCTATTTTCAAAAACACGAAGAATGCAGACGGTACTCCTCTTGTAACTGGGAAGAAGATCACTGGATTTTCAAATACCGAGGAAGAAGCGGTACAGTTAACCGATGTGGTGCCTTTCCTAGTTGAAGATATGCTAAAAGAAAACGGTGGGGTATTCTCAAAAGGCGATGACTGGACGCCATATGCATTAGAAGATGGCCTATTGATCACTGGTCAAAATCCAGCTTCATCTGAGCTTGTAGCTGAAATGTTATTGGAGAAATTGGCGAAATAATCGCGCAACATAACAAAGCGGTTTGGGTATGCACTCAAACCGCTTTTTTGTTTTTAGAAAGGTTCTTGTCAACTAAAAACCTGAGGTAATACCCTGAAGAGCAAAACTATTTACAGCATCCCTTTAGTATGAAGCACAATACTCATAGCTCTGCCTTTGCCGGATTCATTCCGGCATCCCCTAGTTCTAGGTACTTATGAAATCACCAAGAAAAACAAAGACCCAAAGTGCCACTCATAATAGATGGCAATCCAGCAAAGATTGTGGTCACTTATTGGGAGACCCTGAATGAATCCGGGGAAGAGTGGTGAAAAAAAAGCACTGCCTTGCGGAACATCGCTTTTGCATAGGTTCAACGCGTTCGCCAAGAAGCTCTAGCGGTGACAAAGCGGAGCAAAGCCTGTTTCAGCGCCCCTTTGCTATGAAATACAATACCCATAGCACTGCCTTGCCGGATTCATTCCGGCATCCCCTAGTTCTCAGCACTTATGGAATGACCAAGAAAAAAACATCCAAAGTGCCACTCAAAATAGATTGTAATCCAGTAAAGATTGTATGAATCTATCAGGAGACCCCGGAATAAATCCAGGGAAGGAACTGAAAAAAAGCACTCGCTTGCCGGACATCGCTTTTGCATAGGTTCACCGCTTTCGCTAACAAGCTATTGCGGTTACGAAGCAGAGCAAAGCCTGTTTCAGCACTCCCTTACTATGAAACACAATACCCATAGCACTGCCTTGCCGGATTCATTCCGGCATCCCCTAGTTCTGGGTACTCATAGAACGACCAAGAAAAGCCAAGACCCGAAGCAGCGAAGTACCGAAAGACCAAGAAAAACAAAAAAATGAAGTGCCACTCAAAATAGATGGCAATCTAGCAAAGATTCCTCTTTGAGTATGCCATTTACACTTTCTGCTATGACATCTTCTTGTGGAGAAGCAGGTTTTGCCATGCTGATCATCACTTTATGCTGACTCAAAATAGTAGTATACTCTTCACTGCAATATTGGATACCCCTGTCAGAATGACGGTGTAGCGTTTTTTTTTAGGGACAATAAATGACTACTTTTCACGTTAACCCAATTTTTTCTGAGAATATAAACGCTGAATCTTGCCGCCCTTCAAATGCGATCTCCATCAAATTCGTGGTAGAACCAAAAAGTTAAAAAACAATCTTCAGTTCACCCCATAACATTTCAGCCAGAACTTAACCTTTTGCTCAATCGCAGACACCGCGATGATATAAATATCCACTTAGAGTCTCTTTCAGCTTTTTCCTTTATATTATTTGCATAACTTCAACAAACTCAACCCAAAAGCACAAATACAAAAACATGTCCTTATTAGATGCTACATTATTGATCATCACTGGCATAATAGCTAGCTTTCTCAATGTCACCTCAGGCGGTGGTTCACTTGTGTCTTTACCTGTATTGATTTTTATGGGCTTGCCTACCCCTATTGCCAATGCATCCAATAGATTGGGGATTATTGGGCAAAATGTCTTCGCTGTTGCCGGTTTCAGGTCTAAAGGTATCCACGCTTGGCCATATAGTCTTTATATCGCGATTTCAGCATTTTTCGGTGCCATTATTGGTGCGAAAGTTTCCGTTGACCTAAATGAAGCCTTATTCAATAAAGTAATTGCAATCATTATGGTGATTGTGGTCTTATTGACTGTATTCAAGCCTATAAAGTCAACTAACATTCAAATAGAAAGAACTGATAAGAAATCAACATTGATCGGAGTTTTCACTTTCTTTTTCATAGGTATCTATGGTGGATTCATTCAGGCTGGTGTTGGCTTCATTATGATCGTAGCACTCACCAGTATCAATGGCTTCAGTCTTGTGAAAACCAATAGTGCTAAGGTTTTTGTAGCCTTGATCTATACATTATCAGCTGTAGCCGTTTTCATCTATGAGGATGTGATCAATTGGCAATACGGGCTGACACTCGCTTTGGGTAACGCCATTGGTGGATGGGTGGCAAGTCGCTGGTCTGTTAAGAAAGGAGATACATGGATCAAAAGAATTCTTATCGTCACTGTTTCCGCATTGGCAATTAAGCTGTGGTTCTGGTAGAACGTGCAATGAAGTCATAATGAAAATATTAGATTTACGCTAAAGAGCAAATTAAGACTTCCAATATAATGGCTAAAACAATAAATCTCAATAAAGAACTACTGTCGTCCGTTTAAAGTTTAAGGTTCAAAATTCAAAGTGATCTGTATGGCGTATTCGAGCATTTATCCGTACTTCCCTACGGAAACTGAAAGACAAACCCTAAAAGAGGGGTGCTTTTTCAAATCACTGAAAAAGTATCAATACTGATCAATAAGGACGTTTTTCACATAGATTAAGAATTTAGTCGGATATCTGTAATAGAGAACTAGAACTCTCTCGATTGGTTCACGGACATTGGCGAGTAGCTGATTGAGAATAAGATGTGTACGCTACCAATGGAATCCTCTCGTCACTAAATCACAGGAGTCGTTTTGAATATGAATGGGTGGCAAAAATTGATCTAACCACGCAAGAGTAGTTGTTAAAACTTCTACCCTTGCTATATTTAAACCCATGAAAATAGAAAACTCAAATATCTTAATCACCGGAGGGAGTTCTGGTATAGGAAAAGAAACTGCAAAGCAATTTATTGCAAAAGGTGCCAAAGTGATCATCACTGGAAGAAATGAAAAAAAGCTGAATGAAGTAGCGAAGGAGATTGGCGCAATACCGCTGCTCTTTGACATTAGCAATCTTTCATCCATTCCTCAAAAGGCAAAAGAAGCCATCAAATTATTAGATGGCAGCATAGACACTTTGATCAACAATGCAGGCATCGGTGTATTTCCAGAATTGGGTGAAATCACCGCACAAAACTTGGTGGATGTATATACGACCAATGTATTTGGCTTGGCATTACTGACGCAAGAAATTGTAGTGACTTTTAAAGCCCAAAGCTATGGTAACATCATCAATATAGGTTCTACTGCCAGTCAAAAAGGATTTGCCCGTGGTTCGGTCTATGCTGCCTCCAAATTTGCCGTAAGAGGTATGACTCAATCGTGGCAAGCCGAACTAAGGAAGGATAACATCAGGGTGTCCTTGGTAAACCCAAGTGAAGTGACTACAGCGTTTTCAGTAGATTCTAGAGAAGAAAGAGAAGAGCAATCTAACAAATTGGGTTCAGAAGAAATCGCTCATGCAATCGTATCTGTTGTCGAAATGAGGGACAAAGGATTCGTACCTGAAATAACCGTCTGGGCGACCAACCCCTTCTAATAACTGATAGTGGAGAAAAGCTTAAAGTGATAATGTATTACTGTCATCCGAGTAAATTTTAAAAGGAACAAAAAAGTTCGATTATTATCAAATTTCAAGCTTTTTACTTCACAATGAAAAACACCCCTCTGTGTCTCCCCTCAAGGGGAGAATCGCAAGTATCCCCTTGAGGGGATTATAGGGGTGTTGTTCTCACAGAAACACATAATAGTACGTTTTTTACTCGGACGACAGTAATAATGTATTGTAATAGAGAAAAAAATAATTCGCAACATTAATGTTGCTAATTTAAATATTACTTCATATTTTTGGCAACAAATAAGTTGCTAATCATATGAATAGACTACCACCAATCGAAACCAAAAGACTTTACAAATCTTCTATCAAAAATGTTTGGGAGAATGTCACTAGCCAAAAAAAGTTAGCGCTATGGTTAATGCCCGGCAATTTCAAGGCCGAAGTTGGCCATCAATATTATTTCCAATGTTACCCAGCCAGCCAAGAATGGAATGGAAAGGTATTGGGAGAGGTATTGGAAGTAAACGAGCCCAACTTCATCAAATTCACTTGGAGAACTGATCATTTTAAAGAAGACACCATAGTCTCATTCAGTCTAACTGAAACAGAAGATGGCGTGCTTTTGGAAATAAAACATGAAGGTTTCAGCAAATCAGATATTGTCGATTATGAGAAGCATGTCACTGGTTGGGATCGTCATTTAACATCATTGGAAAAAGTCATAACAGATGAAAAAATATAAAGTTGATGCATTCAAAGCACTGGCAGATCCAAGAAGACGCAAAATAATTCAATTGCTGATTGTATCGTCTTCTATGTCACTTCATGCCATTACTGATAATTTTGGTATGTCAAGACAGGCACTTACTAGGCATATCAATACGCTGGAAGCTTCTGGTATATTGAAAACCAAAAAACAAGGACGTGAAACTATCTGTCACTTAAACATGGAACCCCTCAAAGAAGTATTTGACCTAATGAGCTATTACCAGTCATTCTGGGAAAGCAAACTCAATAATTTAGACGATTTAATTAATAATCAAGAAACATAAAAATCATGGAACATATCAGACATTCCGTTACCATAAACGCTCCTATCAATAGCGTATATGAAGCAATTACATCGCAAGAAGGTTTATCAAAATGGTGGACCAATCAAACAATAGCAAAAGCCAAAATTGAATTTTTGAATGAATTTGGGTTTGGCCCGGAGTATTCCAAGCGGATGCGAGTTACAGAATTGATCCCTGACGAATTGGTGAAATGGCATTGCGAGGATGGAGACAAAGAATGGATTGGAACAAATTTATCATTTAATCTTTCTTTGAAAGATGGAAAGACGATTCTTCGATTCGCTCATAGGGATTGGACTGAAGCGACAGAATATTACGAAAACTGCAATTTTCATTGGGGACTCTTCTTGCAAAGCCTCAAAATGCTCTGCGAGACTGGCAAAGGAACTCCGTTTCAGGAAATGACATAGATCAAGACACCATTTAGTGCTTTTCTTAGAGGTATTTTTCAAAGAATACGAACAACTCATGACACTTTTAGTAAATTAGTGTCAAAACTAACTGCAATTCACTAAAACGTCATTTGTTATGAAAAAGGGAGCTAAATCAATAGTCTTATCACTTATCTGCATTTGCATATCACTAAGTGTCAACGCACAAAGTGTCATTGGCGCTTGGGAAGGATATAATACTTCTGAGAAGGGTGTGAAAGTGAAAAACGTTGTTATTTTTTCTGAAGGATATCAGGTGCTCACTATATTTGAAGCTCAATCTGGTAAGTTTATCCACACTAATGGTGGCACTTGGAAGCTAGAAGGAAACACCATGATTGAAAAGGTAGAATTTCATTCGGACAATGCAGAGATGGTTGGAAAAGAAGTGAGTTTCAAGGTAGCGGTTACTGATTCGACATTGAGAATTGTTGGGAACGAGATGGTATTGAAGAAAATAGATGGTGGAACTCCAGGGGCACTCCAAGGAGCTTGGCTAATGTCTGGTAGAATTAGAAATGGAGAAACACAGTTAAGAGACATTTCTAGACCAAGAAAGACAATGAAAATATTGTCTGGAACAAGGTTTCAATGGATTGCATACAATACAGAAACAAAAGAATTCAAAGGAACAGGTGGTGGAACTTATACCACCACTGATGGAGAATACACTGAAAATATAGCGTTCTTCTCAAAAGATGATGCCAGGGTTGGTGCTAGTTTGAAATTTCAATATGAACTGATTGATGGGAAGTGGAACCATTCAGGCTTCTCCAGCAAAGGAGATCCACTACATGAAATATGGAGTGTGCGAGAATAAATTTGGGCTGATAAGTCTTCTGTTCGATATAATGCGCCTACAATTATTGAGCGTCAGCACCAACAATTCCCTATCTCGTCCCAACTTGAGACAAGAATGTCTCCACAAGAGCATCTCAGCATCTTGTTATGAGCTCCACTCATATAATTATCAACTACAGGTAGGTTTTAATTCATTATATTTAGAGGTCGATCAAAATCATTTTTAGAATATAAACTAAGACCATGAAGATGAAACAATCAATCTATGCGGTTCTTTTATTGCTTGCAGTTGAAGTACACGCACAAGAATCCCTTACTTATCAGAAGCCACCAAAGGAAATACTTGATTTGGTGAATGCTCCTTTGGCTCCCAGTGTCAGACTTGACAGTAAGGCCGAGAATATTGTGCTGCTTTATCGCAATGCGTTCAAAACCATTGTAGAATTATCTGAAGAAGAGTTAAGATTAGCAGGATTACGAATCAACCCAAAGACCAATATTGGCAGCCGTACGAACTACTACAATAATATTGAAGTCAAGCCGGCTTACGCAAAAGAAACTAATACAGTAAGCGGTCTTCCTTCAAATCCAAGATTGGCCAATTTCCGATGGTCTCCTAACGAAAAGATGATGAGTTTCACGCAAACTACGACTAATGGAGTGGAAGTTTGGGTACTCGACATAGCAAAAGCAAGTGCTAGAAAACTTACGGATGCCCAGGTCAATGCCAATATGCGCTCTCCTGTCACATGGTTTGCTAATAGCGAGGCACTTCTAGTGAAAATGTTGCCTACCAATAGAAAAAACCTTATCAATACTGCTGAGGCAGTCCCTCAAGGACCTACAGTATCAGTAAGTGCTGGAGCTAAGGCGCAAAATAGGACTTATCAAGATTTGCTAAAAAACCCCAATGATGAGAAGAACTTTGAGCAATTGGCATTGTCTCAAATCAAGAAGGTAAGTATAACTGGAGAAATATCAGACTGGCTTCCAACCGCCATGTACACTGGAGTCTCTCTTAGCCCAGATGGCAAATATGTAATGGTAAGTCAAGTAAAACGACCATTCTCATACATCGTGACCTATAGACGATTTCCCACTGAATCTTCAATTTATGACAACAATGGAAAACTAGTAAAAACTGTAATGGAAGTGCCTTTGATGGAAGTAATGCCTAAGGGATTTATGGCAACTCGCGAAGGAAGAAGGTCAATGCAATGGAGAGCAGATCAGCCCGCAACATTGGTTTGGGCAGAAGCACTTGATGGTGGCGACCCTGAGAAAGAAGTGGAGTTCAGAGATGAAGTATTTCAACTAAGTGCTCCATTCGAAGGTGAAGGTAAATCGATGATGAAAACAATTGGTAGATACTCAGGAATAGAATGGGGTGATGCAAATACAGCCATAGCCTATGACTACTGGTGGAATACCAGAAATACTAAAATGTATTTATTCGACCCTTCTAATGGTTCAAAAAAAGCTACAGTGTTGGCTGACCGCAATTATCAGGACCGATACAGTGATCCTGGAAATTTTGTAATGAAACAGAATGAATACCATAAAGAAGTATTGGATTTGAACGATGGAAGTGCATTTATGATGGGTGAGGGTTTTTCTGAAAAGGGACAATTTCCATTCGTTGATAAACTGGATCTTTCTTCATTGAAGAAAACTAGGGTTTACGAATCCACATACACTGATAAGGTAGAAAACTTATACAGTGCGTTAGATATGAGTAAAGGAGATATCTTGGTTCGACTTGAATCTCAGTCCGAATACCCCAACTATTACAAAAGAAACATCTATAAGAAGAATAAGTTGACACCAATGACTTTCTTCAAAAATCCATTTCAAAGTATCCAAGGGATAGACAAGCAAGTGATAAACTATAAGCGTGAAGATGGATTGGACTTAGACGGAACGCTCTACTTACCAGTCGGATATGACAAAATGAAGAAGGAGAAAATGCCAATGATCTTATGGGCATACCCAAGAGAATATAAGGACAAGCAAAGTGCTGGTCAAAGCACCACTAATCCCAATAAATTCATATATCCATATTATGGATCTCCAATCTATTGGGCAACTCGTGGATATGTGATCTTGGACAATGCAGCTTTCCCAATCGTTGGTGAAGGCGATGAACAGCCAAATGATTCTTTCAGAAAGCAGTTAGTGGATAATGCTAAAGCGGCAATCGATGCGGTAGATGAAATGGGTTATATTGACAGAGCTAGGGTCGGGGTTGGAGGTCACTCATATGGTGCTTTCATGGTTGCCAATTTACTCTCTCACTCCAACTTATTCGCTGCTGGTATAGCGAGAAGTGGAGCTTACAACAGAACACTTACACCATTCGGTTTCCAAAGCGAAGAGCGGTCATATTGGGAGTCTCCAGAAACATATAATACCATGTCACCTTTTATGCATGCTGACAAAATGAAGACTCCCCTACTATTAGTACATGGAGAAGCAGACAACAACTCAGGAACCTACCCTATGCAAAGTGAGCGATATTTCAATGCCCTCAAGGGTCTTGGTGCTACTGCTAGATTAGTTATGCTTCCAAAAGAAAGTCATGGCTATCGCGCTAAAGAAAGCATTATGCATTTACTCTGGGAGCAAGATCAGTGGCTCGAAACATATGTCAAAAACAAAAAATCAATGGAATCTGAAGTGATTGAAAGTAAGTGATTATTTAGCCTGTTGATATTTATTAAGGACACCTCAGGCTAGGTTGAGGTGTCCTTATTTTTTTAAGTCTATATCAAAATGCTAAATGAACATGAACTAACTATATTAACTCACCATCTCAGAGAGTTCCAGCCACCTCATTTCTTTTTCTTCGACATTTGCGATAAGTTCTTTCACCTCCTTTGACCAAGCTGCAATTTCTTCAAATGAACCTTCTCCTTTGTTGAGCTTTTCTACCAAAACTTCCTTTCTAGATTCTAGAGAAGCTATCTCCCCTTCGATTCCTTCATACTCAGTTTTTTCTTTGAACGACATTTTAGAAGTTGTTGTCTTCTCCTTTTTCACTTTGTCTTTGCTCACTTGCTGCTTTTGATCCTGTTGGATTTCTTTCCAAACCCTGAATTGTGAATAGTTGTATGGCAGATCCTTGATCACCTTCCCTGGCTCAAGTACGAACACATGTTCGACCAGTCGATCCATGAAATATCTATCATGCGATACGATCACAAGACATCCTGAAAACTGATCCAAGAAGTCTTCCAAAATCCCCAAAGTCATCAAATCCAAGTCATTGGTTGGCTCATCGAGAATCAAGAAGTTTGGGTTCTTCATGAGTACTTTGAGCAATTGTAGCCTTCGCTTTTCTCCCCCACTCAACTTCTCTACAAAGTCATGCTGTACTTTAGGCGGGAACTGAAAATGCTGTAGAAAGTAAGACGCAGTAATCACACTTCCATCACTCATGGTGATTACCTCCGCTACGTCTTTGACGATGTCTATTACTTTCTGCCCTGGCTTGAAGTCCAACTCCTTCTGGGTGTAATAACCATAGACTGTATTTTGTCCCACTTCCACTTCTCCTGAGTCAGGCTGTATCTGATTGGTGATCATATTGAGGAAAGTGGACTTTCCAGCACCATTTTCACCGATAATCCCAATACGTTCTCCACGTTGGAACACATAACTAAAAGGTAATATCACCTCTTTGCCTCCAAATGATTTGCCTACTTTGTGTAGCTCAAGAATCTTCTTTCCTTGTCGTTTGGCAGTGACATCCAAGGTGATCTCCTTCGATTCCTTCTTTTGCGAGGCGACTTTCTTAATCTCCTCAAATGCTTCGATTCGGTACTTAGCTTTTGTTCCCCTAGCTTTAGGCTGCCTTCTGATCCAGTCGAGTTCCTTCTTCATGAGGTTCTTTGCCTTGCCAATCACCACGCGCTCTTGCTCCTCTCTGACTGCTTTTTGCTCTAAAAACTCACTGTAGTTTCCTTCGTATTTAAAAATCTTCCCTTGATCTATCTCAATAATTTGGTTGGTGATATTTTCTAGGAAATATCTATCATGCGTGACAAGCAATAAGGCTAGATTTTGCATGGAGAGGTAGTCTTCAAGCCACTCGATAATGTCCAAATCCAAGTGGTTGGTTGGCTCATCCATGATCAGTAAGTCAGGCTTCTCCACCAATGTCCTTGCCAATGCCACACGCTTTTGCTGACCCCCAGAAAGCCCATCAATCTTTTGGGTCAAGTCATGAATACCGAGTTTACCCAATATTTGATGTACTTCACTTTCATAATCCCACGCTTGCAAAGCATCCATCTGTTCCATCAATGGCGTCAATTTCTCATGCGCATTCTCATCAGTTTCTGCAAGCAGAAGTGCCAGCTCATAGTCACGAATCAATTTCAGCTTGGGCTCGTTGCTATCGAAAACCGCATCTATTACTGTATTGCCAGATTTGAATGTAGGGTTTTGAGATAAATAAGAAACTTTGATACCGTTGCGGAAAGACACACCACCTCCTTCAGATTGCTCCTCTCCTCCTATTATCTTCAGCAAAGTGGATTTTCCACAGCCATTGATTCCTACCAATGCGACTTTTTGTCCTTGGTCTATTCCAAAGGATATGTTTTCAAATAAGACCTTGTCACTAAAGGTTTTGGTCAGGTTTTCTACGGATAGATAGTTCATGCCGCAAAGGTATTAATTCCAACACTAATTAAGGAGAAACCAGCCAATATAGATGATCAAATATGACCATCCACCAATCAGCGTTTTCATATAAATTCGATTTTGCTTATTTTAGTAGCTTACCATCAACTACTTACATTATGAAAATTTTGAAAATCATCGGCTTAATCGTTTTAGCGATCATTGTGATTGCGGGAATTTGGGCTGTAACCTTGTCAGGTGAAGCGCACCTTGAACGCACTGCTACGATCAATGCACCCTTAGAAAAAGTATTCAGCGTTACCAATGATTTTGGACAAAACAAGCATTGGAATCCATGGATGAAAATTGACCCAGAAACAATATACACTTATAGTGAAAATACTGTTGGAGCCGGTGCATACTATTCATGGACTAGCGACCACGATGAAGTAGGGAATGGCCGTCAAGAAATATTAGAAATTATGGAAAATGAGCAGGTCAAAACTCAAATGGAATTTGATGAAGATATGACTGGTCTTTACACAGCAGACTTCATTCTAGAGCCAGACGGAGAACATACAAAATTAACCTGGACATTTGATGGAAAAGCAGATGCAATTGGCGAAAAGGTCTTTTTAGCTACTATGACAGAAGCTATGGTAGGCTCGAAATATGATCAAGGAATTGCCGATTTAAAAGCTTATATCGAAGGCTTGCCAGACCCTGAGCCAATGATGGAGGAAGAAATGATGGGGAGCGACTCTACTATGGTAGAGGAAGAGGCTGCAACGGAATAGTCCACTTGCCAATAACTTACTTACTAAAAGGAGATCAATCTTGATCTCCTTTTTTGTTGGTGAAAAATAAAATATTACATTTTTGTAAGTTACATTTTTGTAAGTTACATTTTTGTAAGTTAATGAGATAATCACTACATTACCTCATGGTCAATAAAGAAAACACACCGTTTACATTCGGAAAGGTAACAGCGAAAATCGAATTCACTAACAGAAAATTGGAGCGTGACCAACTCAAATCAAATTTCATCAGTGGCAACAATACCATTATCATTTCACCCCGAAGATGGGGGAAAAGCTCCTTAGTAAAACGTGTAGCATTGGATTTAAAATCTACAAAGAATATAAAAATCATCTCGTTAGATTTGTTTAATGTTAAAACAGAAGAAGAGTTTTATAAAAATCTCACCACTGAACTTCTAAAGTCCTCTGCATCAAAAATGGAGGAATTATTCACCAATGCCCGTCAGTTTCTGGGCAACCTTATCCCTAAAATAAGTTTCGGAGCAGACCCAATAAATGAGGTGTCAATTAGTTTGGATTGGCAAGAAGTAACATCAAACCCTGTTGACGTACTCGATCTTGCTGAGAAGATTGCTATCAAAAACAAATGCAAACTAGTGGTTTGCATAGATGAGTTTCAGAACATTTCTGCTTTCAACGATTCAATAGCCTTCCAGAAAAAGACGCGCGCAAGATGGCAGCATCATGAACATGTCACCTATTGTCTTTACGGCAGCAAACGTCACATGATGATCGAACTATTTTCATCACCCTCTATGCCTTTCTATAAGTTTGGTGAAATTATATTTCTCAATAAAATCAGCACTTCTGACTGGGTAAAATTCATTGTCAAAAGATTCAAAGATACGGGTAAAGCAATCCATCGAAAGCAAGCCGAAAAAATAGCCACATTAGTCGAAAATCATCCCTATTACGTTCAGCAACTCGCTCAACAATGTTGGCTTAGAACAGGCGAAAATTGCAATGAAGATATCGTATATGAGGCATTCGAATCTATAACATTGCAGCTCAGCCTGCTATTTCAAAACATCACTGATACCTTGACAGCCAATCAGACTAGCTATCTCAAAGCCTTGGTGAATGAGGAAACCAAACTCAGTTCAAAACACATTATCAACAAATATAAACTTGGTACATCAGCCAATGTCATTAGGATAAAAAAAGCTTTAGAGTCAAAGGAAATTATAGATAGCACAGAGCGCACCATTGAGTTTTTAGATCCAGTGTACAAGCATTGGCTATCAAAATACTATTTTCATTGAGTAAAAAACGCTCACACAGCTAAACAATATCCCTGGTCTCTTGAAGCACTTTGGAAAGAACGTATCCAGACAAGTCATTTTCTGCGGCACAAAGCAATCCAGTAGATTCATTGTAGCAAGAATAAAAGAAATTTTGGTAGGATTATGTAAATTAGTGTTTCTCAAAATAACTTATACATCATGGCTTACAACGAAGAACTTGCGCAACGTATTCGTCAACATATGAAACCCCATGAGCATGCCTCAGAGAAGAAAATGTTTGGTGGTTTGTGTTTTCTGTACAAGAAGAAAATGAGCGTGGGGATAGTTGGTGATCAACTAATGGTCCGTGTTGTCTCTGAAAAATTTGAGCAGACTTTGAATCAGGATCACGTCAAAGAAATGGATTTCACGGGCAATGCAATGAAAGGCTTTGTCTATGTAGAAGCTCTAGGGTTTGAAACAGAGCAGCAGCTAGCTGCATGGATTGAGCTTGGTATAGAACATGCTGAGAGAGCAGCTTCATAAGTCAAACCCTCAATGCGGTCGAATACTTATTCTTGGAAAGCACGAAGGAGCTTTGAACAGTAGCAATATTATTATTAGTTGAGATTTTTGACAATAGAAAGCGCTCGTATGCTTCCATGTCCTTGATGATTACCTTGATCATGTAATCAAAATTACCTGCTATATGGTAGCACTCCTGTACTTCATCAAAACCTTCTATTTCCTTTACAAAGCTTTCAAGATAAGATCGTGTATGATTCTTGAGTGATAGCGATACAAACACAATCAATTTTTTATCTATCTTTTTCTGATTGAGCAATGCCACATACTTATCGATTACGCCTTCACGCTCCAATCGTTTCACCCGCTCGAAAACAGGTGTTGTGGTCAAATTCAATTGTTCTGCCAGTGCTTTGGTTGTGATCCTGCCTTCCTTTTGTAAAATCTCTAAAATTTTGATATCAATAGAATCCAACTTCATAAATGGTATATTTTCCCTTATAATGAATCATAATTGCAAATAAAAGAATATTACACTAGTTATAATAATTATAAAGCTGATAACACTTTAATTGAATATGATAATAGAAAATAACATTATTCAATTAGGCTAGTTTGTACATTTGACATTCTTAAAAAGTAAATGGCGAGCAATCAATGAAAGAATTATTAGATAAATACGAAAACAAGCGACCAGAAATTGTTTTTGAGTGGCATGATTCAGAGACCGATGCAGAAGGCTGGGTAGTGATCAACTCATTGCGCGGTGGTGCTGCAGGTGGTGGTACACGTATGCGCAAAGGACTTGATAAACGTGAAGTGGAGTCATTGGCAAAAACAATGGAAGTGAAGTTTACCGTATCTGGTCCTGCAATAGGTGGAGCTAAATCAGGGATCAATTTTGATCCAGCAGATTCTAGAAAAAAAGGTGTATTAAGAAGGTGGTTTGCAGCTGTGATGCCCCTGCTGAAATACTACTATGGCACAGGCGGTGATCTCAATGTGGATGAAATCCATGAAGTAATTCCTATCACTGAAGACTGTGGCATTTGGCATCCACAAGAAGGTGTATTCACTGGGCATTTCCATCCTACCGAAGCCCAAAAAGTAAATCGCATTGGTCAGTTG
>Ga0209634_1001434_pt1 | contig 17386 bp, 35 predicted proteins | sample LinPmetageLP40_FD_184043 | JGI IMG/M metagenome (GOLD analysis project Ga0209634, IMG submission 184043) | Marine viral communities from the Pacific Ocean - LP-40 (SPAdes) (version 2) | ecosystem: Environmental > Aquatic > Marine > Oceanic | place: Pacific Ocean | collected 2010-08-26
ATGTTAGAAATCCATAGATACCTAATGAAGTTATAAGAATTAAAATAATAACTGCACCACTTAGATAGATTCTAAATGATTTATTTATTTTATCCCAATAGTTGTATAAGTAACTAGCGGTAATAAGTTTAGCCAGTTCTAAGGAACTTGCCATTATTATTACAGAGAATGCCGCTCCGGCAAATAGTTTAGATAAACCACTTACTGAAAAGAATGCCGCATTGAACGCAACAAAAAGAGCCGATAACCCTAAGAGTAATGTTCTAAATTTCATGCTATTATCCTCGTTGTACTACTTCTTGAATATCTTCAAGTATTTTTGAAATTTGTTGTAGATAAGAACCTGCTTGTTTTGGGTCAGCTGGTCTTTCGCCTGTAATCATTTCATGTACTACTTTTGTTTTAGTAATACACGATTCAAGGTTGTTTGTAACTCTATCTTTATAGATATCTTTCATAATTATATAGTTTAATGTATAGTAATAAATATTACGATATAAAAAAAGGGAGATTTACTCTCCCTTCTTCTGTTATTTGATAATTGGACTTAATAAGAAATTTTAAGGCTTTTTGCCTTTTTATTACTTTTCTTATCGATGAGGAGAGTAAGTAACCCATTATCAAAATTTGCAGTTGTTTTCGTACCATCATAATCAGTACCAACTGTTAATACTAAATCAATCTCCTTAACAAACGAAGATGTTTTTTCTCCTTTTGTAGATTTGATAGTAATTTGCTCATCTGTAACATCTACTATCATATCTTTTGGATTATGTCCAGTAGTATTAACTGTTACTTGTTGTTTTCCATCTTCTAAGATTGTTGCTTCAAATTGTGAATTTAATCTATCAGATGTTTTTGTTGTGTAGATATCCTTTAAGAATTTATCTACGAAATTGTCTTCGATTGTGTAAAACATAATGTTCCTTTTTTTTTTAATTATACATTTACTATATATTATACCAAATCTATACCAATATTAAAAGTATGACAAAGTGTCAGTATAATCACTTTTAGTTATGACTATTTGTCAGTTAAAATGGTTTTGAATCATCCCACTCTTTTCTTTCTTGTCTACAACTCATGTGGTCTGCCCAATGTAAGATGTAAGGTAAATCGGTTTTTAAACCATAATCTGGATTAAAAGAAATAAAGTAGGGTTTGGTTGCATCATTGTACAAACCATCTGCTAACATAATTCCTAACATTTCTTTTTCTGTATATGGAATTTGGTATTTTGCAAGTAGATGTAATGCTCTATGAGTAACATCCATATAATTTAAATCTGTATTTTGTTTAAATACTTTACCTTGATTTTTTCTATGCCAATCAGAAGTTTCAGGTAAATATAATGGACCAGATTCATTTCCAAGTTTACCTAAATCATGATGGAATGCTGCAAAGAATAATTCTTCATCAGTAAAATCTACCTTTACTCCACCTTCTTCATAAACCTTTTTCATTTTATATGCATTTCTTGCAACATTCATAACATGGTCTACATAACCACCTACATATGCTGAATGAAATGCTAATCTTCCACTTGCGGGTGCAAGTGCAAGTTCTTGTCCTAATTCTTTATCTGAATACATGTGAAGAAGTTTTTCTAATCTTTCTCCACTAAATACTTTTGTTATTGCTTCTATAAACTTGTTATAGTTACTTTGTAATTTTTCTGGTGTGTAATTTCTCATTCTATATTTTCTTTTGTTAATGATTTATATAATATTGCTAATTCTTCTTCATATCTACAAATACCCAAAGATGGGGTTCCTTCTAATTCAACCAAATATTCTCCTTTTTTTAAAAATTCAAAATCTTGATACTCATCATTTGTAGTTGATATTAAACAAAATGCTTTATCATCTGGATTATCTTTTGGTAGAGGTAACATATAATAATAATATATTTCCTTTTTTCCACTTTTTGTTATTTCGGTTTCATCATACCTTTCCCAATTTTGATTATTAAAAGTTTCATCAGTAATTGGAGTTAGTGGCCATTCTTGAGTATCTTTGGTATTTTGAGTGTTCATTCGAGTACTATTTTAATTCTATCAGTAACTAAATATTCTCTAATAGTACCTGTTAATATTAAGGTATCTCCTACCATCGTATTGATTGGTGCTATAACATTATGAACTTTACCATCAACCACATAAGATGATTGATTAGATGTACTTACATCCTCTCCTTGATATGACCAATTAAGATTACTATCCCAACTTACCTTTAATGGTTCGTTTGAATAATAATTATTAATAGTACCACTTATTGTGTGTATTGTTTGATTGGTGTTTTGGTTTAGTTCTAAATGATAATATCCATTTGAATCCATTGGCAATCTACCATCAAGTTCTAAGTTTGGTTCTTCTAATAATAGTATATCATCTTCAATTGTACAACTTGTGAATAATGAGAATACTGATAATATTATAAGAAGTATTCCACAAAATGTTAATCCATTGTATGCGAATTTTTCTGTTTGTTCTTTTCTATGTTTATCTTTCATTATAATAATTTTTCTAATATACTATCCCAAGTTGGATATTCGTTTGGTTTGTTATCATTTTCCCAATCCAATCCGAATCTTAACAATTCTCCACTAAACTCACCAGCACCATTCTTCAATCTATCATCAATAAGATAATCTCCCATCAATAAATCTTTTCTGTGAGTAATAAACATTTTCTTGTGGAATATATTTCCGAAGTAATCTTCAATCCAAAATCTTTTATCACTATTACTTTGTGGATTTCCCCAAGGAGCTGCAGTTGCAATCATCAATTCATACTTACCACTTTCGTGTAATTTCTTAACTGCCTCGATAGCACCTTTCATTGGTGGTGCAATTCTGAATAATCCTTGAATGTGGTCAGGAAAAGTTTTGTATCTTTCTTCTAAGTGTGGGTGAGAGATAAACCAATCTTCAATTGCTTTACCGAAATCAACTAACACACCATCCATATCAATGTAAACTATTTTCTTTTTCAAATTTTTTTGTTTTAAAAGGTTATTATTATCACTCATTTACTATGTAAATATACGAAATATTATTGAGACTACAATGGTCTTTCGTGTTTATTTTCATTTATTTTTAATTATATTGATTGGTTGGGTTTTCACTTAACCATAGTTTATATACATAATCGTAAGAACAATTAAGTATTATTGAAAGTTCTGTAAATACTCTTTCTCTTACTAAACTATCCCAAACACTAATGTATTTATATACATCATTACAAGTAAATAATTCATTTAACAAACCAGTAAAGGTTGCGTTTTCATTAATTTCTACTCCTAACTCATCGGTTGGATACTTCTTTAAATAAAAGTCTTTGATTTTCATATTTTATAGTTTAATTATTATTTCTTATTACATAAGTAATATACGAAAAATAGCTGAGACTACAATGGTCTTTCGTGTTTATTTTCAATTTTAAAAGAACATTCTATTCCAAGTCAACCAAGATGGTTCGTTCACCAATTTGGTTCTTCCAACCATTATCTTTCTTCTAACAGTACATCTATCACCATCTTCACTCACACTCACTAATGTATTATCTCCACAATAGTCAGTACCGATTGCATTTCTCAATTCATCAATCTTACCTAATCCATCAATCTTGTCACACACACTTAAATTTATCATATTTTATAGTTTAATTATTATTACTTATTACATATGTAATATACGAAATTTATTTGACATATCCTAATTAAAATCGATATTTTTTCCATTCTCCACCAATTTTTTTTAAACCATTGTAATCGCCATCTTGATAGTTTTCTGCTACAATATCATCAATACCATCATTATCAATATCATCAATTTTAAATCTTGACCAACCGTTTTTATCAGTATCTCCGTGTTGCCATGCACCATCTTGAGATTCATTATAAAAATCATTATCAAGAGTAAAGGTAAAATTATTATTTATATAGAGATGTATAAGACTGTAATTAGATTGTCTACCATCATTAGTAACACTACCTCTTAGTTCTAAGATATCCAAATCACCATCATTATCATAATCTAAAAATTCTAAATCTAATGTAAATACTGTATCTGTATCTGGCATTGAAACAACATCATATTCTCCAAAAGTTGATTTACCAAATAATATACTTGTAGTACTTCCATACATATCCGGTCCTGCTTCTTGTGTACCAACAACAATATCATTATACCCATCATTGTTTATATCAAGTATTTCATAACTCAATGCAGGCTCAACTCCAAAATCATGAACACTAATACCTGTGTTAGTAAAGTTTCCGGTACCATCTCCCAACCAAATATAGGTTGCACCAACTACATCAACAAACCCATCTCCATCTAAATCACCAGCTGCTCCAGTATGAAACCATAAACCAAACCCATCTTCAATTCCAATAACATCAAAGGTTCCATTATCTATTTGTTTGAAAACTGTAAAGTTTCCACCATAATTTCCTGGCTGAGTTTCATCTACTCCTAGTAAAATAAAATCTACCAAGTTATCATTATTTACATCTGTTTTAAGAATTTTATATGATGATAATCCTATTGTTGATGAATTTATTAAATTAGTTTTATCAAAGTTTACATTATCACCTGAATTTAAATACCAATTGGTTGATGCTTCGTTAGATTCGGAATGATAAGTGACAAGTATATCTTGAAACCCATCTTTATTAATATCATAGTATGCTTGTCCACCAGCAAAACTACCCTTAGTTTCACCCATGTTTGTTGAATGAGATTCTACTCCATCTGGTCTATAATCTCCCCATCTAAATACTATTCCACTTTTTTGATTGTAGTAAGATTCAAGTTTTATTGATTCTGTTATTGGTGGGTTATCTATACTATCCGAATCAAGGGGTTTGTATTGACAGCCAGTAAATATTAATATTATGACAAGAAATAATGTAAGATTTTTCATTTTGTTTATTTTGTATGAGACCTAAATCCCAATATTGGTACATGACCTGTGATTTCTACTTCTCTTTTTCTAATAAATTGTTTGGATACTTTAAGAGTTTCTAAATCAGTTTCATTCGTTACCCAATCTTTGAATAGGTAAGTTAACATTTTACTTTTAATTGCTTTTATCATTGTTTTAAATTTAAAGGTTAATAAAATAAACTCATTGCTGCTTTCAATCCTTTTTCAGTTGCTAAGTGAACCGAACTCACTTTTACATTTAAAGTATCTGAATCTGCGTATTGTTGTACTGCTAATTTCTTTGCTCCTCGTAGAGTTTTTGCCCAACAAGTATTCCATCCTCCACCTTCAAAGGTGAACATATATTCTTTTAATTTCATATTTTATATTATTTGTGATTTATCTATTAATGTATTTATTGTTCCTATAATACTACTACCATAATCTACCTCTACTCTAACACAACCATTAAGGTCTGTATCAAACTCACATTGGTAGTTATCATCTGTAACAACTCCCTCTTGGATTTGTCCGTATTTGTTTTGAAATTTTATTGTATCGTTTACTTTTATCATGTTTAAGGGTTTATAATTTATTTTTAAGTTTGTTTAATATTTCACTTAATCGTTCAACGTTAGTATATTTTAATCTTTCATCAAACCAATCTTGGTTTACTATTTCATAAGTTAATACATAGTTGAATATTTCGTTTTCATTTTCTATGTTTTCTGAAGTTCCCCAATATTCTGAATTTTCATTTAGTTTAGCAATTTCTTTATTAATTACATTTTTAATTAGTGGTAAAGTTCTTTCCATATTATTAAAGGTTTATTATCTCACTCATTATTACATATGTAATATACGAAAAATAGCTGAGACTACAATGGCTTTTCGTGTTTATTTTCATTTATTTCTATAAATTAATGGAAGTTCATTAACTTCGTAGTGGTACATTGGTTGACCAAATTCAGTTTCATCTACTTCGGTTTCGATTACTTCACAATAATCTGGAAGTATTTCTTTTAATTCGTTTAAATTTATTTTATTCCAATAACCAAATCTAATTGTTAGACCTTCTTTACCATATCCGATTTCAAAACCAGATGAACCATACCATTTTCTTATTTCTTTGAATTTTTTATATCCTATTCTCATATCTTATATATTTTAAAATTGTCCATTATCTTCAAATGATACTAATTCTGATTCAGAATATTTGTATTCTACTGATAACGTTGGATTGAATACTGTCTGATATCCACTTTTATTATAAACACTATTAGTGAAGTTACTAATAACTGTATCCATAAAATCTTTTAAAAGATAAGTTCCATCAGAAGAACCAAATCCTTGGTCCTCATCCCAATCATCAGTCCATTCTTCTGCAATCTGTACAGAAGTATCAACCAATTCAGAGAATTGAACTTGTTCATCATTAATCATTTGTTTGAAAGAATCGATACCAAGGGCTTTTGATACGATATTCGAAGGGTGTACTAAGTAATTCATTCGTTTAAGTTTTAAGTGTTATTAATTATTTACATAGTAAATATACGAAAAACAAACGACAATACCTAATTTTTTTGTACTTATTTTTTAATTTATATTGATTATAAATAAGGATATTTTATGAATAATTTTGCAACAATCTTAGTATTTCATCTAATGATTCATGTCTATGATTATCCAAAAGAGTTATTGCATAAACATATTTAGATTCTTTTACTTTGGCAACATCATGTATTGCTGAATCGTTTGGGAATTTTAAATCAATTTGTTGAGGGTCTCCACAAAGTATCATAGTAGAACCTTTACCTAATCTACCCAACACCATACTGAGTTGTTGTTTAGTTAAGTTTTGAAATTCATCTACAATTACACAAGCGTTATCAAAAGTTCTTCCTCTAAAGTGTGATAGTGATACTAATTCTATTTTCTCATCAGATTCCATTTTTTCTAATATTGTTGGTTTGTTGTAAACCTTTCTCATATTGGAACGAATTGGAACTAACCATGGCTCCATCTTTTCATCTAATGAACCTGGTAGATAACCATTATCTTCGTTGGATACAGTTGGTCTTGTTATAATGATTTGATTAATTTTTCTTTGGAAATACATATCTAATCCGATTTGTACTGCAAGTAATGTTTTACCACTACCAGCTTTTCCTAATACAAAGTTGTAGGGATGATATAAGATATTTGTCTTAGCCATCTTTTGTTCTTCTGATAATGATATTGAAAATCTAACTTTTCCTTTTGGAGGATTTTTACCAATGTTCTGTGTTGCCATTATTTTCCTTTATTATATTAACCATGGTTAATAGTTACTAATAAGTATTATAGTAAACTTTTAATAGGACCAAACCACACGATTAAAGCCTTTCTTTTACCTTTTGTAATTGCAGTTACCGAATGTTCTTTATTTCTTCCCTCATATATTACATAATCTCCCTTTTTTTCATATTCCTCTATCTTCTTACCTTCTACATATAAATATCCCCCCTCGCAATCATCTTCAAGTAAAATGTTTAAAGTTACTTCAGAATATAAATCTTTATGTGGAACTGTTGCTTGTGGTGGTACTGCTTCTACTGTATGTAGAGTTAAACAATCTCTTATACTTCTACCTGATAATTCTTCAAGTATTTTATTAAGATTTGGATTTCTAAATGAATAGTGTATAACTTTAGTTGTAGTAATCCAACTATCACCTACATCAACAGGTTCCCAATCATTTGTTAGACTCACTCTTTCCCTCCACTCTTTTTCGTTAACCTTTGGTGTTTGTTCCAACTCCAAAACTAGCTCATTAAATACTTCCTTACTTAATTTCATTTATAATAGGTTATCTATATAGGTAGCACCACAATTAAAGTTTAATCTAATTGGTGCTTTATTCCACTTATCCACATATGCATATCCATAATCGGTTCTACTCATTACCTTCTGAATACAATATGCATATAACTGATATCCAGCATTTCTTGGTGCAACTTTTTTAATTACATATGTTCCACCTGAATAGTTTGAGTTTGGTGTTGGTAATTCTTTTACTTTCTCAATCCAATCATATGTTAAGAAATTACAAGTCCAAAACCAACCACTTACTTCTCCTTTAAAATATTGAATAAAACAAGAACACCCAACATCAAATCTTTTTTTAAGATTATCAATATCTGGTCTATCTTTCCAATCCGATAGTGTTTCATTAATACTATCGATTATTTTCAGTAAATCTTTTTCGTGGGAATATTCTGAAATCTCAATGTAAGAGTATCTATCATCAAGTTCACAAGGCATTTTGAACTCAGGTGCAAAAATTCTCATCTGAACATAGTCTGCTTTATTCATAGTAACTTCTTTTTTCTCCAATTGGTAATTTGTTTAATAGGAATATTATATTTAACCATTAATGCAGTTATACCCCATCCTTCTGCATATCCAATTCCTTTCTTATATCTATCTAATCTTTTTTTTGTTATGGTTGTTTGATGATATGTATTTTCTAAATATTCTTGTAGTGTTTTTGAATCAGATATTATATCATCTATGTTTTCGTTATATGGAAAGAACAATATAGCTTCTCCCATATAATATTCAAGTTCTTTATCAACACCAATTTTTCTTAATATTGTTTTTTGAAGTTCAATCTCTATATCTGTAAAGAAGTTTGTTACTACGTTATCATCTGATAGGTTAAAGTTTGTGTATGTGTAAACTGAGTGGTTATCTACTATTATGTTTGTATCGTATCCTTGAAGCCAATCAGTATCTATGTAGCAGATTCTTTCTTTATATTCTTTTGATAGTTTTAAAACGAAATTAATTTTTTCATAATAACTAAAAACATCTCGTGTGTATTCATGACATACACAATTTTCAAATGATTTCATATCATCAGTAAAAATATGTAGTGTATTTTCTTTTGAAAAATTATTAATGGATGTTTTATATTTATTTGTCCATTTATTACCAACACACATTGTTGCGTAAATCATATCAAATTATTCTTGATAATTTAATTATAAATGCTTCGCTTTGAAGTAACTAAAAAAATTAGTTAATATTGTATTACCTTTAGTTGCTTCATCGGAAGATAATGCATGTGATGGTCTTGTATATAAATCAGCAACTGGTAGTGATTTGTAAGTATCTTTTTTTAAATTTCCCATTTTGTTTTTCCTTATTTATTATGTACTATTATACCATCAGCAATATAACTATGAATATCTTCTACTGTAAAGTTGTAAACAGGTTGGTTATAGCTTTCTCCTTCAATTTCTTTAAATTCATTAATAGTAATCCACTCTCCATTATAGTTTATTTCATCACCAACTACTAATAATCCATACTCAGTACCAACATCAGGTACAATTGATTTCCAACCATCTTTTGTTAAGAATGGGTGTTCATCTGTGAATGTTATTTTTAAATCATTAATGTTATATAAAGAACGATTTCCTAAATAGGTTGGTTTTAATTCACTTACAACAGCATTACTACGTTCACCATCTTTCCATCCAATTACCTCATCGCCTATAATAATATCTTCTATGTTTTTAGAATCTCCATTAGCTAATGTAATTTCAGTACCTGCTATGAAACAACATGGGCCACCATATCTGTTATGAGCTAATAAATCAGCTACAAAGAAGTTGTTGTTATCTTTTACTTCTTCTAAGTTGTAAACAGTATGAGTTTTTTCACTTTCTACAATATCAGTTATAGTTACTCCATATCCGTCCATATGTAAAACTTCATCACCTAAAAGTATTTGCTCAACATCTAATCCACTATCTTCAAGTGTTTGTTTAGGATAATAAGATGAATATCCTTTTCCTATTACAAATAATGGATGGTCAGGAGTACCCATTAGTTCAGTTCCATTTTCAAATACATATTTTACAACATTTTTTTCTTCTTGTTCTCTGAATTTTAATACTTCTTTATATTCTACAACATCAGTATCGTGATTGTAAGATATAACTTTATCTCCAACTTCAACATCTTCAATGTTTGTTATTCCTTTTTCTTCAATATGAACTTTAGTTCCTGCAACAAAACATGGTGCGTTGTGAACAATAAGTTGATTTTGAGATGAACTTATAAAATATGAATCGGTTGTTTCAACATCAATTCTATAAAATATAGAATCATCGGTGCTTTCTAATACTGCAACATTATTTGCTACTACATTAATTTTATTATCATCTTTATCTACTAAGAAATGGTCCGATGGTAGTATTTCGTGTTGTGGACAAAAATAATATACATCAGAACCTGTACTATAAACTAATAAGTGTTTTGTTACAGATGTATATATTCTTTCATCATTTGCTAATATAATCTCACCACTTACTCCATAATTATCATATGTACCTTCTGATACTGAAGTAACAATAGATGATGTTACGAATGAACCACTTGGAAGTGTAGAGCCAGTTGCATACCAGGCTCGATATACATCAACGGCATCACTATCTGGTGCACCTGCAATAAACATTGATTCAAGTATTGAACCAGTTACTATATCTGATACTGATAATTCTCCACTACCAGATGTAATTACAACTTCATCTTGATGTACTGTATCTTCTGCAGTAATTCTAAGATAATTTGATGTTAATTGAAAATAATGTTTATCCTGAAATTTGTGATAAAAGTTTGTTGAGTTCATATAAGATAACTCATCACTTGTTGGTAATTCAAAAAATGCTGGTACTTTATATTGTCCAAGAATCAGATGATTAATTTCTGCACCATATACGATTCCAAATACTCTTATGGCAGATACTTTGTTATCAGATGATATATCCGATGCTTCAAAGTGAAATTTTTCCACTGTCTGTTCAGCATTTAAATAATTATCAACAAAATCATCAAGTTTATCAGCTGATGATGAATCCGCATTACCAAACTTTAAAAATGATAAAGGTTTAAATAATTCTGTTTTATCTTTGACAACTAAATCAGGTAAAATTGAATGTGCGTTTAAATCACTTGTAAGTGTGTTTACATTATAATCACTACCACTATAATAAAACTCAGGTATAGAACCTGTTGCAGAATTATCATAAAATAGTTTTTGTACATTTGCTCTATCTTTACAATAAGTTGAATCAAACAAAGCATTTTCATCATACGCTAATCTAAGTATAAACTTATCATCTGCATCTTCTACTGCTTCTGGATATATACTATCCCTATTTTCAAGTTGTCTTGTGAATGTTGTTATAAATGTAGCATTTTCTGAAATGTATGTTTCAAGTGCATCTATAAAATTTTTATGAAAAAATTTGTAAATTACTACCAATTCTGTTATGGTATTATCTGATAATAGAGTGTTGAATGATGTAAAATCAAATCTACTTGATAATGTATTTGCTATGAATGCAGTATCTGTATTTAGTTCTAATAATCTAAGGTTTGAGCTTTCATCTTTTATAAAATCAGCTGAGAATAGAGTTCCTTTCATTATTGTTTTCCTTTTGTAATGTTTATCGTTTGTATATAAATATAATTAATTTTAACTTTTGGTGGTTATTTAAATAAAAGAAATCGTTTATTTAAGATTATTATCCTCTAACCAACATACTAAGACATGTCGTTCTCCCACCTCAAGTGTAGTAACCTCATGGTAATAACCAGAATCAAATATAATTGTGTTTCCTATTTTCTTTAATGCAGTTATATATGGGGTTCCTTCCTTTTCCCAAACTCGCAAAGAACCACCTTTATATGCATCTTCTTCGGATAATTGTATTATTAATGTTTTCTTTCTTTCAAAATAGCTATAACTACTTCTATCTTGGTGTTTTTTAAAGTAATGCCCTTGTTTATACTTTACTGTATTCATGTTTATTGTAGGTGTTGATATTATAGTATCATCCAATAACGAGATTTTAGGTAATATAATTTTTCCAATTTCAAGACAATCAACATTAGATGTTAATGAATCTCTGTATTCTTTGTTATAAGAGCGTGTAAATTTGTGAGGGGAATTAGATGTAGATGGGATAGTAACACTTGATTTTTTAAATTCTTTAGATAAAGATAATATTGTATCACATTCTTCTTTAGAAAATAAGACGTTTTGTAAAACCATTTTTGTATTATATTAAGATATATCTGAAAGAGCTTTTGTTTTTGTAATAATATCGTTTTTTATAGTATTAATTTTAATACACTTTTCATAATTCTCGTCTTTTGTAAAATGTTTTAAGGCAAGATTAATTACTTCTATATAATCTTTTTTAGGTATTATTATTGCGTGTGATAAATTAGGATGTATCAACATCATTAATTCATTTCTATTATCTCTATATGCCTCATGTATGTTTTGACATATTTGCCAAAATACATCAGAACCACGCGAATTTAAAAAGTTTCTTACTCGTTGATTCCTTGGAAGTAAATATTTTTTCCAAGAAGTTGTTGCTAATAAGTTGTTATTCGTCATACTAATCAGTTGTTAGGTTTTTCCATATTCTTGCACTTCCAAGCCATATATAACGATTACCTTCTAAACTTCTTCTTTCTCTGTTTCTTACACCAGGTACACCAAATGGTGGATATAAATTAGTTTCATCAATTTCTTCCGGTGAATCTAAAAATCCTCCATCAATTGGTAGGATACCACCAGCCGAATCATTAGAACTATCAGAAATGTTATCTGATATATTTGATTCTTCGCTTAAAAGATATGATTGTAATGCATCAAGCTCTTTACTATGGTCCATTCCAAGTTCTTCGGTTAATTCAAGTTCCCAACTTCCCATTTCATTTGCAGCTCGTAATGAAGTAATACTACTTACCATCCAATTTATATGTTTTAAAACATCTTCCTTTGTGGTAATTGTTTTTGTAATATTAACCTCTGCATAATCTTCGGGTATTTTAAATTGGTCTTGAGTTGCATAATCTTTTATAAATTTAAAATCAAAGTTAATAACTGGTATTGTTTTTCTGGTTGTGTATGGGTTTCCAGCTTTTAATTCAGCTCTTAATTGAGCTATAAGGTCAGGTGATGACCAATATTCTCGTAAATCATTATCTACAAACTCTACTATAAAATTAAAACTTGTTGAGTATTCGTTTATATCTAAACTAAGAATATCACTAATTGATTCAAGTTTAAAATTTAAAAAGTTTTCTGAATACTTTCCTTCGTATTTTGATGTACCATTTTTTGCAGAATACTTTGAAGATGGGTCTTGACCTACTTCGAGTGGGTATGGGTTTTGAACATAAGGTAGGCTGCTAAATCCAATAACTCCTGTAGCATTTTCTTGAGGAACTGCTTTCGAATTCTCTTCTTGTTCTCTTGCTATAGTTGAATTACTTGATTCTATATTTGTTGTAGATGAATTACTTATACCAAGTGTACCATTAATTTTACTACTTATTTTTATTTGACCAGCCATTTACACTTCCTTTTAGTATAAATATATTAAAAGAAATTACTTGGTATTGGTAAGAGTGAAGAATGCTTTCTCAATGGCACCATTGAAATTTAATGTAGGATTTTCTTCTCGTAGTTTTTGAGATAATTCAAAGACATCATCTTTAATTCCGAGTGAGTGGGATTTATGTAAAATCTCTTCTGTAAAGCTTTCTACTGTCATAGTAACTATAAGTATTATAATCCACCGTATTCATCATCATAGAACTGAATATTTATCCCAGCTTCTTCTAACATCTCCCAACTCCTTTCGTAGTTATCTTCCCAATGTTTGCCTTTAGTAGTAGTTCCTCGTTCACAAAAGATTCTTGTGATACCTGAGTTTATAATTCCTCGTGCACAATCTACACATGGAATTCCACAAGATAGATACATAGTACAACCTTTAGTTGATACTCCTATTCTTGCAGCGTTATATATGGCATTTCGTTCACCATGTTCAAACCAGTAATATTTCTCTGGTCTTTCTTGTCTTGATTTTTTATTATCTTTTAATCCTCGTGGAAATGAGTTATAACCAGTAGATACTATTTCTTTATCGTTACCAACAATGATAGCACCAATTTGTGTATTCACATCTTTGGATTTAAGCTTGACAGTATGAGCCAATGTTCTAAAGTATTCTACCCATCTCATATTATATAACTATATAATTGATTTTTTTATTGCTGATTTTCTTAGTTTTTTATTTAAATCTGGATTAAATTCTAAACCATTTAAATAATCAGAACTTTTATTATAATATAAATCATCATAATAAACTATTTTTTGTTTAAGTATTTTAGATACTTCTTTTAACTTTACATTCATTTTATTTACAAAATCAATAGTCCATTTCCAATCTTTACTTTTGTAAATTTCTTCTTCATCCAAAGCATTCCATGTCCAGTTAACCCACATATTGTCTGTCTTAAAAAGTATTTGATATATGGATTGGTAATATTCTAGTGTTGGTTTTCTATTTAGTATGATTACATGGTCATAGTTTGAAACAACATCTAACCAATAATCTTTTTCAAGGGCCATATACTTGAAACAAATAATAATTTTTACTACTTTATTTTTAATAATATTAGAATTGGCTGCTGCACTTGGGACTGGTTCGTGCATTGTTTCTAATCCATAAGTATTTGCTAATGATTTCATTAAATACAAACCACCTACTCGTAATGTTCCTATTATTAAAATGTTCATTTATTAATTAATTTACATCTTCCCATTCTGGTTCTACTATTTCTTCACAGAAATAATATACACCCTTTGAATGAACTTTAAATACAGTATCAACTCTCAACCATTCTTTAACCATAGTGGCATTCTTAACTCTATCTATATACATTATTGAATGAATAATATAAGGTTTATTATTAATATATTCTATCGGTCTTTTATATGAAGGAAATACCATCTATACTTTTATAGTTTTCTTAACTGTTTAATTTCTTTTGTTGTAATAGAACCTATCTTATTGCCTACTTGTATAAATACACTCTCTGTATCAAACGAGTATTTATCTAATCGGTATGACTCTTCTACTATCTCATAATTTTTTTTACCACTAATCTTTTTTAGATTAGAAATAAACTTAGTTTGGAATTCTTTTTTTGTAATTGTAAGTTTTCCAAATGATTTAGTTAGTACACCACCAATATAAGTTCCATCAGAATTTTGGTCCTCAAATGTAATTACTACGTTACCACTATCCGCTGATAACCTAAAATTCTCCCCAACAAAGTTTTGTGAACTAAGTAAGGAAGAAGTTAGAAGTAATATAAATAAGAATACCTTATTCATTATCCAATATGTTTCTTAACTTTTGAATTACCAAATAGTAAATAGAAGCTCCATACTATTGATAATAATAAAAGTAATATATAGAGAGGACTATCAAATGGATTTATATATGGGAGTGGGTTTTCCAAGTCCATATTAGCTGAATTATTAGGATTAATTCCTTCTACTATAAGTGAGAATAAAAATGTTACCGCAGTTAACCATCCAGCGTTACTAGGAAAGAATCCATTAATTCTTTTGTATGTTGTTGCTATTGAAAACCAAAACATTGGTATAAGAAGTAATGCACCTACTCCAACCAATAATCCTGCCAATACTGCATTTGTTGTGATTAGAGCAACTCCTATTCCTACAAATATTCCGATTGGAATTAAGAATAAAATTAATGCTAATCCTCTTAGGAAGTAATCTGTTCCATTAATGGTATTTTTGAATTGAAAGTATTTACCAAACTTTGTTTTTAATTTGTTCATGTTTTTATTATTATTAATTAGTGGTTATACCACCATTGTGGAGAATATCGGATTCGAACCGATGACCCCTACGGTGCAAGCGTAGTGCTCTAGCCAACTGAGCTAATTCCCCTTGTTGCGGAGAAGAAGGGATTCGAACCCCTGGTACCTTGCAGTACGCTAGTTTTCAAGACTAGTGCATTCGACCGCTCTGCCACTTCTCCTATCATATTAAAAGTTTTGTCTTAATGCAAAGAAATCATCTCTCATTTGTTTAACTTCTTTTAATAATTCTTCATTAGTTGTTGGAATCTTTTTAATAATATCTTCTGTTAATTTTTCCAACTTCTTTTTAGTATCTGATTTAATGTCAATTTCTATCTCTCTTACTAAGTAATTTAATTCATTAACATCTCTATCAAACTTATCGTTTGTTTCAACATAGTATTTTGAAACTCTATTGTTAGTTTCATTGTGCAAATCGTTTACTCTTTTTTGTAATTTATATACCCATCTTGCTAAGAAAATACATGAGATAGATAAAAATACTATTGCTATTGTTGTAATCATAATTTAAATTTTGTACTCGGTAGGGGAATCGAACCCCTCTTACCAGGATGAAAACCTGGCGTCCTAACCGATAGACGAACCGAGCATAAGTTTCTTTTCAGAGTATCTAAATGAATACTTTAATAGATAACTGAAAAATAAATCTCCTACTATAGAGTTTATAAAGAAAGGTATTGCCATTGTATAACAAAGTAAAAATCCTTCTATTGTTTTTGGATAACCACCTAACCAAACTCCAAAGTTAGTGATAATAAAAAAGATAAGAGATGATATAAATACATTCTTAACCCCTATCTTTTTCCAATATAATCCTAATATACTAATAAGAAAGAACGAACCATATACCCATATTGATATAGAATATAATCCTAGATACAAATCAGATATTCCCATTGCTATGATGGGTAGGAATAATCCAAACCATTTATTTCTAAAGGTAGTTGAACCAAATAATGATAATGCAATTATTGGTGTAAAGTTTGGTGGATGTGGTATTAATCTCATCACAACTGCAAACAATAAAAATCCTATAATAAGTAACTCTCTTTTATTCATCATCTATAAATCTGTTTTTGTGCTTAGGGTTTCTGTTGTAATCTTTTTGAGATTTGTGAACCTTTTCGGTTGTTTTCTTACCAATGTGTTGTGATGCCTCTCCAAAGGACATATCATCCCAACTTAATTTTTCTTGATATTGGTTCTTTTTCTTCTGTGGTCTCATTATTAATCAATTCCATTGTTAATGGTTTTCTATTTCTTGTAAATTGTTCTTTAGTCCATTTATCACTTCTATCGGTAATAAACTCTAATCCATAAGTATTAGATTCTTCTATTATTTTGTATGTTAATTTTCTCATTTGTTTTATTTGTACAAATATACGAAAAATATTTGTAATATCCTAATTAATTTGAAACTATTATTTCTCCTACATTCCAACTTGGAATATAATATCTAAATCCATGACCATCTAGCATATTAGTAACTTTATTTGTCATTGTAGAGGAATTGCCTACTATTATTCTACATTCAAACATAGAGTTATGTGATTCTAGTAATACAAAATCTTCTGCTTTATCTACTGCATCATCATGTCTTAATCCATGTAAATCTATTTGTTTCATAAATAAATCTTTTTTAAGTGTTCAGTTGGGGTATCAAAATATTCGATATCATTAC
>Ga0209634_1001436_pt1 | contig 17378 bp, 18 predicted proteins | sample LinPmetageLP40_FD_184043 | JGI IMG/M metagenome (GOLD analysis project Ga0209634, IMG submission 184043) | Marine viral communities from the Pacific Ocean - LP-40 (SPAdes) (version 2) | ecosystem: Environmental > Aquatic > Marine > Oceanic | place: Pacific Ocean | collected 2010-08-26
AAATACAATTTAAACTATACCATTTGTAAGCATCACTATTAATACTATATTGTTTAAATTGTATTTTGTTTAAACTTATTCGCGATTGTTTTAATAACCGGTCATATAATTTGTAAAGTAATTTACTATCAATTATATTATATTTTATTATTAATCGTATTTTTAGACAACTTTCTAATAAAAAACCTAGTTCATATGGATCATTTGTATTTAATATTTTAGAGTTATCAATTTGGTAATACAAATTTAGATAAGATTTTAAAAGTTTAATATATAATTTTATACTAGGTGTTTGTTTAAAATGTTTAAGATTAATTAGTAATGTAGATAAAGTTATAAAAATATCTAATTTATGTAACTCATTTATATTTACATAATCTACATTATTTATTAGTGTTATCATAAATTGCGATGCTAAATAGATGTATTTACTAGATTTCAAATGTTTTGAAGTTATAATAAGACTATAAATCCATTTAGTAATATAATTAATATAAAACTCATAAAATCTAATAGGTTTAATTTGTAGTTGTGTGTTTTGAAAATAATCTAATATACTATGAACTTGCGAAATATATTTTTTTATCAAACAATGTGGCGATTTTTCTTTAATTAGAATATGTAATTTGTATGAACATATTAATAAATTATCTTTTTCTAAATTTATATTCATTATTAATATAAATTGTTAAATTATTAAGTTAAATTTTTAAAATTATTTTATTTATAATTAATTAATAAATGACTGAACGATTGCCACAATATTCTGACTCTAACAATAATAATAGACAAATTATGAATATGGATTTTTTAGATCGTGAAGCTAATTTATATCATTCATCAAAGGAGATTTTAAAATCTCATTCAGAAACAATAGATAAAACAATTAAAGACAATACTACAAAAGAAGTAGAAGCAGTTCAAAATGCTATTAAAGTATTAAATCAAAAAGTAGAAAAAATAATGGAAACAGATTTTGTAAAAGACAAACAAAAAGAAATAGAATCATCACAAAAACAAATGTCGGAATCTATAAAAAAAGCATCTGACGCATTTTTTAAAGTAAAAACATATATATTAGAAAAAGAAGGACTCACAGAAGAACAAAAACAACAATATATTAAAAAATTATATGATAAATTAATGGACAAATTTATGACCAAAGAAGAAAAAATGTTTTTTGAAAAACTTGTATCTGGCGGAGGAGGCTTAATAGTAATGAATGGAGGAGGTATACAAATGGGGGGGGGAGGTGGATTAAGACAATTAGGATTTTAATAAATTTCAAATAATTCGTTAAAAGATTCTTCAATAGTTTCTCCACTAGTTTCTCCACTCAGCATTCTAGCAGATAGAAAATGAATTAAAGTATCAATTTGATGAGTAATACTATATTGTTCTAAAGAATTATCTTCTTTAGGAATAAGTTCCATCCTACATACAGGACAATTGGGTTTTTCTTTTAACCAATTTTTTATATTATTTTCATTAAATATATGATTACATGGTAATTCTATTATTGAATCACCTTCTTTAAATTCTTCTAAACTTATAGGACATTCTTTTATATTATATGAATTATCAAATAATGTATAGTTACATTTTTTTAAAATATCATTATTTTGTTGTGGAGAACTATTATTTATATTTGTATTAAATAGTATATATGGATCTTCAGGCATTTATTATAATAATTATAATTATAATTATTATTAAACTATTTTTAAATATATTTATTTCAATTTTAAAATAATTTAAACAGAATATTACTATTACTTATAATATGAATAAAATGTTCTGTATATTAATGCTATGTTTATTAAATAAAAATACATTAGGGGAGGATTCTAATTCTTTTGATGATGATTATATAGATAATGCTAATATAGATATTAATGTGTTTGATACATATAATGATTGTATAATTAATAATAATAGTCTTTATAATGAAAAAAAATCATTTGAGTTTGAGTGTGAATGTATAAGTGATATAAAATGTTTAAATAATCTATTAAATTCTAGTAGACTTAATGAATTATATTTTGAATTTAATAATACAATTTTTTATTTAGATAAATTAAATTATACTGACCAATGTCAAAAATATCAGAAGTATTATATACTTCAAGATATAGAAATTTATACTTTTTGTTCTACATTAACTATTGTTTATGTATTTATTGTATTATTTATATTAATTTGTAGTATTAGTTTTATTAATTACAAATACAGAAAAAAACGATATATTAAAAATAACAATAATGCGCCACCTAAATATGAAGCTATTAATTAAAATATAATATTATAATATGTCTAATATAATAATAAAAAAAATTATACTAATACAAAAAGAGGAAAAAAGAATTTTAAAGAAGATATTAGATATTTTTTTTTTAAAAGAATTTGAAAAAACAGATCAAGATTTATTGGAAAAAATTATATCTAGTTTTTTTGATCTTAATAAAAGATTTGAAACTATTAAAGTTAAAAAATTATCATCAAAACAAGAAGATAAAATAAATATTACATTAAATAAATATCTAGATAGTATAGAAAAACTTAAACTAAAAGTTAATTCTCTATAAAAATTACTTTTATTTAAAGAAAAAAATATATTAGTTTTGTATATGAGTGAAGTATTTTATAACGCTAAAAATTTAACAGTAAGTAATGGGTTTGTTAAAAATCCAGATAGATATTATTTAGAAGAATATTTTAAAAGAAGACCAGCAGAAAATATTCAAATATCTACTTCTGAGGATGCTGCTAATACACTTATTCACAATGTTTCTAATAAAGATTTTGAGATATTAGGAACGAATGCTTCCAAAGATGATGTTACATTTTCTACTACAGAAGCTGGAATACAATTACAAACAGATGGTGCGGATAATGACCAAGTAATTGTATTACCCCATCTTGATACAGATCAAACTGCATGGACTGGAATAAAATGGGGAACAGAAAATCAGGTTGAATGGCAATGTGCTATTAGAACTGGTGCTAATATAGCAGATACAAGTTTATGGGCTGGTTTAAAATTAACAGAAGTTCCTACTTATGCGACTGATGCTGATCAAGCATATTTTTTATATGCCACAGATAATGATCAAGGATCATTAACAACAAACGCAAATCTTCATTTTGTTTATAGTGTAGGAGGGACTGATTATATAACTGATTTAGGAATTGCTGTTGCTATAAATACAATTTATAAACTTAGAATAGTTATTGATAATCATAGACAAGTAGCAATATATGTTAATGGTGTTCAATATGGTTTAGTAACAACATCAACTGCTGGTGGAACAACACAAACAACAACAACTACATTATCAAACGCTTTAACAAATGATATTGATTTAATTCCATATGTAGGAGTCCAAGCTTTAGCAGTATCTGCTAAACAAATAACATTATGTTATGAAAAAATTAGTAGAGTTTTATTTGAATAAACTTTTTAGGAAAAAAAAACTTTTTAGGAAAAAGTTTAGATCAAAAATTGATTTAAAGTTATCTATATTTTTATGTGTAAAATGTCGTTCTACACATATTCAGGTGAAAAAATTTATAATCCAGAAGCATATGCTAAAACTGGAGCACCTATGTATAAAACAAAATATACAGAAAGTAAAAATATAAATGAAAAAACTTATATTTATAAATTAGAATTAGAAAATGATAAAAAATATATAGGAAAAACGAATAATGTTGAAAGAAGAATGAATGACCATTTTAGTGGTTATGGAGCAAAAGTAACCAAAAAATTTAAACCAATTGAAGGTGAAGTTATAGATAGTTGTAATGGTTTTTTTTCAAGTGATTTAGAACAAAATAAAACTGAAAAATATATTAGTAAACATGGATATGATAATGTTAGGGGAGGTTCTTACACAAATTCAAAAACATTAAAATACAATAATAATTTTAATTCTAAAAAATGTAAACGTTGTGGTAATATAGGTCATTATATGTCATCTTGTTATGCCTCATACCATATTAAAGGTTATAAATTGTAATTACGACAATGATTGCTAATATTTTTGGTAAACCTTTTTTAAAAAAGGTTAAAATTGAATTTTTTATATTTTAAAAACATTAAATAAAAATGTTGTTTTATATAGAAGGAAATATTGGCACTGGGAAAACTACTTTTATCAATCTTTTAACATCCTATTTATCTAGATTTCATGAAATTAAGCATGATGCTCAAGTAACATTAGAACCAGTAGATGAATGGATGAAAACAGAAGATAGTGACGGTGAGAATATTTTACAAAAATTCTATGGAGATCAAGAAAAATGGTCCTTTGCTTTTCAAATGAATAGTTTTATTAGTAGAGTAAAAAAAGTTCAAGATGATTATTTTTCACCATCTAAAGATGATATGAAAAAAATACTATTTGTAGAACGTTCTATTTATACTGACCGACATTGTTTTGCTAAATTATGTTTTGAGAGTGGTAAGATGACTAAATTAGAATATGACGTTTATTGTAAATGGAATGATTGGCTTTCACAACAATTTAATGTTAAACCTGATGTATACATCTATTTACGATGTGAACCAACTATTAATGATACTCGTGTTAAAGAAAGAGCAAGGAGTAGTGAAGATAATATTCCTATTGACTATTTAAAAGCATTACATGAAAAACACGATGAATGGATGAATTTTGAAAAAGATCATGGCGTTCCAGTTTATGTAATAGATGCTACACAAAATTTTAAAGACCCAGCAATAATGGATAAAATATTTGAAGAATTATTTGAATTTTTAAAAACTTTTGTAACTAAAAAATAATTTAATTAAATAAATAATTTAGTTAACCAAATACATTATTATCATTAGTATGAACAGTTCTTAGGCGTGAAAAGATGCGTGTATCTATAGTTCCATCTGTTTTTTTTAATTTATATTGTAACGGATCAGTATCATGATCAAAACCATTTTCACAGTCTTCTACTAATTCCGCCATCATTTCGCCAGCAACAGGAGCATTTTTAAATTGATTTCCACTAGTTCCGATAGCCATATAATAACCAGATATAGAACTTTTATCATAAATAGGTGTCCAATCATCAGAAACATCATAAGTAGAAACAATATATTGTTGGTTTTTTGGGTTTGGAATCTCAAGATTGGGTATTCTTAGAGCAGCTCTAAACATTTGATTCAACCATAAATCTGTATTTTGTGTATTCATATTTTCCAAGTCATCTTCCCATATTTTAGTTTCACAATCTGGTTCAGTAGAACCAATTAACATTTTATTTCCAACTTCAGGTCTAAAATATAATCCACAATCAAGATCTATTACAATAATACCATTCTCATCAATATTGTATTTTTTATTATCATATTGTGTATATGCTACTTCTCTTCTTAATGGACGACAATTAATATTACTATCAGATACAATATTATTATTGTTGAAAGCCAAGTGATTTATTTGTGTTGAATAAGGACCACCACAATTAATAACAATAGGATGATATATTCGTTCATTATTAGATGTTGTAATACCATTTATACTATTAGTATTATCAACATTAATTTCACTAATATTAGTATTAAAATAATAGTCAACACCTAAATTTTTGGCAGAATGATATAAATTAAGTGTAGCTAAAAGAGGATCACCAACATAACCAGTTTCTGGAAAATAAACAGAACCAGTAATAGAATTATTTATAGCAGGATAACCAAATGATGAATCTTCTATATTACAAGGATAATATGTATTTTTTATATCCATACCTAATAAATCAGTATATGATTCTGTTTCAACAATATTTAAATTATCATGAGGAACCCCCACTTGCTTCATTAATTTACATGAATTATTTAGAAATGTATTAGAGTTTTTACTTTTGAGAAATAAAGCACCACATTTATTTAATTTAGCATATCCATTAATATCTTTAAATTGTATATGATCCTCCCATTGATCCCAATAATGATAACCTTCCCAAGAAAATTTAACACTATCTAAAAGTGAATAATACATGCGACAAATACCACTTGAATAAGATGTTGTTCCATAACCTGGAGCAGGACCATTATCATATACATTTACTGTAAATCCTTTTCTAGCTAAACTAAGAGCAATAGAATTACCAATAATACCAGCACCAATAATAGCAATATCTGATGTTTTTTGTAAATAATTCATATTAATTATATAAGTTAATATTTTTTTAAATTTCAAATTTATTACAAATATAAAAATATAATTAAATAGTAATGTTTCCAAAATTTTATAATTATGAACTAGATAATGGAATAAAAATCTTATTAATACCTATACCTAATTCTAAAAATATAGCAACAAGTTTAACATTTGATATAGGATATTTAGAAGAAACAAAAAAGGAAGATGGTTTAGCACATTTAACAGAGCATATATTTAGTAGATATATAACTAATAATACTAAAATTAAAGATATAAAAGAAAAAGGTCATTATGTTTATAGTAACGCCCATACTAATCATTTTAAAACAGAGTATCATATTTATAGTTTAAATAAAAATTTAAATGATATATTAGATAGTTATGTATCATTATATAATTTTAATAAAACCGATCACAATTTATTTTATAAAGAAATGGGTGCTGTAATAGTTGAACTAAAACAAATTATTTCTAGTAAACAAAAATATATATTTTACAAAAATATGCCTGAATTAGTGTTTGGAAAAAATGGAATAATGGTGAATGATCCAGTAACTGAGATTAAAAATGTAGTTAAATTAGGAGAATGTGATTTAATACATTTTGTAAGAAAATATTACGTTCCAAAAAATTCTATTATAACTATAGCTGGCGATTTTAAAAAAAACGATATTTTAAAATATATTAAATTAAAATTTAATAAGTTAGAAGGTGGTGTAAAAAGACCTAAAAGATTAATTAAAATACCTAAAATAATAAATCCAAAATATAATTTTGAGATTTCTTCATCCAGTAAATTAATAAGTGTATATTTAAATTTTACACTGCCATCTAATAAAAATAATAAAAATTTAGCAACTCTTCATATTCTGAAAAAAATATTGGTTGAACTAAATGATTCTAGTATATTATTTAAAAGATTAAGAACAAAATTAGGTATAGTATATTCACCTAATATAACAAAATATATTAATAATCATTATGGGATTCTAAGTATATATTATACTATAGAATCTAAAAATTATGAAAAAGGATTTGTGGAGTTAATAAATATATTGAATGAACTAAAAAAAGATAAAATAGATCAAAATTTATTTGATTTAGCAAAAGATAAAATTATATATGATATAAATTTAGCAAAAAATGATAAAACACCCAAAGAATTTTTATATTTAACAAATTCTCTTTTATCAAATAAAGAATTACTCAATCCATTAGAATTTTATAATAAATATATTAAACATATAACTTTAAATGATATAAGAGATTGGTGTAAGAGTATTTTTGTAAAAAATAATAGTTATTTATGTTTAATAGGACCAAAAGATGAATTTAAAAATGTCTCCGTTAAACAAATGAAACTATTAAATTAATATTTTTTAGGAGGTGTAGACATATATTCATTAGTAATTGTTTCACCTGTTTTATGTAGAATATGATTTTTTAAAAATGGCAATAAATTGACTAAAAACACAGAAAATTCATGACCCCAATATCCATAATAATTCCCATTTACATTACCTATCATCTTCATTATATTTTTAACAAATGTATCAACATTAACACTAAAAATAGTATTTTTAAGATATGTTGTATTTTCAGTTAAAACTGCCCCAGGCATAATATTTAAAATATCCAATTTATAATTATATTTTTCATATTCTTTCATTAATGAATTGCTTTGATAATATCCAAAGGCATTGGCTGCTTCATACACTGATAAGTATGGAACACTTACAGCATTATCTAATACTTCACCAAATCCATATGTTGGAAAAATACATTGTGCTGTAATATTTATTATAGCATTGTGTTCTTTACGTTTTATAAATTGTGGTATAACCAATCTAGTTAATTGTGATTGGACTATAGTTCCTACAATTATTGTATCATTAATAAGTTGATTAGGCATTTTATGATATGGTTTCCAAGCAGATCTATGTGCTACATTATTTATTAATATAGATATATTTGTAGAATTTATTTTTTCTTTTATATCATCAAAAAAAGATGCTTCATAAGCTTTTCTAAAATCCTTTTCTATAAATATAATATTTATATGTGGATGTTTATTTTTTAATTGATTTATAACTTTATTTGTTCTTATAGAACCAATTAAGAATAAATTAAAACCGAGATTAGCAAATTCTTTAGCAAAATGATAACCTTGACCACTTGAAGCACCAGTAATTAAAACATAACTATGATATCCATACCTTTTAAGTAAATTTTTTTTTTTTATAATAAAATGTCTATATATGAATCTACAAAAATAATAAAATAGTAATAATAGTTGATATATTACTAATAAATAAATAAAAAATTTTAACATTATTAATATTATATAAAAAAATATTACTAATTAATTGCTTTTTCTAAACCATAACCTATTCCAAATGCAATAATAGTTGATATAATTCCATTAATTGTTAATATAAAACATCCCATTAGTTTAGATTGTTTTGTTATATGAGCTTGTGTATATCCAAGAACACTTATAGTTAATAATGTTATAAAGCAATCTACTATAAAAATATTATTATAGTTATCATATCTACACCAATGACTTATGATGTAAATAATTAATGGTATAAAACCGAATATTAGAAATGATCCAAATGTTATAAGTGCTTCCTTTTTCATTTCTGATTTATAATCTTTATCTGGTATTTCTAAACCAAGTTCCATTGAAACCATTGATTTAATAAAAAAAGGTTTATATTCAGATTTTGAGATAAGTATATCAACGATCTTTTTAGAGTCTTCTACTTCTATTCCTTCATGTGTATAGAGTTCAATCATTTCATCCACTTCATATTCATTATTAGTTTCAAATTCATATGATTCCTTTTCAGCCTCAGATAAAATATAATTTGTCTCAAAAAAACTGCTAATATAATCACCAAATCCCATAGAAAATCCATCTGCTATAAGATTAGCAAATCCCATAGCAATTATATATTTTATACTTAGTTCAGCTCCAAAGCAAGCAGCAATAATAGAAAAAGTTGTAATTATTCCATCTATACCACCATAAATTATATTCTTAATATACTTAGCACTACTCTTGGCATGATGAGATTCTAAATGAGAATTAATATCCATATTAAAAATAGTTATATGGATTTCTTTAAATCCTAATTAGTATAAATAATATTTAAAGAATATTTATTAGATTTATGTATGAATGTTCAATTACTAATAAAACATGGAGAATCAAATAATTATTTATATAAAAAAATAGATATTCCAAAACCAACTAAAAAAAATATAATAATTCGTGTTATGGCTTGTTCTATTAATAATACAGATATATGGACAAGAAAAGGTTTATATTCTAAAGATACTGAAGATGGATGGAATCCTAATTTTAAATTACCTATTATTCAAGGTGCAGATATAGCAGGATATATACATGATACATTTGATAATAAAAAATTAATAGGAAAAAGAGTTATTGTATATCCGGTTATAAATACTAATAAATATTATAATGAAATAGATATTATTACACATTGTGAATATTTAGGAAGTGAACAAAATGGTGGTTATGCACAATATTGTTCAGTCCCATTAGAAAATATTGTAATAATTCCTAATTATTGTTCTTTAAATTATTTTGAATTAGCTAGTTTTCCAACAGCATATATGACTGCATTACATATGATTAATAGATGTGAAATTAAAGATAATTATAAAGTATTAGTTACAGGTGCTTCAGGTGGTGTTGGATTTGCTTTATTAAATTTATTAAAAATTAAAAATATAGATGTAGTTGGTTTATCATCTAAAAAAAAAATAGATAAATTAAATAAATTATCTAAATATAAAATAGTTAGTAGAGATATAATTGATTTAGAACATGAATTAATAAAAAAGAATGATAATAAATTATATGATATTGTATTTGATGTGGTTGCTGGAGATTTAATGAATATTATAATAAATATAATGAAACCAAATGGTTCATATATTTGTTCAGGTGCTATATCAGATCGAAATGTTAATTTATATTGGCCTAATTTTTATTTAAAACATTTAAATTTATTAGGTTCAATGTTAGCAACTAAAAAAGAATTTCTAGAATTATGTTTATTAATTTTTAATGGAACTTTAAAACCACAAATACATAAAATATTTTTATTAGAAGAATTGATTTTAGCTCAAAAAGAATTTGAATGTAAAAATCATATTGGAAAAATAATATTAAATTGTGAATAATATATATATGATTAAATATTTATTAATACCATTATGTTTTATTATTTTTTCAGTTTTTATTGTATTATATAACAATAGTCTAAAAAAAAAATATGGAAAAAATTATGCTTGTAAAGATATTATGAATAAAACCTTAATCAAAATATATAATTTTAAAGGATGTATTTGGAATATAATACATATATTTATTTATTTTGGTTTATGTGTATTAATTAATGCTAAATTAAATATTTGTAAACATCTTATAGTATTTGTTATAGGATTATTATGGTATTTTTTAGCTCCATATTCAAATAATAAAAATAAACCAAAAAAATGTAATAATGTTGTATATTCAGATACAAATATTCCTAGAAAAGATGATATTATTTTTAATTCAATTGGACAATTATTATACATATTTATGATTTATTTTTTTTACTAAAAAGTATATTTATCTACTATATTTTCATACGCTTTTGTTCTATCTTTATAATTATCTAATAGAATACCAGCAATATCAATAATAATATTATATACATTTTGTTCTGGGAATATATATTCCATAATACTAACCATATCTTTTAGTTCGTGTTTTTCAATAAATGTCATCATTTTCATATTATCATTATATGATACCCATAGTTCTTCTCGAATATCAGGATATCTTACTACTATTTCCCCACCACCATCATAATCCGTCGCATCACGATGTCCAGCACCAGAAGCACCATCACCAGAGGATATATTAGTTTCTAATGTAAATAGTTCTTTAATAAATGTACGTGTTTCTTCATTAGATTTGATAAGATCTTTAGTACTAGAATTATAACTATGGGACCAACTTTTTAAGAATTTATTAGCTGGACCACCTGTTCCTTCTGTTTCTAATTTAACAAGTTTTGATAGTTCTTTATAAATGCCATTAATATCAAGTTTATCAAAATATTGTGTTCTCCCATATTTACTTAATTTGTAATAATATGCGTGCATTCTTTTAGATATAATACATTTGATTGTAGTCATTTGGTGTTCATTTAATGTAATATTACCATGTTCCTTCATAACTTCTAATATTTTCTTTAATTTATGTGAAGAATCACTTTTCTTGTGTTTAAAAGATATCATAGATTCATCAATATCAGGATATCCTTCTAACAAACATTTAGCAACATGTTTAATAAGTTTAGAATCACATGGTTCACCCTTTTCCTGTTTAACTAACATTTTAACAATTGATATGATTACCAGTTTCTGCCATTGCCAAACAATAGTTAAATCTTTTGAAATCTCTGCTGTCTTAATTTCTAGTTGTTTCTTTTCTTCATCGGCAATTTTATCTAATTTTTTGGTAATAATATATTTACCAAGTAGTTTTGTAATACCAATTAGAGTATTCTTTTTAAAATTAGCTTCAGCTACATTCCACATACAATATGGAAACATATCAATAAGATTTTGTAGGATCCAAAAGTCTTTTTTTTCAAAAGCATCAATACCAGGAACTTTTGTAGGATAATGACTAAGAACCTTCCAAATATTTGTAATAGGTGTTGTTCCTGATGCACACATTGTAAAGATATATCCAACAAGATTTCTCATTGCTAAGACTGTAAAATCGGTTTCATCCGTTGGAATACATGAGAATTTTACTTTAATACTTTGTGCTAGAGAAATAAACATAGCAATTAAGAAATATGTCAATGATTTTGAGCCTGGATTAATACTTCTATCTCGGTTCATGGTTGCTTCACAGACCATTCTCCGAAGAAGAATTCTAAATTTAGCAACATCTGGATTATTAACTTCATCAAACCATTTAAAATATCTTGGATCTTTAATATTTGTAAAAATATCTAGAATAGCAATGGGAACAGAAGATACATGTTCTGATTCACCACATAGAATTGCTACTGAAGCAGGACCTGCCAACTCATGTAGCATCTTAGATGAATGTGTTCCTAAAGCTGATACAGTAATGCCATCTAACTCATTACATTTTCCATGAAGTTCCATAATATGTTGTTGTGGTCCTTCATATGTTCCATTTGCTACACCATTTAACATATTAATAAGTTGTTCATTTACAACAAGTTGACCAATCACAAAACTATCAATATCTTCCAAATAGTCACTTATATCCTCATTAGTCATACTATTAACAAGACTAGTATTTTTATGAATATCTTGTTCTCTCATAGCACTTTGAAGAGATTTAGATGCTGCTTTAGTTGATGCTCCTCCATCAGGAGTTATACCGAGAATAGTTTGTGTTAAATTTTTAAGAACACTACAAGCACGAGTTTTCTTAATGGTGCTTTTAATGCTATCTAATTCCTTTTTAACATTAGGATCATCTTGTGTTTTAATTAGTTTAACAATCTTTTCTTTTAGTTCTTTATTATTTTCAGATTGTTTAGATGTAATTATTGTAAGACATTTATTTTTAAAGGCATTAAATGTAGTAGATTTTTGAATCATCGCCATTTGAACAAACAATTCAATAATATCATTTTGATTGTCTACAAAATCTTTAAAAGACATTTTAGTAATAATATCTGTTGCTTCATCCATAGATATACTATTACCTTTATAATACATTGTTTCTAATTTTATTGGAAATGGAACAACTGGTTCTGTTACTATAACATCAAAATCACTTTGATCAAACACCTCTCCAAATTTATAAATTTTTTCATGATACCATCTCACACCACGAATCCAATAATATGTATTTGTTTTATTACATTTTGCTAAAACAATAGAACAATGATTAGCATATTTTGTACACGATAATTTAAGATGTTCTAATTTTTCTATAATATTCTCATTGTCAAAATGTGTATGGATAATCATCAAACACGTTATTTTTCCATTCGGATTAATTAATTTAGCACAATCTTCAGAAAAAGATTCGGTATCTTTCATATGTAGAATATTTAAACAAGATAATTTATCTTCAAAATTAGACATAGCAACTTTAGATGGTTCAATTAATGCATTATGAGGACCTTTACTAGAAATTCCATATAAACTAGGATTAAATTGTGTTTTAGATCCAATATTTTCTGTGTTACCTAGATAATCTACTGGTAAGGAGTAAGGTATATCTAATACATTTGATAGATCATTAGTATATTGTAATACCTCAATCTTCTGTGTTTCACTATGTTCAACAATATCATAATCACTATTTTCGTTAGAAGAAGTAACACTGCTAGTAGTATTAACAACATTGGCATCAATAGCTTCATCCTCAGATTTTTCAACTTCAAGTGATCCAGCAAAACATCTAGAAGGAAGATCACATGTAATTCTACTTGTTGTATTATATTTTTCTGTAACAGGAACAGTAGTGTAAGGAATAACTTTTAACCTTTCATTATCTAAATGTTTAACTGTCGCGCAAGCGATAGTTGTACTGTTACCAAGTATAGCACGTGTTTGCTGAAAAGGAATAACACCTATAGTATTTGAAACCGGATCATAATAACACATAGATGGTTTCTGATGTTTAAATGTTTCATTCATTAGTTCAGTATTACAATATCCAATCCCACCTAAGATAAAATCTTTTTTAATAATTCTTTGTCCTACCGGGATATGAACTTTGATACTTTGCATAAAATATGAATGATTGTTATTATCTCCAGAATGGATTAAACCATGACTATTTCTACCTGAATAATTACATGATGAACCATTTTCATCCCAAGACACAAAATCTAAATACTGACCACCATTTTTAAATGTAACCATAAAGAATGTTGATGTATTAGATATAATTTTAGATGAATCCACTATATCAATATTAATTGTATCTATCTGTTCTTTAGTAAATCCCAAAACCGCCTTTAACTTTGTAAATTCTTGAATAGCATCAATGCTTTCTTTAACTGTGAGTGCAGAATCGGTAGAACTAATATTATTTTCAAAATAAGTGCTATCTGGTTTTTCAAATGTATAGAAAGAGTCTTCATGTTTCACAATAAGTCTATTATCATTTGTTGGATGTCCTATAGAACCATCAATAGACTTAAGATAATCAATAATTAATGTATCAGTGGTTAAATGAGGTAAACATATATAGTTATGTCCCAACTTAGAAATAAGTTCTTTTATTTGCGTTTGATTTGAAACAACTACTGGAATAGTCATGATTGTTTAATTATTAAAACAAAAGTAATTAATTTTAAATCAATTTTTTATATTTATATATAGTAATGAAAAGATATGGAAGTAGAGCTGAAGTATGGCATGGAAATGCCAGTATGACCACAGGGCGTCTTTCTAAAAAAGATTTATTTAAAAATAAACAAGGACGAATTGTTAGTAAAATGAAAATAAGACATATGAAAGATCCAAAGAAAAATCCGCTTTTAAAACTAGGATATCAACGTAAAAAAGGTTCAAAAGAGTTTGGACCTGATAATTTAGATAAAAAAAAGAATGAAACGAATACCAATAAGAAGAAAATAAATACGAATAAGAAGAAAACAAAGAAGAAAAATAAATCATTTGTGAACAAAATTTCTAATATAATAAATAAAATAATTAGTTAATGATGTATATTCCGGTTAAAATTAAAAATATTCCTATAATTTTTATAAATGTTAATTTTTCTTTATAAAGAAAGTATGCTATTAATATTGTAGCAATATTACTTAATCCATTTAACATAGGAACTAATTTACTAATATTATTTGTTTTATGTAATGTTAAATATGATAGTTGTGACATAAATCCAATAATAGTAACTATGAACAAAAAAGATTTATATTTATTCGGTAATTTTTTAACATTATTTATAAATAAATTTGCTTTGGGTCTATTAAATATCCATATATAAAACATAAATAGTAATATAAATACATGCCATACAATATGCGATAATATTATAATTTCATATTTAGAAAGGTAATTGCTTAGATCTTTCATTAAAAAATAAGGCAAGGACCAACTTATAGTCATTATTAAAAATAAAATTATAGTTATCATTATAATAATAATTTAAAATATTTTGTAATTAGTTTTTTTAATTGTGATGCTTCATCTTTTTTATAAAAAGAACTTAATTTACAAATTTTTTCAATAGTTGTTTTATCTAATTTATTTTTAATAATATAAGGAATTATATCTTTTTTGTTATTTTTAATACAACTAAATATATAATCACAATTATAAATATAATTATTAGAAAGACCTAAATTATTAATAGTATTTACTAATTTAATATTTAAGTATTCAAATGATATTTTATTTATCATTGTAGAGTAATTTAAATTATTAAATTTATTATATGGTTTTTTTGTTAAATTATTAATTAAAAAGGAGGGTTTGTTAAATTTTAAATAGTTATTATAATTATTTAAATAAAATTGTTGATTTATATAAATTTTTTTATCTAATTTGTCACTTTCACTAAAATTATCATATATGTTACAAATAGTATCTAGTTTTACATCATCACTACAGTTTTTGTTATTAATTATAAAATTTTGAAAATTTTCATATACTATATATCCAATACTTGAATTATCATTATTAACTATATCAGAAAAATCTTTAAAATAATTATTTAATATTTTATCTGTAGATTCATAAATAGTATAATCTATTGTTTTTTTATCATAATTTTCAATAATAGTTTCTAATATATCATCAGAAATATTTGAAGTTTTATAATTAAATAAATATTCCATTAAAACAATAACCCTTCTAAAATCTAATTGTGATGAATTTACAACTAAATTTTTAATATTATCTGAAAGGTGTAAAGATTCTTTGTCAGAAATATTATTTACAAATTCTTTTATTATTTTTTTTGTAGGTTTATTAATTTTTATATATAATGATTTTTTTTTTAATAATTCTATTTTTTTATTTATACTATTTGTAGTACAAATAAATGGAGAACTATAGGTTTTAGTATTATTTATTATATTTATTAATTCTTTAAGAGCCCCTTTTTCAGTATTATTGATACCATCAAGTTCATCAATAATAATACCTATATGTTTTTTTTTATTACTCATAAAATCTAAAATATTAACATTGCCATTAATATTATCTATTTTATCTTTTAGTGTTTTTTGATTACGTATATCACTAGAATTAAATTCAATAATATCAAATTCATATGTATTAAGTATAATATTTGCTAAACTTGTTTTACCAACACCAGGTGGACCATGTAATATTAAACAATTTGTATAATTAGGTGTTTTATTAACAAAATTATTAATCCATTTTTTTATTTTAGTTTTACTATCATAAGATAAAAATAAATCATCAATAGTATTAGGTCTATATTTTTCAGACCAATTCATTTCTATTTTAAATATAAAAAAATCTTTAAATTAATTTAATTTATTTTAACTTAACTTAACAAATTGTATCTATACCTTCCCATGGTGATTTACATTTTTTAGACCATGAACATTTATAAACTTCACCACCTTTACCTCTAAATACATCTTCATTAAAATCCATTATATTATCATCATCACTTGATTTACATATACCTATATTATGACTATTTTTACATTTAACATCTTCATCACCCTTTTCACCTTCTATAACTTGCCAATAATCTGGACATTTAGCTGGCCATGGAGGGAAATGAGACATTTCTGTTTGTTTTTTAAATCTTGAGTAATCTAGAAAAATTTTAACTGAAAAAACAATAATTATGATTAAAGAAAAAATACTTATTATTATATTTGTTGTTTGGTTATTCATATATTATAATAAAATATTTTTATTTATTTATATTGGAAATATATTGTTTTTACATATAGTACAAGGGTCACTATTTTTATTTACTCTATACATATAATAATTAAATATTAAATATAGTATTCCAAACATAAACGCAAACATTGCTGATGCTATTTTATAAAATATATTTTCGGCAGAATTACATTGTAAAGATACAGATAAAGCAATTAAATTTATAGATAATAATAAAAATATTATCTATAAATTTAATTGCTTTATCTG
>Ga0209634_1001437_pt1 | contig 17370 bp, 10 predicted proteins | sample LinPmetageLP40_FD_184043 | JGI IMG/M metagenome (GOLD analysis project Ga0209634, IMG submission 184043) | Marine viral communities from the Pacific Ocean - LP-40 (SPAdes) (version 2) | ecosystem: Environmental > Aquatic > Marine > Oceanic | place: Pacific Ocean | collected 2010-08-26
TTTATTCTCAAAGTATTACGGCTGTTTTGTAATGAAAAAAAAGAGTAAAAAAAAAACTGTTCAAAGGGAGGGTGAATTAAAACGTAAAATTAAATACAATCGAAACAAAGATGGATTCCAAAAGCATAAAGTTAAAGATTATAGAAGCAGGTTACAAAGCGGTGGAACAATTGATTAAGGTTTCTAAAGAAGCTATTATTAAACACGACCCAGAGGATGACATATCTGCAGATAGATTAAAAAACGCAGCAGCTACAAAAAAACTAGCTATATTTGATGCGTTTGAGATTCTTAATAGAATTGAGATGGAAAAAGAAAATATAGAATTAGCTGAAAAAGGATTTTTAAAAACTGATACAAAACAAGGATTTGCAGAAAGAAACTCAAAATAAATTATTTCAACTATTACACAATATAGTTCCGAAAAATGTTTTGTCCAAAAAAAACAAAACTAAAAGTTGGAAGTATGGGTATAATGAAGATTATAATTTTATTAATATATCTAAAACTGGACAAATTGGAGATATAATTTCAATTAGTGGATTAGATATAGCCTTGCCTATAGAACCACCATTTAGTCGTACACGACTAAAAAATAAAGAAACACAATTTTGGTTAAGAAAAGATTATCCAAAAATATTATCTAAAATTCAAACAATATTTCAATGGAATGAAATGCCATCTAACTTTAAAAATTTATGGGTAGATTATATTGAAAATGAATTTGATAAAAGAGAACAAGGGCATTGGTTTTTAAATAATGGAGTACCAACTTATATAACTGGTTCTCATTATATGTATTTACAATGGACTAAAATTGATGTAGGTTTTCCTGATTTTAGAGAAGCAAATAGATTATTTTATATTTATTGGGAAGCTTGTAAGGCGGACAAAAGAAGTTTTGGAATATGTTATTTGAAAATTAGACGTTCTGGATTTTCATTTATGGGGTCAGAAGAATGTGCTAATATAGGAACTATCTCTAAAGATGCACGTATAGGTATTTTATCTAAAACAGGTGCGGATGCAAAAAAAATGTTTACTGATAAAGTAGTTCCTATTACAAATAACTATCCTTTCTTTTTTAAACCTATTCAAGATGGTATGGATAAACCAAAAACAGAATTAGCTTATAGAGTTCCTGCTTCAAAAATTACTAAAAAAAATATGCATTTAGTAGATGATTTTGAGATGGATGGATTAGACACTACTATTGACTGGAAGAATACTGATGATAACTCTTATGATGGAGAAAAATTATTATTGTTAGTTCACGATGAAAGTGGAAAATGGATTAGACCAAATGATATATTAAATAACTGGAGGGTTACTAAAACTTGTTTAAGATTAGGTAGTAGAATAATTGGTAAATGTATGATGGGTTCTACATCGAATGCTTTAAATAAAGGAGGTAGTAGTTTTAAAAAATTATTTGAAGATTCTGATATAACTAAAAGAAATGCTAACGGACAGACTAAAAGTGGACTGTATAATTTATTTATTCCAATGGAGTGGAATATGGAGGGATTTATAGACAGGTATGGAATGCCAGTTTTGGAAACTCCAGAAACTGCAGTTTTAGGAATTGATGATGAAAAAATAAAAGTAGGAGCTATTAATTATTGGCAGAATGAAGTTGATTCTTTAAAATCTGATGCTAACGCATTAAATGAATTTTATAGACAATTTCCAAGAACAGAGTCTCACGCTTTTAGGGATGAAAGTAATCAGTCTTTATTTAACTTAACTAAGTTATATCAACAAATTGATTATAATGATTCTTTAATTATAGAACAGCACGTAACTCAAGGTTCTTTTCAATGGGAAAACGGAGTTAAAGACACTAAAGTTGTATGGTATCCAAATAAAAATGGTAGATTTTTTGTTAGCTGGACTCCAGAGTATAATATGCAGAATAGATTTCAAATTCGTAATGGAATTAAATATCCTTTAAATGAACACTTAGGGTCTTTTGGATGTGACTCTTATGATATATCTGGAACTGTTGGCGGTAAAGGTTCTAATGGAGCTTTACACGGAATGACAAAATTTAATATGGATAATGCTCCTAGTAATGAGTTTTTTTTAGAATATGTAGCTAGACCGCAGACTGCTGAGATATTTTTTGAAGATGTATTAATGGCTTGTGTGTTTTATGGGATGCCTCTTTTATGTGAAAACAATAAACCTAGATTATTATATCATTTTAAAAACAGAGGGTATCGAGGGTTTAGTATGAATAGACCAGATAAAACTTATAACAAACTATCTAAAACAGAAAGAGAATTAGGGGGTATTCCTAATTCAAGTGAAGATGTAAAACAATCTCACGCAGCAGCTATAGAATCTTTTATAGAAAAAAATGTTGGAATAGATATGATGGGAAGTTTTAGGGATAGCGATGAAATGGGGACTATGCCATTTATGAGAACATTAGATGATTGGGCAAAATTTGATATAAACAATAGAACCAAATATGATGCGTCAATTAGTTCTGGTTTAGCTATAATGGCTAATCAAAAACATCTATACACACCTACTAAAAAACAATCAAAAATAAGCATTAACTTTGCAAGATATGCTAATAAAGGAACTTTGAGTGAATTACTAAAATAAATGAAAGATATTACAATAAATATATCTGACGTTGGGTTTCCTAGTCAGTTTGTTTCTGAAGCTAAAATGGCTACAGAAGAGTATGGTTTGATGATAGGTCAAGCTATACAATACGAATGGTTTAGGAAAGATTCTAGCGGATGCAGATACTATAGTCAATGGCGAGACTTTAACCGATTACGATTATATGCTCGTGGGGAGCAATCCGTAGCCAAATATAAAAACGAATTAGCAGTTGACGGAGATTTATCATATTTAAATTTAGACTGGGCAATTGTTCCAGTTATTCCTAAATTTGTAGACTTAGTTGTTAATGGAATGTCTGATAGACTTTTTTCTGTTAATGCTTATGCACAAGATGCAATGTCTCAGTCAAAAAGAACTAAGTATCAAGATATGATAGAGGCTCAAATGGTTTCTAAAAATTTACTTACAATGGTACAAGAAGGTTTTGGAGTTAATCCATTTACTATGAGTCCAGAAGATTTACCTAATTCAAATGAGGAGTTGGCATTATATATGCAGCTTAATTACAAACCAGCTATAGAAATAGCACAAGAAGAAGGTTTAGATACTTTATTTGCAGCTAATCATTATGAAGATATTAGAAAAAGAGTTGATTATGATTTAACAGTATTAGGTTTAGGATGTACAAAACACGAGTTTGAGCCTGGAGCAGGAGTAAAAATTTCATATGTAGACCCAGCTAATTTAATTTATAGTTATACTGAAGACCCTCATTTTAAAGATTGTTTTTATTGGGGTGAAGTTAAAACAGTTGCTATTACTGAATTATTAAAAATAGACCAATCTCTTACTAAAGAAAATTTAGAAGAAATAAGTATGAGAAGTCAACAATGGATGGATTACTTTAATATTTCACAATATTATGACAATGATTTATTTTATAAAGACACTACTACATTATTATATTTTAATTATAAAACAACTAAAAAGTATGTTTACAAAAAGAAATATAATGACAATGGAGGTTCTAAAATAATAGAAAAAGACGACCAGTTTAATCCACCAGAAGATATGATGGAAGACGGTAAGTTTGAAAAAGTAGAAAAAACAATTGATGTTTGGTATAATGGTATAATGGTAATGGGAACTAATATAGTTCTAAAATGGGAGTTAGCTGAAAATATGGTTCGTCCTAAATCTGCTACTCAAGCTGCTTTACCTAATTATGTAGCTACAGCACCTAGAATGTATAAAGGAGTTATAGAGTCTTTAACGAGAAGAATGATTCCTTTTGCTGATTTAATTCAATTAACTCATTTAAAATTACAACAAGTAATTGCAAGAGTAGTTCCTGACGGTGTTTATATTGATGCAGATGGATTAAATGAAGTAGATTTAGGTACTGGAAACGCATACAATCCAGAGGATGCTTTGCGTTTGTATTTTCAAACAGGTAGTGTTGTAGGTAGAAGTTATACTCAAGATGGAGATTTTAATCAAGGAAAAGTTCCTATTACACAATTAACAGCTAATTCTGGAGCAGGTAAAACACAAATGCTAATAACTAATTTAAATAATTATTTAAATATGTTAAGGCAAGTAACAGGATTAAGTGAAGCAAAAGATGGTAACAAACCAGATGCTAATGCTTTAGTAGGTATTCAGAAAATGGCTGCTTTAAATTCTAATACTGCTACTAGACATATTTTAGATGGTTCTCTTTATATATATAGAACTTTAGCAGAAGGTTTAACTTTAAGAATAGGAGATATATTAGAGTATGCAGATTTTAAAGAAGAATTTGCTAATCAAATTGGAAAATATAATGTTTCTATTTTAAAAGAAATGAATGAGTTATATATATATGACTTTGGAATATTTATTGAAGTAAGTCCTGATATAGAAGAAAAAGCACAATTAGAATCTAATATATCTTTAGCATTATCTAAAGGAGATATTAATTTAGAAGACGCTATAGATATTCGAGAGATACATAATTTAAAATTAGCTAATCAACTTCTGAAAATGAAGAGGATGAAAAAAGAAGAACAAGACCGTGAGTTTGAAATGAAGAAACAACAACAACAAGGTCAGATTCAAATGCAGTCTCAACAAATGGCTGCACAAACTGCAATGCAAAAGATTCAAGCTGAATCTCAAGCTAAAATGCAACTAGAACAAGCTAAAGTTTCTTTTGAAATAGAAAGATTAAAAGCTGAAGCTGAATTAAAAGCTTCTTTAATGGATAAAGAATTTCAATTCAATCAACAATTAAGAGACATAAGTGAAAGAGGTTTACAGCAAAGAGAGTCTCAAAGAGAATCAGCTAAATCTGATAGAATTAGCCAGGCTAACAATGAGCAATCTAGATTAATAAATCAACGAAGAAATAATTTACCTCCTCAAAGATTTGAATCTAATGAAGATAGTTTAGATGGGTTTGACTTGTCTGAATTTGAACCTAGATAGACCTAGAATAAACAATAATTAAATTACTAACTTTGTAAAAATTAAATTAAATCAAATGACATTAAAAGTAAGAGAAGTTACAAAAGAACAAAAATCCGTGCAAGAAGTAGAAAGTGAATTACTACAAAAGCACGATGAAAAATTAAATGAAGAATTAGAAAGTTCTTCAGAAAAAGTAAATGTTTCAGAACCAAATCCAGTAGAACAAAAAACTATTGAAGAAGAGGTTAAGACAGATTCTGAATTAAAAGAAGAAGATGTACTGAAATATATAGGAAAAAGATATGGCAAAGAAATTAATTCAATTGATGATTTAGTTACTGAGCGAGAAGTCAAGGAAGACCTTCCAGATGATGTCGCTGCCTATTTAAAATATAAAAAGGATACAGGTCGAGGAGTTGAGGATTATGTAAAATTAAACCAAGACTTTGAAGAAATGAATCCTGATGTTTTGTTAGCTGAATATTTTTTAGCAACTGATGAAGCTATAGACCCAGAAGATGTAGAATCCTTAATGGAAGACTATATTTATGATGAGGATATAGATGATGATTCAGCTATAAAAAAGAAAAAGTTAGCAAAGAAAAGAATTGTTAAAAAGGCTACTAAGTATTTTAACGACCAGAAAGAAACATATAAGCAACCTCTTGAGTCAAGAGTAAGTGGTGTTTCTGAGGATGATAAAAAACAATTAGCTGAATATAAACAATATGTTAATGATGCAGCAACTACTAGTGAGTTGAATGAACGTAAGAGAGATTGGTTTACCAAGAAATCTGACGAAGTATTTTCTAGCGAATTCAAAGGTTTTGAATTTAATTTAGGTGAGAATAATATAACGTATAAACCTGCAGATGTAGATTCATTAAAGAAGTCACAATCTAATATTATGAACTTTGTTGATAAATATTTAGATGATGACGGAATGATGAAAAATGTAGGAGAGTATCATAAAGCGTTATCATTAGCGATGAATCCTGACAAATTTGCTCAGTTCTTTTATGAACAAGGCAAATCAGAAGCAATTGAAGGTGATGCACGTAAAACCAAAAATATAAATATGGGATTACGTAATGCACCAGAAATAACTTCTACTAAAGGAGGAATGAAAATTAGAACTGTTAATTCAGACTCTGGAAGGAGTTTAAGAATTAAAAGTTCAAAACAAAAATAAATTAAAAAACCAGATTGGTCGTTGACGACTAATCACAAAAAAATTAGAAATTATGCCAGGAGCAATAGAAAACGCTGGTTTGCTAAATTTTCAGTTACAGCCAAGTGCACAACAGATTACTACGCAAACTAACTATATTACTAACTTCGATTTCTTGAGTACTTATCTTCCAGATACTTACGAAAAGGAATTTGAACGTTACGGAAACAGAACAGTATCATCATTCTTAAGAATGGTAGGTGCTGAAATGCCATCAAATTCAGATATGATAAAATGGGCAGAACAAGGAAGATTACACACTAAGTATACAGCAATAACTGCTGGTTCATATTTAGGAACTGAACTTGTTCAAACTTTTACAGTTCCAATTAGTTTACCAAATGGACCTGACCCAGCTACACAGCCACTAACAGGAGGTGCAGGAGGTATTGCAATCAGAATTGGTCAAACAGTTATGATTTCAGACGAAACTGCAGGTTCAGTTTTAAGTAACAAAGCGGTTGTAACGGGTGTTGATTATGCTAACAGAACTTTTACAGTAGCTTTTTATGAAGCAACTCAAGCAGCTTATGCAGCAGCTTCAACGTTTACAGTATTTGTTTACGGTTCTGAATTCAGAAAAGGAACACCTACAATGGCGGAAACATTAATCTCTGATGACTCTATATTTGACAATTCACCAATTATCCTAAAAGACACTTACAGTATTGCAGGTTCTGATATGGCACAAATTGGATGGATTCAAGTAACTGGAGAAAACGGAGTAGATGGGTACCTATGGTATTTAAAGTCTGAGCACGACACTAGATTACGTTTTGATGACTATTTGGAAACAGCAATGGTTGAAGCAGTACCAGCAGTAGCAGGTTCTGGTGCAGCAGCAGCAGCTACTCCAGTAGGAAACAAAGGAACTGAAGGTATCTTCCACGTGGTTGGTACAAGAGGTAACGTTTGGTCTGGAGGTAATCCAACTGTATTAAGTGATTTTGATTCTATTATTGAAAGATTAGATAAGCAAGGTTCTATTGAGGAAAATGTTATTTTCTTAAACAGAAACTTTGGTTTTGATATTGACGATATGTTAGCGACTCAAAATTCTTACGGAAGCAATGGAACATCATACGGTCTATTTGACAATGATGAAGAAATGGCTTTAAATTTAGGTTTCAGAGGATTTAGAAGAGGTTATGACTTCTATAAGTCTGATTGGAAATACTTAAATGACCCAACAATGAGAGGTGGTTTAGTAGGAGGACAAGTTAATGGACTTATGGTTCCAGCAGGTTCTACTACAGTATATGACCAAGTTTTAGGTAAAAATGCTAAGAGACCATTCTTGCACGTTAGATACAGAGCTTCAGAAACTGAAGACAGAAGATATAAAACGTGGATTACTGGGGGAGCAGGAGGAGCTACTACAATTGGCGATGACGTGATGAACGTTAACTTCCTATCTGAAAGATGTGTTTGTACTTTAGGTGCTAACAACTTCTTCTTATTTAAACAATAAAAAGTAGTATTTAAATGGGGAGGAAATAAAACTCCTCCCCTTTTTTTTTAATCAAATTAAATCTTATATAATGAAAAAAACAAAAGCAACAACTAATCAAACCTACGTATTAATGAATGGAGCTTCTCCATTAGCATTTATGTTGGCTTCCCATCACAATAAAAGAAATTCTTTACTACATTGGGATGAAGAAACACAAACAAATAGAGAGTTGTGTTATGCAAAAAATCAAAAATCAGTATTTGTAGACGAACAAGATGGTAACAAATTAATGGAACCTATTGTGTTTACAGATGGAATGTTAAATGTTCCAAAAACTAATCCAGTTTTGCAAAAGTTTTTACAAATACATCCAGGTTATAATACTGTGTATCGTATGGTAAATACAGAACAAGATGCAAGACAAGATGTTGAAATATTAAATTCTCAAGTAGACGCACTAGTTGAAGCAAGAAGTTTAAGTATAGACCAATTAGAACAAGTTTCTAAAGTTTTATTTGGAATAGATGTTTCAAAAGTATCAACTGCAGAATTAAAAAGAGATGTTTTAGTATATGCTAAACAAGACCCAGCAGGATTTTTATCTTTATTAAACGACCCAATGTTAAAATTACAAGCTAAAGTTCAGTCATTTTTTGATGCTGGATATATAGTTAAAATGGGAAGAGATGTACATTTTAATACCAAGTCAAATAAAAAAAGAATGCTTACGATACCATTTGGTGAAGAGACAAATTATATTGTTTCATCATATTTAAAATCAGATGATGGAATAGAGTCTTTAAAGCTATTAGACAATTTACTTAAGAAGTAATTTACAAAGAGACCATTTAAAAGTGGTCTCTTTTTTTTTAGTATCTTTGTACTTTAATAACAAGAAAAAACATAAGATATGTCAAAATATATATCAATCAAAGAATCATTAGTTGTAGATAGTGGAACCGCAGAGATAGTTGTAGGAACTACAGCTTCAGCACCAATATCAACAGGAACAAATTCATCAGATGGACAAGTTAATCTTATTTCTACAGGAGCTCAAGGTACTGGATACACTACTCAAACAGGAGTAGCAACAACAGGAGGTGGTAATAATGACTGTACAGTAGATATTATAGCAGGTGCAGGACCAGTAACAGGAATAACTGTTAATAATCGTGGAACTGGATATGCTGCTTCTACTACTTTAACTATTTCTGGTGGTGGAGCAAATGCTACATTTACAGTTGATTCAGTAGGTAATTTAGGAAGCAATGGAAAGATAGTAAAAGCAACTGGCATTGGTATTGGAATAGTAGGAGGTGAGGTTGTTTATAATGTTAGTGCTGCTACTCAAGGTGTTGTAGATTTGAGAATTAGTGACAATGAAATTACTTGTGTAACTGAATTATTTCCTTTAGGAGGAGAGACGGCTGCTGTAAGAAAGTTAAATCAATTAAATGCTGTTTCAACATTTACAACTCGTAAAGTTAGAGTTGGAGATATAGTTAAAAACACTTCTGCTAGTACACAAACTACTGTAGCTGCTTTAATTAACGAAACATCATTAACATTAACGTCTGATATTTTTAACAGTCCAACTTTGTTTGATGATAACTTTACTATTGAAACACCAGCTAATGAGGTGTATGATAATGGACAAAATTTTGTTACAACAGTTTCTGTTGGAGATGAAGTTTTTGACACAACCGATGACACAAGTGGAATTGTAGGTGCAGTTTTAGATAACTTTAGATTAAGATTAGGAACTAATTTATTAGCAATAGGAGATAATTTTACAGTATATTCTCAATCAGGTGGATTACCAAGATTTATTCCAGTAGATGGAATAATGTTTGTTAATCCAGCAAATGCTTTAACTACTGATATATTTATGAGTGGAAACACTAAGATAACTCTTACACACGATACAGTTCCTGTATTACAAAGCGGAATTGTTAAATCAATTCAAAACGCACAGTTAAGAGCTATAACGGCTGCAGGTGGTGCAGAACCAGTTGTATTGCCTCCAAGGATTTATGTTACTTCAATAGCGGCAGTAGCAGTTTAATAAATTAAACTTTACTAACTAAAGAAGAACACCTTAAAAAGTGTTCTTTTTTTGTTTTATCTTTGCAACAAGGAATATTCCTTAATAACTAAAAAATTTTTTGATATGAAATATATATCTTTTTTAATTGGTGGTAAATACCAATACGTACTATTAAGCAGTATTGCTACTGTTATTCAAACTGCTACTACTAACGTTAACCTTTTTATGGTTAACGGAACTCATAAGTATGTATTAACAGGAACTAATTTAGGTACTGGAGTTGAATCAGCTCAAGCTATACAAGCAGCAATGTTTAAGGCAGCTTCAACAGGATGGACTAATGCTGATATGCAGGTTACTTTACCAGGTGGTTCAGCAATTACAAGTGTTGCCGTTGCAACAATCTAGTAAATAATTTTTTTTAACAACTAAGAAGAGGTTTAATTATTTAAGCCTCTTTTTTTTTGTTTATCTTTGTACAAATGTTTACAAATGATTAACTCAGTAAGAAATACAGTCTTAGCAATTTTAAATAAAAATAACTATGGATATATATCTCCTAATGATTTTAATTTATATGCTAAACAAGCTCAATTAGATTTATTCGAAGATTTATTCTACGAATATAATTATCAAATAATTAAAGAAAACGCTAGACAGTCTGGAACTGGATATGCAAATATATCTAAAGGTATTGTAGAGGTAATAGATTTATTTTCTACTACAGCAGTATTAGCTAATATAGCTAACAACACTTATACTTTACCAGCAGATTTTTATTTAATAAATAAAATATTATGTTTTGATGCAGCAGGTACAACATACACTGGAGAGGCAGAAAGAGTAAGTCATAATAAAATAACTTTATTAAACACTTCCAATCTAACTGCACCAACAATAATATACCCTGCTTACACAACGGAAGGTTCTGTATTAACCGTATTTCCTTCTACTATTAATGCTGCAAATCAATTACAAGCACAATACATAAGGTATCCTTTACCTCCTGTATGGACATATAATACATTACTTGCAGGTGGTGCACCTGTATTTAATCCAACATCTTCTTCTTATCAAGATTTTGAATTGTCAGCAGATTACGAGCCAGATTTAGTAACAAAAATATTAGGATATGCAGGTGTTTCAATTAGAGAACAAGCTGTTGTGCAATTTGCAAATACACAAGACCAACTAGAAAATAATTCAGAACAATAATGGCATACTTAAACGACTATCAATATTACGAAAATGACGGTAATGCACCAGCAGATGCTAATTGGGGTTCTTATCAATTTGTATCACTTGCAGAAATAGTAAATAACTTTTTATTAATGTATGATGGAAATCATTCTTTAGTAAATAATGAAGAAAGATATAAAATACTATTTCACGCTAAACGTGCTATTCAAGAATTAAACTATGATGCTTTTAAAGAAATCAAAGCTTTAGAGCTAAATGTAGGAACTGAATTAAGATTTATTTTACCGCAAGATTATGTGAACTGGGTAAGAATATCATTATTTAAAGATGGTATACTTAGACCTTTAACTGAAAACATTCAAATTAATACTGCATCAGCTTATTTACAAGACCAAAGTTCAAACATATTATTTGACCAACAAGGAAATATTTTAAGACCAGAATTTTCAGAATTAGATTTTGATAGAATAAGAGGAACAGCTAGAACAATGTATATGAACCAGGGAGCTATGTTTGATGGACTTATGGGTTATAATTTTAATGGAGGTTGGTATTTTGATTTTTCAATTGGAAGAGGTATGTATGGTTTAAATACAGAAACGGCTAATGCTAATCCAACATTTAATATTGATAAAAAAAGTGGAGTAATTACTTTTAGTTCAAATATGAAAGACCAATTATGTATATTAGAATATGTATCTGATGGTATGGAGGGTGGTATCGATACAGAAGTTACAGTAAATAAATTATTTGAAGACTATGTATATGCTTTTATACAATACGCTATTTTAAATAGTAAGCTAGGAGTTCAAGAATATATTGTAGCAAGAGCTAAAAAAAATAAAAGTGCTTTATTAAGAAACGCTAAAATTAGAATGAGTAATATTCATCCTGGAAGATTATTAATGAATATGAGAGGAAAAGATAAGTGGATAAAATAATATGGCTAAAACTTTAAGAAACTTTATACAAGGACGAATGAATAAAAGCGTTGATGAACGATTAGTTCCTCAAGGCGAATACATTGATGGTCAAAATGTTAGACTAGGTTCCACAGAAAATTCAGAAATAGGTTCAGTAGAAAACGCTAAAGGAAACGAACTTTTAGTAACACCATTGTATACTGATGGTAATACTTATGGTTTTAAAACTTTAGGTGCATATGCTGATAGTGCTAATGAAACTTTATATTGGTTTATACACGCTGACGCTACAGGTGTTGGTCTCACCAATAAAATAGATATGATTCTTTCTTATAACGTTTTAAGTAAAGTTATTACTTATCACGTAATTAGTGCAGATGATGGGGGAGGGGTAAATACTACGTTAAATTTTAATGACACTTATTTAATAAATGGAATTAATAAAATTGACAATCTTTTATTTTTTACAGATAACTTAAATCCTCCACGATTTATAGATTTAAATAAAGATTACTCAGACCCAATTGCTAATATAGACCAGTTTACTGCTGAAGAAATATTAGTTATTAAAAAACCACCACTAGAAGCTCCGTCTTTACAATTAATAACCATTGCTAAAGACGATACATATTTAGAAGAAAGATTTATATGTTTTGCTTACAGATATAAATATTCTAACAATGAATATTCAGCAACATCACAATTTACTAATCCATCGTTTTCTCCTAAAAATTTTAATTTATCATTAGAAAGTGGGGTTAATGAAGGAATGGTTAATGAGTATAATGCAGTAGAAGTAACTTATAATACAGGTAGTAGTTTAGTAACAGAAATTCAAATTCTTTTTAAAGAAGCTGATAATCCTACGGTAAAAGTAATTGAGTCTTTTAATAAGTCAGATTTAGGATTAGGAAATAATAATAACGAAACTATACTGTTTGATAATAGTAAAATATTTACTATTCTGGCTGATTCAGAAATATTAAGATTATATGATAATGTTCCTTTATTATCTAAAGCTCAAACTACAATGGGTAATAGGTTAATGTATGGAAATTATTATGAAGGATATGATTTAAAAGATTCAACTGGCAGAGATATTATTTTTAATTATGAAACATCTTTAGTTTCAATAGATATTAATGAGTATGACTTATCAACAATACTAGCAGACTCCACTATATCAATGGATTGCACATCTGGTTCTTTAGTCAATGTTACAGTTCCTAATGGACAAATGGGGTTTTACCTAACAGTTGATGGTTCATCTGCAGGAACTCCTTTAAGTTTAAAATCAGGAGGTCAAGTGACAATGGATATTCAATTTATTCATAATTCTTATGGCGGAAATATTAGTGGTGCGTTTACACCCCCTACAAGTACTACTCCAGCTACAGATTTAACTATAGATTTTAATTTAGCAAGAGATTACACAAGTGCATTTGATTTAGCAACAAGTAGTGAGTTTGTTCAATATATAGGCTCTCCTACTAATATAAAAACAATTGCAAATTGTTTAACTGGAATATCAAGAAGTGATGCGTTTAATTGTTCTGTACCATCATCACAATCAGGTGCAAGTGGAGGTACTTTATCAAAATGTTGGAGCGGAACAAAAGATGAATTTTGTACTGGAAATACTGCCGTTTTTGATACGTCATTTGCAGTTTTAGGAATAAGAACTGACCCAGCTAATGCTAATTTTATTGGATTAACATTAATGGCAGTAGCATATACAGATACTTGTCCAGTCAATGGTGCTGCTGCAGCTACACAAGTTGTTTTTGAATATTATCAAATTAATTTAGCTTCAGCAACTTATAAAGATATTGGTAGTCCATTAAGTTTACATAGTAATAGAAACTATGAAACTGCTATAGTTTATATGGATGAATTTAATAGAAGTTCAACTCCTATAGTAAGTCCTCAAAATACTATTGCAGTTGCTTGTGGTGAATCAGGAAATCAAAATAAAATAAAAGCAACTATTCCTATTTCAATGAAACCACCTTCTTGGGCAACTAGATATAAATTTGTTGTTCAGCCAGATAGAGATACTTACAATACAATATTTGTAAATTTATTTTTTAATGACCCTAACTCAACAAGAGTGTGGTGTTTATTAGAAGGAGAAAATGCTCAGAAGGTTGAAAAAGGTGATAGATTAATTGTAAAACGTGATTCATTTGGAATAAGTAATAATTGTGTATATACAACTGTTTTAGAGAAAGAAGTTCAGATAGCAGATTTTATTACTATCCCTGATGTTAAGTTACCAGCAGGAGCTTATATGGCTGTTTCTCCATTAAACTGGGCAGTAAATTCAGATACTAGCACAATTTTTAATCCTGGAACAAGCGGATTGTTAAGCAATTGTAATAGTGAAGAAAACCCTAGTAAAGGAGGTACTCAAACTGGTACGACAAGTGATGTGCCTAGAGGTCACTATCTTTTGTCAGATGTTGATGATGCAGGTATTTATACTGATGTTACAATACCTGCTGGTAGTATTATAAATTGGTATATGAAGTTTCAAAGAAAAGGACCTGGAGACGGAAATAATAGTTGTGAAAGGGTTATATACACTTTAGATTTGCAAGGTTTAGTGTCAAGACAAAATTATGCTAATACGTATGATTGGTTTATAGGTGATGGAATTGAATCTTTATTAAACACAGGTTCTTGGGATGTAGGTGATTCTGGTGCAAATGGAACTCTTACTTTTACAACAGCACTAACTACATCTGGTAATACCATATGTCAAACAGCACAAAATACTAGGTCAACTTTCGGTACTCAAACACCTAAAGATTTTCATATGGGGTTTGGAAAAAACAGTACCTCACAAGAAAATGCACTAATGTGTGTAGTTGAAGGAGGAAGAAATTGTGGTAGAAATGAAAGAAGAAGGTCATCTGTATCAATGAGTGTACAAATAATTAAAAGCGAATCTTCTTTAGTATTTGAGTCAGAACCTTTAGATTCTTCACCAGGAGTTTTTTATGAAGGTCAAGATAACTATCCAATAACAGGAGGGTTTCATATGAGTGGAGCTGCATCTACAGACCAAAATCAAACTGCTACACAAGACGCTATAATTAATTTAAATTTTGGTAATTGTTTTACTTTTGGTAATGGAGTAGAAAGTTATAAAATTAGAGATTCTATTGTTGGTAAAAGTATGAATTTAGGTAATAGAGTTTATGGAGCTACAGAACAAATTTACAAAAGAACTCATAGAACTGCAGACATAACATATAGTGGTATATATAATGATGAATCTAACATTAATAAATTAAATGAATTTAATTTAGGTCTTGTTAACTTTAAACAACTTGAAGAATCATTTGGTCCTATAGAGGTTTTATCTGGAAGAAGAAATGATATATTATGTTTGCAAGAGGATAAAATATCTTATGTGTTAAGTGGTAAGAATTTATTATCAGATGCGGCAGGAGGAAGTGCATTAACATCTGTTCCAGAAGTTTTAGGAACGCAAATTACAAGAGTAGAAGATTATGGTATAAGTAATAATCCAGAAAGCTATAGTGAATGGGGAGCAGATAAATTTTTTACAGACGTAAAAAGAGGAGCTATTATTCAGTTAAAAGGAAGTGCTGCTCAAAATGAACAAATGTCCATTATTTCAGAATTTGGAATGAGAGGATATTTTAGAGATTTATTTATTGAATCTTCTTTAACTCAAAAAATAGGAGGATTTGACCCTTATATGAATGAATATGTTTTAAGTGTAAATGGAACTTTATTACCACAAGAAGACGTTTGTTATGCCTGTGGTACTTCAATAGAATTTGTTGTAGAAGCAGGAACTGTTCAAACGTTTTGTTATAATTTAAATAATGAATCTGGTAATGCTCGATTTAATTATACTGTAGGTTTAAATTCTGGCAGTACTACAACCTTTGTAGCTAGTTGGATTGATAGTGCAGGAAATGCTGCTTCAGTATCTAGTGGTGCGGTAAGCACAACTGGATTTATAACAGTTATTAGAGATGTGCCTTCAATAAATAAAGTAACTATAACTGTTACACAAACTGCAGGAAATTCTAGTTGGGTTATTAATCAAGCTTGTCCTATTTCTAATCCATTAACTTTAGTGCAAGTATGTGTTACTAATCCAGATGAAAATTTAGATTCTAACTTTAATGAGTTTTATTGGAATACATTTGGCGACCCTCAACCAGTCGCACCTTTTTATACAAACCCAACTTTTTCTTCACCAACAACTTCAACGTTTGTTGATTTTGCTGAAGGAAATGGAAATGTAGTTTCTCAATATAATTCAACATCAGGGCAAACAGGGTTGGGTGGTTTTCCACCAAATAATGGTTATGTAACTATTCAATCATTTAAAAGAAATCCAGCTAATTTTGTTTTTTCTTTTACACAAGACCAATTTAGGTATTTAGAAAGTAATACTTTATATCAAAATACACCAACTGACATTTCAGCATTATTAGCTGCATCAATAGTTACTAATAAAGAAGAAGTTGTTGCTGGAGTACAATATAGAGGTCAATTTTCTAGAGTAAATAACTTTACTTATTTGTATTTAATATGGGATTATAGAAGTAGAAAAGCAACGCAATTAAGTTATCAAGTAGGAACTGCTAATTTAATAGCAGATAGATTTGCTGCTTGTTGTACAAATGTAGCAACAACATATTTTTTAGATGGTGCAACCTTATCTAGTTCTACAGTTGTTTTTGATGACATTAATAGAACAACTCCTGCAGCAGATGGATATTATAGTGATAGCGTTTATGTAAGATTACAAAAACTAGGAGTATTACAACCAGACATAACAGTTTGTGGTTGTGGTGTTTCTTGTGGGACACAATCAGCACAAAGTTTAAATTACAAAACAGCCGTTCCAGCAATATTTAAATCTAGAAGTAATTTTTCTGTTTCTACAGGAGCAGTTATTATAACTTGGTTTCCTTGGGAAATGCCTAAAGGAATAAGAGTTACTTATAATAGTGTTGTTTATAATAAATGGACATCATCAGCATTTGGAGATGTAAGTCCAAATAGTAATTCTACACCAGTTTATTTGGGGAACTCTAGTTCTGGAACACCTCCAACAATTGGTAATTACCCAATTTTTGAAGCAAATTCTTTATATCAATATGAAGAAGTTCCAAATCAAACAGAAAACGTACAAGTAGGAACTGGTCAAATAAAAACAACTGCTACACAACCGTTAACTTGTACATTGGTTGTACCTAAAATGAGTGCATCTATAAATTATTTAGATGTTAAAATTTACAATTTACTTACAAGTACTGATTATCTGTCAAGTAATTTTACAGTTTCTTGTGTTACAAGTTTAGTAAGTACAGATGCAGATGTTACACAAACATATCTTTCATCTTCTGCGGCTTGTGGTGGAGCAACAGATAATGGAGGGCAAGTATTTTCAATAGCAGCTCCAAGTGGTGGATGGTCAATCGGAACAAGA
>Ga0209634_1001438_pt1 | contig 17365 bp, 12 predicted proteins | sample LinPmetageLP40_FD_184043 | JGI IMG/M metagenome (GOLD analysis project Ga0209634, IMG submission 184043) | Marine viral communities from the Pacific Ocean - LP-40 (SPAdes) (version 2) | ecosystem: Environmental > Aquatic > Marine > Oceanic | place: Pacific Ocean | collected 2010-08-26
CATCCTATAAATAATCATGAGTTAAAATATGTAATACTAAAATTATTTATTAATCAACTTATAAACAAAACACCTAACAAATTAGTATCTCATAAAATTATAAAGTCTACACCTAGAGATAATAGAGAAAAAATAGCCAAAGCAGCTAATAATCGAAGAAAAAGAGGGAAAATTAATAATAAAAAAAGAAATACAATAAATACTATACAAAAAACATTAATTACTAAAAGAAACTTATTAAAAACTGCAGCGATTAAAAGAATTAAATCAAAAAAATTAAAAAAAATAGCTGGAGGATCAAGTAATTCGGGAGAAGCAAATAATAGTGAAAATAATAGTGAAATAGAATTAGAATCTGAGGTTTTTAATGAGGAATTAAATGTAAATAAAGATGCTATTAAAAAATTGAATCTAGAAAAACTAAATCAAATTGTTGAAAATTTTTGCGGTTTAAAACATAATCCATTAAGGTATACAGATATTGCTCCTATAGATTTGTATAACATGAATGTAGATGATAAGGAAACTTATTTAACAAGAGGTTGTGTAACATATAATGATTATTTAGATAGTTTAAATTATGTAGGATTACTTTATGATCTAAATGAAAATAATATTAATATTTTATTTTTCAATGAATTTAATTTTATTAATACAATAAATGAATTTTTAAATTTAAAAATTAATAGAGAAATAACAATAAATGAAATAAATTATCCAATAAATTTAGAAACATATAATACAATATGTAACGATAAACAAATTAATATTTTTATTAAGATAATTGAAAAAAATAATAACTGCTATAAAAATCTAATATTATATAGATTAATAATGTTATTATTAATTAAATTTAATATTGATATTGTTATAAAAATACCAGACTTTATTTATAAAACTGGTATTATAAATAATGAAAATAATATTTTTAATTTAGATGGTAAATCTGGTTCAAATGATACATTAACTGATTGGCATAAAAATACAATTAATTATAAACCATTTGATAATCATATGAAAGTACCAAATTCATATCCAGATAATTTATTATTGTTATCAGGGTATAATTATGGTATTATGATTTCTGAATTAATAATAATAGTATCAACATTAAAAATTATTGAGAAAAATGATGCTTATTATTTATTAGAATCAATAAGAATAAAATATAATGATATTATTAAAAATTTTGAAGAATATGTTGGATTTAATAAAGATTTTTTTTTAAATAATCATTGTGAAATATTACTATTATTTAAATTAATATATAAGTTAGTATTTGATCCATTAAAATCTAATTTTATTCATTGTATATTAAATAAAAAATTTAAATATCAATTAATTGGTGATGATATTAAAATATTTCCATGGGATAAAAAAGAATCTATTATATTAAATACTATAATAATAAAAAATAATATTTATGCTATAACAATAGATTATAAAGATAATATTATAATATCAGAATCAGAGGCTGGACCTGCTAATTCTGATACATGTAATGACATAAAATTATGGGGTAATATGTATAATATAAATATAAATAGTTTTGATAAAGGTGATCCAGAATTGTCAGGATACATGTTTAATATAAATACGGTATTTGATGATATCGATTTATTATTATCTACATTATCAACTAAAGCAACAACTAACACAACAGCTAACGCAACAGCTAACGCAACAGCCAACGCAACAGCTAAATCACCAGCTAACGCAACAGCTAACGCAACAGCTAAAGCATCAAAGAAAAAAGCAACAAAAAAAAAAAAAAAAAACAATACTAAAAAAGGTGGTTCATTAGTAAAAGTAAGTGATAGTTGTTCTATTAATTATAAAAAGGATAATTTAGATGATAATGATGAAATATTTAATTCCCATTTATTATATGATGGAACGCATGATTTTAACCATAAATTATTAAAATTTAATGATAAAAATAATTATTTACCTGGATACTATAATAAAGCACTTGAAATAAATAACAATATGAATAAATGCAATGAAGCCCAATATCTATATAATTGTTTATATGGATTAAATGGATTTACAATAAATAATATCCCCCCAATTGAAAATGGATTAGAAATTTATATAGATGATATGGCTGGAATAAGTGATATTTCAACAGAATATATTGGGACATACGATATGGGAAATAGTCATACAAAAACAAACTCTTTTACTAATTTATATTCAAATGCAGTAAATTTTCCAAGTTATAAAAATGGGACTGAAAAAAAAGATAGTGCATTAAATTGTACAACAAAAGTATGGGATTCATCAAGTGGATTAAAATTATCTAAATTTGATTCAGAATTTGATAGTTATAAGAGTAATCAATGTAAATTACATAATTTATTATCATGTTATATTTTTTGGAGATATTGGATTGATAATTACAATATAAAAAAATATTTAAATATTAATATTAATAGAATACCTCTACTAATTACTAATATTAAGGATAGTGAATTTAATGTAACATTTGGTTATATAGTATTAGATAATTCTAATGAAACACCAAACATAATTTCTAAAGAAAATTTTGATTTTTTTAAATTGGATGGTTCAAATAATTTTCTACAAGATAAATACTTAAATGTAGACTTAATAAAAAAAGAAATATTTAATAATACCGATTCAACCAATAAAGATTATTTAAAATTTATTGAATTTAAAAAATGGTATAATACTAAAGTAAAATCTATTTATAATACTGGTATTGATGTTGTTAAAATGACTGTAAATGCATTAGTTGAGGTTATTGTATATTACATAAATATAATTAATAATACTTGTAATACTACACTTAAATTTTATGGTGAAAAACGTAATAAAGGAAATAATTTTATAGATAATAGTATTATTAATTATTTAGAAGCTTTTTTAAATGATTATTATGGTCATAAAAAAAATATATTAATAATCATGCTATGTTTTTTGATAAAACATAGTGGCGATACGTCACAAACGTATTTAAGTGAAATATGTAATACATTTACTTATTCTGAAGATCAAATGTTAATATGTTCTGCGTTATTAAGTAATAATAATTTAATTAGTTGTAATTCAGTTAAAAAATTTTCAAACGAAAAATCGTATCCATACGTAAAAACATCAAGAACAGTTCTTGCAACATTGAAAGGTCTTAAAGATGAAACATGTAAATTTACATTCACATTTAATATTAACGAAGAACCATTTATAGATTATTTAAAAAATAAATTAGATTCTGATTCTGATTCTGAATATATAAATTCACGTTTATTTGTAAATAAATCAAAACCAATGGGTCATATTAAAATGATTCGAACAGTTTTAGATTATTTTAATAAATCTAAAAAAATAATACATAAATATTTAACACATACAGAAAATATAGATATTGACACCATATCAGATAGTGAAATAACTAATATTAAATATTTTATTATGATTAATACACAATATAATATAAGTAAAAATATTATGATTGATATGAGTTTTTTAGTTGATAAATTAATATCATATAATAAAAATAATGATACCATTTGTGTAACCAATTTATATAAATATACATTAGAAGATAATAATAATATAAAAATAATATCAGATGATATTAAGTATTTTAGTGATATAAATATTAATGATTATGTGTGTTTTATAATTAATAGAATTATATCATCATCATCAATTACATTAAATGTTATATTAACTCAAAACTTACATAGTTATAGATTTTATACATTACAAAAATTAATTACTATTTTTAATACAAATATTAAAATATTAGGATATCCTATTAAATCAGTTAATGATATAAATACTAATTTAATATCAGGATTATATGTATTAGATATTTTAAAAAAAGAAACACTAAATGGAGGTAATGACAATTTTTATACAAAAATAAAGGCTATAATTGATAATATTAATAATATTGATGAAAGTGATAATTTTAGAATTTATCCTATAAAAATATTATTTGAAAATATATATTTATTTGATGAAAAAAATGTTAATATAGAATATTATAGAGAAAAATATGCTGAATGGAGATCAGAACCAAGTGGGAATATTTTATGTCCACAGTATTGGAGTATTGAAGAAGTATTAAATGAAATCATCAATATAAAAAATATTATAATTGAATTTGTAAATATTTTAAATATAATAAATTATACTAATATTAAAAATCCAATTATTTTTGATTGTATGGATAAATATATTTTAAAAAAAGATAGAGTTATATATTATAATATTTATGATATAGTATATCCAGAAGAAAAAACAACTAAAGCAACCACTGGAGCAGCAGCATCAAAAGCAACCAAAAAAAAGGAATCAACAATAAAAATAGTTAAAAAAAATAATTTAAAATTATTACAAAATAATGTTTCATCCAAAGATATAAAAACGAAACAAAACGATGATACAATACTAAATTATAAAAAAATAATAAAACAATTAAATGATACTAATTCAAAATTAACTGGCGAAACAGATAAAAAAAAACGAACACTTAATGAGAAAACAATAAGGTATTATAAATTATTATTAAAAAGATATACAAATTCTATATATGATTCAGATTCTGAATCTGAATCTGAATCTGAATCTGAATCTGAATCTGAATCAAAATCAAAATCAAAATCAAAATCAAAATTAAAATCAAAATCAAAATCAAAATCAAAATTAAAATCAAAATTAAAATCAAATCCAAATTCAAAATTAAAATCATCAAATAGATTATTAAGATCTAATACTAAAAAAATATATAAACATATTGAAACAAAAATAGCAACCGCTAAATCTGTACGTGAATTACGTTATTTATATAGATTAAAGCGTATTTCTAAATTAAATACAATGGTTAATATTCATACATTATAATAGAACTATTCTTCATGTAATACCGCAATAATAGATATCTGATTATCACCATATTCAAATCGTTTACCAATTATTTTTATTTGTATTAAATCGCCATCTTTTAAATTTAAATAAGATTCATTATTAATATGATGTTGTCTTGCTAATAATATATTTAATGGACTATTTTCTTCCTCAGTTACTTCACATAAAATACCCATTTTATTAATATTTTTAACTAGTACATCTATAATTGTTCCTTCTAATGGATTACATACATCAACCGAGAATTCAATATTATATAATATATTTCCATTAAAATGACTTGATAAAACTGAACCAATACTACGTTTAATTATTTTAATAGTATTTGGTTTTATATATCCAAACTTTAAACATTTACCTTCAAATTTGTCTTTTAATCTTTTTAAAATATACTCGGTAAGATTATTATTAATAAATTTGGGTTCAATTGCTAAAGACTTTTTAATAATATCTTTAATATATATATTATCCATTATATAATAATATATTTATTTTTTAAATTAAAATAATCAATTTTATTTATAAAACACTAATATTATTTTTCATTTAATTTATATTCTATAGTTTCTTCGGGACCAAAAAAGTATCTATAATCATCTTTAGTTATATTATAATATCTCAATAAAAATTCTAAATATTTACACAATAATTTTTTATTTGGTATTTTTTCTTTACCAATATAAATTTTTGTCTCTAATATATTTTCAATAAAAGTAATAACTTTTGTTTTTTTCATACCATCATTATCACATATACTTCCAGTTTTAATTTGTGACCCCTTTTTACCTTCTAATGTTTTATCTCTAATTTTAAATACAATAGTATTTTGTGGTAATTTTACTTCATAATAACCTATAATATTTGCCGAAGTTGGAATATTTATATTTTTTTTTTTAAATGATTTTTGTATTTGTTTTACTTCTAAATCACTTGCTTTACTAAATGTGTTGTTTTCATTATCAAATTTATAATATTCTAATTTTTTTTTATTTATTATTTTATATCCCCATATATTTTCATCACCTTTATATGTAATATCATTAAAATAAACGTCTCGTTTATAAAATAATATATTATACATACTATTATAAATAGTGTTTTCTAATTTAGTCAAAGTATTACTATTATTTTTAATAATTAAATAATGTAATAAGTTTTTTTTATCATCGATTAACATATTATCTAAATAATAATTATTAATTTTAGATACCATATCTAATATTAATTTACTATCTAATTTTAATTTTACTAAATAATCAAGTATATTATTATTAGTTTCATAATTGGAAATAATAATTGCACCTTTTTCCATAATACTATTACTACTATTAGATTCTAATTTATTATATTTACTAATTGAATTTAATATATTTTTTCGTGAAATATTAAAGGTATTAATTCTTTTTTTTGATGATTTACGTATATTATTTAATGAAATAAATTTACTACTATTTTTTTTTACAAAAATATAATAATTGTTTTTATATATTAAATAACCATAATTTTTATATTTATCTATTAATTTAGTATTATTCGAAATAAGTTCATTTAATGCGAAATATAGTAATAATTTATCTACATTTAATATACTTGAAAAATCATTAATGCTATAATAGTAATTAACTTTATACAATTGAACTATCTTTTGTTTAATATCATTTATATTATCTTTAATTATAGATTCATCTAAAGCTATTGTATTATAATTTAAATTAGTATCATCTACATTATAATTACACTTATAATCACATTTTTTATAATTACATTTTTTAGAATAATCATCATCATTTTCAAATTTATTTCCATTTAAATTTAAATAGCAATCTACAGAATTAGTTTTTAATATATATTCAATTTCAGACATTTGTTTCGATTTTAATTCTGCTTTTCTATAAATTTCTAAATCTACTGTTTCATTTAATACGTGTTCTGTTAATGGTTTAATAGCAGCATATAAATAAATAGTTACATTTCTATCTTTTGAATCTAAATCAATATGTGAACAATTCCGTATACCTCTTCCAATAACTTGTTCTATTTTATTTAAATGAAACCATGGATCTAATATATGTACTTCTCTAATATATGAAAAATCAAGTCCTTCTGCGGCGGTTTCACTACCTAAAATTATTTTAATTTTATCTCCATTTTTATTTTCATTTTGTATTTTTAAATAATCTGAATAAGCATTATTTGATAAATCAGAATCGCCAGATATTATAATATATTTACCTTTATTTGGTATTTTATCAGTTATTAAAGAATTATCGTATTTACTAAATCCCATATATTCAAGTGCTAATGCTAATGGAATTAATCCAGAATTTAAAAATTGCGAATATATAAATATTATACCATCGCGTTTATCTATATTTTCTATAATTGAACTTATTTTTGTAGAATAATTTTTAAGATTTTTTAATTTGTAAAAATCTTTAAATTCTTCGTGTTTAATAGAATATTTTATACTACCATTTATTTTTTTCTTATTCATTATATTATTAAAACCATTATTACTTATAAAATTATCTAAAGTATATGTTGGATTCATAACATTATTTACATCTTTTTTTGGAAATACTATATTAGAACACATAATAGCGGGTTGTTCAAATGCACCATATTTTTCTTTAGTTGACTCCATTTTTTCATATACTGAAAGTTGATACCCATTCATAGTACATCCAACAATTTTTAAATCTTTAATTCTTAAAGCATCATTTATAGGTTTACCATCACTATCTATAGTTGGCATATTTTTAATTGGTATAATATTTCTAGGTGATGGATATAATCTTAAAGGAAATCTATATGGATCTTCACCTCTCATATAAGATATATATCCTCTAATATTACGAATAAATTTAGATTTCATTTTTTGTATTAGGTTACCATTTTTATCCATATATTCTTTAGCATACATGATAGGACGGTCATCATTTTTAAGCATCAAATTTAATAAAAAAAATATTTCATTTGATGTATCAAACATGGGTGTAGCAGATAATAATAATAATTTCATATTTTCAGCATAAGATACAACTTTATTTAATAATGGAGGTAATACTTTTAATGAATTTGATTCTTTAATATTATGAACTTCGTCTATAATAAATACAGTATTGGAAAAAGTGTCTTTAATTTTTTTTTTTATTAATCTTAAATGGTCTTTCTGTGGATATTTATCGCGTATTTTTTGTTGTAGATTTTCTATAATATTACCAAATTTTTGATAACCGTAAAATTCATATCTACCTTTAATAATTTTATTCATCTTAGATTCTAATAAACCATAATTTATAGTATCCATATTTTCTATATCTAATTCATTAAAATATTTATCACCAGTACATTGATAATATGGTATTCCTTGTTTTATTTTTTGAATATTAAAAATATTTTTAATAAAATTAGTTTTAATGCTTGGATTCAATAAAATAATAATTTTTTTATTTAATTTCTTTAATTCATCACTATATTGTTCTGCTATAGATATACTTGTACATGTTTTTCCTACACCGGTTCCATGATATAATAACATACTATTATATGGGGTATTTGGTCCCATAAAACTTTTAAGGAATTTTTGATTTTCGGTTAATTTAAATATAATTTCTTCTTTTTTAGGATTACCATATAATGGGTCGCAAAGTTTTTTACTCATATTTTCATTCTCAGAATTCGTTAATATTTCTCTTTTAGGAATTTTATTTATATAAAATTCTTTTTTATTTGATATTTTACTATTAAAATCATCATCTTCATAATCGGGATAACCTGAAAATTTACTATTATAAGAATATTTACCAATTAATTTAGACTGCATAATATCAATTAAAGAATTATATCGTAATTCATTATTTTCAATATCTAATGATATAAGTAATCTATTAGATAATTCTATTAATTCATCATCATTAAGATTACTATATTCTAATAAAAATGAATTATATAAATCTTTGTTATTTTTTCTACTACGATTATTATTTAAACGAGATGTTTGTTTTTTTGTAGGATTTTTTCTAAAAATACGTTTTTTAGAATTCATTACTATTATTAAATATTTTATTTAATTAAAATATTATGTAATTTTTCCAATACATTTCGTTTTTCCATATTATATTTTCGTATTATATTTATACTTTCTACAAATGTATGCCATTTTATTGACCTAATTTCGGATACTTGATTAAAATTATTTTTATCTATAGTAAAATCAACCTTAATATTATCTTTTGCCATAGCAACATAATAAATATGTTTATATCTTATATTATTGGACCCTGAAAATAATTCTTCTAATGGATCAATTTGATATATAATATTATATTCATTATTATTAATTCCAGTTTCTTCTTCAAATTCTCGTTTAGCACATTTTAAATTATTTTCTTTTAAATTTCGTCTACCTTTAGGAAACCCCCATTCTGGTTCCAACCAATATATTTCTGTATTTTTATGTATAGAAAATAACGATATATAATTATTTTTATTATTTATTCCATTTTTTAATAAATTAAATTTTTTTTTCGATGTTTCATATTCATTATGATATTGCTTGTTATCTTGATTCATCCATAGTTTATTCCATATTGTATCAAAATCATTTGAAATAATTTCAATCCGTTCATCTAATGTCATAATTTTAAATAATTTAATAATATAATTAATATTTTCTAAATTATATTTACCTCTCATAAATTCAACAAAACCAAGTGTATCTTTACGTTGTACCAATAAATATTTTAATTTATTATCTATTTTTTTAAATATTATTATTCCATAACTTATTATAGGGGCTAAACATTTACGATAAACATGTCCATATTTACCACAATTACCACAATATAGTGTATTTTTTACCATTCTAATATATTTTATTAAATATGTTTTAAGTATTTTCTAAATTAATGGTTAATTAATAAAATAATTATAATATATATATTATATGGAACCAACAGTATGGGGACCCAAATTATGGTTTTTTATTCATACAATAGCATTAAATTTTCCTGACAATCCAAGTTTTGAAGAAATACGGAATTATGAAAGTTTTTTCGAAAATTTGAAATATATAATACCATGTGATAAATGTAAATTACATTACACGCAAAGATTAAATGAAAATCCAGTATCTAAATATTTAACAGATGCTAATACATTATTTATTTATACTATTGATTTACATAATGAAGTTAATAAATCTTTAGGAAAACGTATTTATAGTTATGAGGAAGTATCTAAAATATATAAAAATAAATATAATAATCCATATAGTATGAGTAAATTAATAAATAAATTATTTACTATTAAAACTTTAATAATACTATTAATAATTGGGGGAATAGTCGGATTAATTATATATTACAAGACAAAATATACATTTAGAATAATAAAAAGTCATTAATATTTTTATAATAGTATTTTAATGATAGATGTATATATAATTTTATTTTGTGTTATTGGATTTATATTATATAAATGTAACATTATTACATTTAATTTAGGATGGATGAATATTATTAAAAATTTATGGTTTATATTACCAATTATTACAATGTATTTAGAAAAAGATAGTATAGGGAAAATATTACATAAAACAAAAAATGTAAATAGAAGTAAGAGAAAATTAAATGAATCTACTAAAAAAATAATAGCTTCTAATCAAAAATGGCATTGTAATTTATGCAATAATATGTTAGATGCTAGTTATGAAATAGATCATATTATTCCATTATATAAAGGTGGTAATAATGAAGTATATAATTTACAAGCATTATGTAGAAATTGTCATGGAATGAAAACAATAAATGATAAATTAAATATTTAATATATTTAATGAGTAATAAATCTAATTCTAAATCTAATAATAATTCCAAAACTAATACTAATAGTAATTCAAACTCTAATACTAATAGTAATTCCAAAACTAATACTAATAGTAATTCCAAAACTAATACTAATAGTAATTCAAACTCTAATACTAATAGTAATTCAAACTCTAATAATAATAGTAATTCAAACTCTAATACTAATAATTCCAAATCTAATACTAATAATTCCAAATCTAATACTAATAATTCCAAATCTAATACTAATAATTCCAAATCTAATACTAATAATTCCAAATCTAATATAGAATCATTTTATAAAAAACATAAAATAATTATAATTTCATGTATAATATTATTAATATTAATAATAGTGAGTGTTATATTATACTATTATTATAAAAATGTATATAATGTTCATTTATATATAGAAGAGCAAGATTCTAATAAACCATTTAAAATAAGTGATGAAGATATTAAATCACCAAAAGATGGATATAATTATAGTATGATGTTTTTTATATATTTAGATGATTATACTGAGAATTTTAAATATTGGAAACATGTTATGCATAAAGGTAATGAGTTAAGAGATTTAGACTTATTAAAATATAATGAATGGAATGATTTAACAACTGATATATATGAACAGAGTCCTGGATTATGGATAAATCCTACAAATACAAATTTAAGAATAAGCTTTAATACCGAAATTTATAAAGATTTTTGTCATTTACATAATACATCAAGTGGATGTAATAATAACACATATTGTAAATGGACTGGATATAAATGTATTAATAATGATGAACATGCAACAAATATGGAATATTCTCAAAGTTTAAAAGATAAACATACTAATAGGATAGAATATTTGGATATAGAAATACCCTATAAAAAAATGACACATATAGGATTTGTATTAGAAAATAAAGTATTAAATGTTTATTTAAATGGAAAATTACGCAAAATTCATAAATTTATGGGGGAACCAATATATAATGATAACATGATGTTTTTTAATTATCCTACTAGTTATAATGGTAGTTTATTTAATTATTACTATATACCTTATCAAATAAATAGTGAAGAAGTTTTAAAATATTCAAATGATATACCTAATAATAAATTAATACCTAAATCAAAAAGATTTAATAATTTTATAAGTAGATTTAAAATAATAGATGCTATACAAAGTTTTTTTATATAATTATTATAAATGGAAACTAAAAAAATTATAATAATTTGCGTTATTATTTTAGTTTTAATTATAATTTCATATTTTTATTTTACAGATTTTGGACATAAAAATATATTTAATGAACAAAAATTAATGTTTGGAGATAAAGTAATATATGTTGGATCTGAAAATATGCCATATTCAGAGGAAGGAATTCAATATACATTATCATCATGGATTAGAGTGAATAATTTGTATCTTAATACTAAATGGGATAATGGAACAAATAATTATAAAACAATTATAAATAATAATGGAAGTCCAAATATATTATATTTGATTAATGAAAATACTATAAGAATTGAAATAATTTATTATGATAATAATAGATTAACATATTATAATTTTGATTTAGAAAATATTGAATTACAAAAATGGATTAATATATCAGTGACAGTTGATAATAAATTAGTAAATATTTATAAAAATGGTATTTTATATAAATCTACTGAATTGTTAAATCCAAATTTAAGAAATTATAAATTAATGAGTATTGGGGAAAAATATAATAATTTTAATGGATATATTGGATATATTGATTATTATAATTATGTATTAAGTCCTGAAAAAATTAATAGTATATATAATAAAAATTATAGTAATCATCCAAATATATTACCATCATATGAATCGGTGATTGCTAGTGAAAAAAATGATGAAATTAAAACAGATTTATCACAATTTAAAAATTTTTTAGGATAAATTATTTTCTGTATTAATTACAAATGACTAATAGAAATAATTTAGTATCAAGATTAAATAAAGTTAATAAACAATTAAATAAATTAAAGGGTAATAATAATGGTTTAAGTTTTTCTAAAATATCTAATAAAATGTTTAATAGTAAATTATCATACCCATCTAATTCATCAAATAAAGTATTTATAGCGATAGGGGTAATATTATTATTAATTGTTATAGCAATATGTGGTTATTTTCTGTATCAATATTTTAATAATAAAAAGGAAACCCAAAAATCTAAATTATTAATACCATATATTCATGATGCACAATTAGATAAAATGTTTACATCTGGTTCAATACCCGCTACAGTATCTGGAAATGAATATAATATTAATATGTGGTTATATATAAATGATTATCAATATAGAAATGAAGAAGATAAATGTATTATATTTAAGGGTCCAATATCATCAATACAATCTGTAAATGATATAGAAAATGTTATTAACAACGAATCTAATCCGAGTGTTTGGTTTAAAAAACATGTAAATACATTAGTTGTTTTAACTGGGTTAGATACAAACTTTTCAACTGAGTGTGATAAAATACAAGAATGTGGAAAAGGTGGTATAGCAAATGATAAATGTGAGATTGAAGATTTCCCAATACAACGATGGGTAAATTTAAATATATCATTAAGAAACAATGTATTGGATATATTTATGGATGGGTCATTAGTTAAAAGTTGTATATTATCTGGTTCCCCAACAACAAATAATGGAGATTTATTTGTCGGGAAAAAAGGTAATGATAGTATGACTGGTTTTAATGGTTATATATCAAAATTAGAATACACAAATAAAGCGTTAAGTGTAGATGATATTAATAAACGATATAAAAATGGACCAACAGTTAATATAGGTAGTGGATTATTTTAAAATTATAAAAATATTATATTTATAATTATTATATGAATAATAGAAATAATAGAAATAATAAAAATATTAAAACAGATAGTTCATTAATGTTTCAAATATTAAAAATTGTTATAATTGTAGTTATAGTTTTTCTTATTATGTTTGGTATATATAAGTTAGTATTTTATATATTATATAGTAAAAACAATAGTCCTTGGATTATTGAAGGAACTATTAATGGTAAAAATAGTCAAGTTATAACACAAGATCCAAAAGATGAGAATTCTATTACATTATATCGTTCAGATAATCAAGAAGGTGGAGCAGTATTTTCTTATAGTTTTTGGTTTGTTGTAGAAAATATGGAATATAAATTTGGGGAATGGAAACATATGTTTCATAAAGGTAATAAAAATGCTAATCCTAACCGTGCCCCAGGTGTATGGTTACATGATAAAAGTAATGCCTTAAGAATATATATGAATACATTTGATAAACTAATGGAACATGTTGATATTGATAATATTCCAGTAAAAAGATGGGTGCATTGTGTTATAGTATTAAATGGTAAATTTCTTGATATTTATATAAATGGTAAATTGCGAAAAAGAACCGAATTAGATGGTGTACCAAAACAAAATTTTGGTGATTTATGGTTAAATTTATATGGTGGTTTTGATGGATATTTATCTAATTTAAGATATTATAGAAAAGCATTAACATATTATGAAATCGAAAAAATAACAAAAGATGGTCCTTCAAATCAGGCATGTACCGATACAGGACAATTACCCCCATATTTAGATGACAACTGGTGGTTCGATTTTTAATTTATTATTAATATGATGTATATCTTGAGATAATAATTGAATATTTTCTTGTGTATTTTGTTCTAACATTGTTATATTATTTTCACATAATTCAATTCTATTTATTAATTTATCTATTTTATCATTGATTTCAATAAAATCAATATTATTATATAAATTTACACTTGAATATGGGTCATCTATTGTTGTAGTTAATCTTTCAAATAAAGAACCATTATAAATTTTAGTATTTTTTTTTTTACAAGTATCAAAAATATTTCCCATTATTTAAATAGTATATATTATTATTAAAAATTTTACTTACTAATTTTTCATAATAAATTATTAATGTAAATTATTTAATTTTGTTGATTATAATATAAATATTTAAAAGAAAATATATAATATTATTAATTATGACTGTTGGGGCATTATATCAAATAAAAAATTTAAATACAAATTCTGCTAATAATTTTTTAGAATTAAATCCTCAGATTTCATTTTATAAAATGGTATATAGAAAATACTCTAAATTTGCTATGGAAAATATTCAATTTAATAATTTATCCCGAAACACATTAGATAATGATAATAATGTAATTATAAAATGTGATGTGCCAAGAAATGCTGATTTATTGAAATCATTATATTTTACCTTTGAATTACCAGATATATATTCAGGTAAAAAAACGATTAATAATCAATCTACAAATTACGAATTTAAATGGATAAAAAATATTGGAATAAATATATTTAAATCAATATCATTAAAAATAAATGGCCAAGAAATAGATAAATTATATGCAGATTATATAAATATTTGGAAAGAACTTAATATGTCAAATGAAGAAAAAGAAATTTTTAATACAAATATAGGAAATGTGTCCGAACTATATGATCCTAAAAATTCACCTGGTCAAAATGGAACATATCCTCATTCAATGACTGGAAACACTGCTAATATACAATCATCTAAATATAAAGAAAAAAATGTAGAGTTAAGAGGTTCACAATGGATTTATAACCAATCTTTAATAATAGAAAGTACAACAGAAAATTATAATACTAATATATTTCCATCAATACAAGGTTGTAAAATAAAAGTTCCATTATTATTTTATTTTTGTAACAATAGCGGATTAGCTTTACCATTAATAGCATTACAATACAGTATATTAAATTTAGAATTTGAAATGAAAAAATTTAGAGATTTGTATACTATTATAGATACTAATTATACAGAAAGTTCACAATCATATAATAAACGTATTAAACCAAGTAACAATTCAATACATACTATTGATAATTTTACTAATAATAATTATACGTATAATATTAAACCGAATGTAGAAGGGGAATATATATTTTTAGGAGAAGAAGAGCGAAAACGTTTTGCGGTTCATGATCATGAATATTTGATAGAAACATCTAAAATATCAAATAAAGATGGATTAGAAATTAAAACAAATAATGAAGAAACAAATGTGAAAATATATTCAGCATTTAATCCAGTTAAATATTTAGTATGGGTTATAAAACGTGATGATTTTAAATATATTAATGAATGGGATAATTATACAAATTGGATAAATCCAGATATACCACCATATTCAGTTAATTATTTAGCAGAAGATAGTTATTATAATTTGACATCAAGCAAAGATGTATTTTATAATCCGAATAATACTACTCATAATACATTTTATAATACTCTTGAATTAAAAAAAAATATTTTAACAAATGTAAAAATAGAATTTGATGGTAATTTGAGAATAGATAAAGATGCTAATTATTTTAGCAATCAACAATTATATCAACATTTTAAAAAAAAAACAGTTGATGGAATATATGTTTATTCCTTTTCATTAAATCCATTAGATTTTCAACCATCAGGTTCATGTAATTTTTCAGATATTTATAATCCTAAAATTTATTTTAAAAAAGTGCCTAATAATTTTAGTGATTTCAACTATAGAGCATATATTTATATAGTTAGTTATAATATATTAGTTATTAAAAATGGTACATGCAATTTAAAATTTGTTAGTTAATGATTATATTACATAAAAAATAGTTATATAAAATATTTTTTAATAAAGCAACTGGAGCATTGCTTTTTTTAAAAATAAGTTTTAGGGTATATAGTATTTGAATAGTTTGATATTTATTTAATTTTTTAATATATTTATGAATATGTTTATAATTTTCATATTCAGAATAATGATTCATTACATTAATAAATTTATCTATTTCCTTTTTAGAAAAAATATTTATAGATTGTTTTTTTTTAGAATCAAAATATTTTAAAATACTACTATTTTTATAAAATATTTTTTTGGATTTATATTTTGAATTAATATTCTTTTTTAATGATTTTTTTGGTGGATTAACATTTTTATATTTAATAAATTGTTTTTTATTACATTTTGTTTTTTTTTCTATATATTCTATTTTAGGTTCAACCCTATTTATTTTAGGTTCAACCCTATTTATTTTAGGTTCAACCCTATTTATTTTAGGTTCAACCCTATTTATTTTAGGTTCAACCCTATTTATTTTAGGTTCAACCCTATTTATTTTAGGTTCAACCCTATTTATTTTAGGTTCAACCCTATTTATTTTAGGTTCAACCCTATTTATTTTAGGTTCAAATGGTTTTTTATTTTTTTTAAAATTAAATTTATTTCTTTTAGTTTTTTTAATTAATTCATTAACTTTAGAAGATGATGCTAAAATATCTTTGTATAGTTGTTTTTTATTCGTTGGTTTATTATCTAATTTAATAATTTTTATTTTTTGTTCCATTTAATATTTTATTTATTTTATTTTATTTATTATAACTTATTTTATATGTTAATAATATATGTCAGGAACAACAGAAGTAAATAATAGTAATAATAGTAATAATAGTAATAATAGTAATAATGGTAATAATGGTAATAATGGTAATAATGTAGTAATGTCCGAATTGCCAGATTATGAATC
>Ga0209634_1001440_pt1 | contig 17341 bp, 13 predicted proteins | sample LinPmetageLP40_FD_184043 | JGI IMG/M metagenome (GOLD analysis project Ga0209634, IMG submission 184043) | Marine viral communities from the Pacific Ocean - LP-40 (SPAdes) (version 2) | ecosystem: Environmental > Aquatic > Marine > Oceanic | place: Pacific Ocean | collected 2010-08-26
GATTGTTTAACTCAATTAACTAGTTCATTTTGGACAGACACAGGATCATTAGAATAATAAATAAATAAAATAAAGCATATATGCCAATTGTTTCAAATACAGAAAATCAAAAGTTTTTAGAAAAAGAAGAAATAGAAAATTTAAAATCAATTCAAACAGAAACTCAAGCTATAATTTTAGAGTTAGGTGAAATTGAAATGATTAAAATTCAATTAGAAAAAAGAAAAAATAAAGCTGAATCTTTTTTAGAAGAATTAGAAAATCGTGAAAAAGATTTTACTAGTTCTATATACCAAAAATATGGTAAAATAAACCTCAACCCAGAAACTGGTGAAATTAGTAAACTAGAGTAATTAATTTAAAACATGCTATATTTATAACAAAATAACCTATTAGCAAATGGCTGAAACTATTATATCACCTGGTGTATTAGCTAGAGAAAATGATCAATCTTTCCAAATAGCACAACCTATTCAAGCAGGGGCTGCTATTATAGGCCCTACTGTTAGGGGCAAAATTGGAATTCCTACTATATGTACTTCTTATAGTGATTATACAAACAAATTTGGTGCTTTATTCCAAAGTGGTAGCCAAAATTATTCATATCTAACATCAATTTCATCATATAACTATTTTGCAGCTGGAGGAACATCTTTATTAGTAACTAGAGTAGTAAGTGGTAGTACTATAACTGCTTGGACTCCTGCATCATCATCAAGAATTCAAACTTCATTAGCTGAAACTCAAGCTACAGCAAATGTTAATCTTACTTTTATATCTGCTAGTGTAGCAAGTGCAGGATCTGGATCATTTGGTATAAATGGTATTACACTTTTTTATACAGGATCAAATGTTGCTAATACTACAACTCAAATTAATATAAACACAGGGTCATTTAGTAATAGTACAATTGCTTCTTATGTTTTTTCTTCTTCAGCAGTACTTGAAGTAAGTAGTTCTGTAGCACCTTTTAGTTCTTCTTTACAATTTATTTCATCTTCTAATAATTCTCCTAATTTAACTTTAACCTATATAGGACAAAATGCCTTAATTGGTAATTCCCAATATTTTACTTCAGGAAGTATTAATTATGACTTTTCAGGAGGAGTAAATACTGAACTGTTTGTGTTAGAAACTTTAGCAGAAGGAGAACTATTAAATAGCGTTGGCCCTACAGGATCAAATAATACCTTATTAAGTGGATCAACTGAAAACTATAGATGGGAAATCCAAACTCCTGATATTAATGATGGTACTTTTAGTTTATTAATTAGACAAGGAAATGATTCATCATTATTTCCTTCTATATTAGAAACATGGGGTCCCCTATCTTTAGACCCAAATGAAGCTAATTATATAGAAAAAGTTATAGGTAATCAAATTGAAGAAGTTAAAGAAGATAATGGTGAATATTATATCCAATTAACAGGTGAATACCCAAATCAATCACAATATGTTAGAGTAAAAAGTGTTCTTCACCCTACACCTGAATATTTTGATAATAATGGCACACCAAAACCACAATTTACTTCCTCAATCCCAGTAACATCAAGTGGTGTTTTTGGAGATGGAAAAGGTAGTAACATACCAACAGGAATAGCAGGAAATTACTATGAAAACATATCTAACACCAATATACAAGGTTTAAAAGCAAGTGATTATACAACATCAATATCCTTATTAGCTAATAAAGATGCATTTAAATATAGTTTTATAACAACTCCCGGATTAGTTGCAGACCCAACCCAATATTCTGATCATACATCTACAATTACACAATTAATTGATATGGTTCAAAATAGAGCTGATACTATGACTATAATAGATTTAGTAGGATATAATTCAAATATCCTTCCTGTTTTATCAAGAGCTCAACTTAGAGATACTTCATATGCAGCTGCTTATTGGCCTTGGGTAAAAACATTAGATCCAAGTACTGCTTTACAAGTTTGGATTCCTGCTTCAACTATGATTCCTTCAGTTTATGCACAAAATGATAATATAGCTTATCCTTGGTTTGCACCTGCTGGTGTTAATAGAGGAATAATGGGAACTGTTACTCAAACTGAAAGAGTACTTACTCAAGGTAATAGAGATAATTTATATAAAAACAAAGTTAATCCTATAGCAACCTTATCTACAGCTGGTGGGTCAGCTGTTACAGTATTTGGTCAAAAAACTTTACAAAAAAGAAAAACATCATTAGATAGAGTAAATGTAAGAAGGTTATTAATAGAATTAAAATCCTTTATTTCTCAAATAGCTGATGGGTTTGTTTTTGAACAAAACACAGAAACAACACGAAATGAGTTTTTATCTCAAGTAAATCCTTATTTACAAACAGTTCAACAACAACAAGGATTAACAGCTTTTCAAGTTATAATGGATGAATCAAATAATCCACCTAGTGTAATAGATAGTAATAAATTAATAGGTCAAATTTATATCCAACCAACTAGAACAGCTGAATTTATTATACTAGATTTTAATATATTACCAACTGGAGCAACATTTTCTACTTGATAATAATATTTTAAAAAAAGAATTAATATTTATAATAAAAACATAAAATGGCAAATTTTACAGTCTCCCCTGGAGTTTCTTTAAATGAAATAGATCAAACATTCTTAACAGCTGAACCTATACAAGCAGGTGCAGCTATTATAGGTCCTACCGTAAAAGGTCCTATTGAAACCCCTGTTAAAGTTACATCTTATGCTGAATATACTACTATGTTTGGTGATGTAATTGAAAGTGGTAGTCAAAATTATTCATATTTAACTTCAATAGCAGCTTATAATTATTTTAATTATGGTGGTGAATCACTTTTAGTAACTAGAGTTGTTACTGGTTCATTTACTTCTGCAACTACAAATGTTAATTCTGCTGTTGAATCTGGGGTAATATCAACTGAAACAGATGCTTTACTAACTTCTTTAGCTAGTGTTACTGGTTCCGCAGGAACATACACAATATCTGGATCTTCAAGTGGTACAGGAACAGCTTTTACAGGTAGTATAACCTTAACAAATGGAACAACAGTTTCTACTATAACAGCTACTAATGGTGGGTCTGGATATGTAGTAGGAGAAATAGTTACTATTCCATCCCAATCTTTAGGTTTTGGAGCTGGTGCTGTAGGAACAAATGCAACTATAACTTTAAATGCTGATGATATAGTAAATTCAGCCGCATTTACTTTAGAAACTATTTCTGAAGGTACTATTATGAATACAGGTGCTAGTGGAACAGGTGGTGCTCTTGCAACAGGTACTAAAGACAATGTAAGATGGGAAGTTACTAGTGCTAATACTTCATCAGGAACTTTTAGTTTAATAATTAGACAAGGTAATGATATTACTAATAAAAAAATAGTTTTAGAATCATTTAATAATTTAAGTTTAGATCCAAATTCTAATAACTATGTTGCTAAAGCAATAGGAGACCAAAAATTAACCTATGATTCAGTAAATAACCAAATGACAGTTACAGGTGAATATCCTAATAATTCAAGGTTTGTAAGAGTTAAATCTGTAAATTTATCTACACCTAACTATTTAGATCCAAATGGAACAGCAGTTACAGCTTTTACAAGTTCAATCCCAACTAAAGGAAATGGAGTATTTGGTGCTGCTACTGGGGCACCTTTCCCTGTTAGAGCTGGTAAATTTTACCAAAATATAGATGCTACTGATTCACAAGGTTTAACAGGTACTAATTATACTAATGCTATCTCATTACTAAGTAATACTGATGATTATAAATTTAATGTATTATTTACACCAGGATTAACAGATGAATCACACATTGCTCAAATTACAAGCATTGTAACTAATACACAAAATAGAGGAGATAATTTATTTGTATATGACACAGTTAACTATGGTAGCACAGTAACAACCGCTATTGGAAAATCAGCAACAAGAGATACTTCCTACGCTGCTACTTATTGGCCATGGGTAAGAATTTCAGACCCAGCAACAGGTAAATTAGTATTTGTTCCTGCTTCAACAATGATCCCAGGTGTATATGCATTTAACGATAAAGTAGCTGCTCCATGGTTTGCCCCAGCGGGTATTAATAGAGGTGGTTTAAACACGGTTTTAAGCGCCGAATATAAATTAACTCAAGCAAATAGAGATACTTTATATGAAGCAAATATTAATCCAATAGCTACACTACCAAAACAAGGAGTTGTAGTTTATGGACAAAAAACATTACAAAAAGATGCTTCTGCATTAGATAGAGTAAATGTAAGAAGATTACTAATAGAATTAAAATCATTTATAGGTCAAATAGCTGAAACTATAGTATTTGAACAAAATACAATAGTAACAAGAGGATCTTTCCTCGCTAGAGTAAACCCATATTTAGAAAAAATCCAACAAAAACAAGGCTTATTTGCTTTTAAAGTAATAATGGATGATTCAAATAATGGCCCTGATATTATTGATAAAAATCAATTAATAGGTCAAATTTTTATCCAACCAACTAGAACAGCTGAATTTATTGCTTTGGATTTTATATTACAACCAACTGGAGCTGAATTCCCAGGTTAAAAGATTAAAAAGTTAGATATTTATAATAAAATAAAAATAAAATAAAATGCCGATTTTAAACTTCAACGAAATGTTTTTCACCCCGTTTGAACCCAAACAAAGTAATAGATTTTACGTCTCTACTTTAGAAGGAGTTCCAGGATATCTAGTTAAGGGTGTATCAGCAATTTCACTATCGCAAACAGCAGTTGCTCTTAACCACATTAACATTCAACGTTATGTAAAAGGAAAAACAGTATGGCAGCCTATTACATTTACAATGTATGAAGCAATTACCCCATCTGGAGCACAATCAGTAATGGAATGGGTACGTTTAGGACATGAATCTGTAACAGGTAGAGATGGTTACTCTGATTTCTATAAAAAAGATGTTACTTTCCATACACTAGGACCTGTAGGTGATGTAGTTTCTGAATGGATTATAAAAGGAGCAGTTATTACAAGTACAAATTTTGGAGATTATAACTGGGATGATGATGGTACTCCTGTTAATATTACAGTTGAAGTCCAACCAGATTATTGTGTATTAAATTACTAAAATCAATTTTAAAAATATATTTAAAAGCTCTACTTACACGTGGAGCTTTTATTTTTCCTTGATTATTTAATTATACCTTATTATATTTATAACATATACATACAAATGAAATATAATAGTTTACGTACATTAGTAAAAGAACAGCTTAAAAAAGCTATAAATGAAGACTATCAAGATAAATTTAAAATGATAGGTACTTTAGTTACTAATATTAAAGAACGACCTCAAACAGAAATTTACTCTGATATTAGAGCTATTTCAGGAATTACAGTAATATCATCAAAAGAACCACTTGAATATAGTGAACAAGATAAAACTAAATTTAAAGCTACCTTAACAGTAAAAGTAGATGGTTATCCTTGGATTACAAAAGGTGGATTTGACAGATCAAAATTAAAAGAAATTGCAGAACAAATAAAAAAAGTACCTGGAGTTAAAGCATTTTTTACAGGAGATGATAATATTTCTTCTATTTAATATATGTATATAGGAATAATAAAGTTATTATAAATAAAAATTATGAGTGAATTTACTACCCCAACCGAAAAGGTTGAATTACCATCTAAAGGACTAGTTTATCCAAAAGAAAGCCCTCTATCATCTGGAGTAATTGAAATGAAGTATATGACTGCTAAGGAAGAAGACATCCTTATGAATCAATCATATATTAAAAAAGGAATAGCTATTGATAAATTGTTAAAATCATTAATTGTATCTGAAGTTGATTATGATAGTATGGTAGTAGGAGATAAAAATGCTGTAATGGTAGCTGCTCGTGTATTAGGATATGGTCCTGATTATATTTTTGAATATGAAGGTGAAGAACATACTGTTGATTTAGGTCAATTAGAAAATAAACCTTTTGATGAAAAAGGCATTACCCCAGGACTAAATGAATTTCTTTATACTTTACCTTATTCAAAAGTTAATATTACTTATAAATTATTAACTAATAAAGATGATAAAAATATAACTAGAGAATTAGAAGGTTTAAAAAGGCTTAATAAAGATAGCTCCCCAGAAATATCTACTAAAATGAAGTTTATGATTACATCAATAGAAGGAGATAAAGATATTTCAACAATTCGTGAATTCGTAGATAAAAGACTTTTAGCAAGGGACTCAAGGTCCCTTCGCGATCATATTAAAAAAACCCAACCAGACGTAGATCTGACTTTTTTTCCCACCACAACTTCGAGTGGAGTCAATATCCCAATTGGGCTTAGCTTTTTTTGGCCTGACTTTGGAAACAGCTAAAAAATATCAAATAAGTTTATATAAACAAATCCATGAGATATGTTTTCATGGAAAAGGAGGTTATGACTGGAATACAGTTTATAACCTTCCTATTTATCTCCGTAATTTTATTTTTGGAGAAATAAATAAATTTTATTTAAAAGAAAAAGATGAAGTAGATAAAGCTAAAAATCCAAACAAACAAACACTTAATCCAACATCTTTTAAAGATCAACCTAATAAAAAAATTACCCCACCTAATTTTAAACCATCTCCATCTCCTGTTAAATATGGATAAAAATGTTAATTTTTAATATTTATAATAAAATAGTACTCTATGGGACTTAGGGAAGATGCTCAAGATTTAAAAGGTTTAGTTGAACAACTCCAAGATCAATTTAAAAATTTAGGACAAAGTGCTGACTTTTCAGATTCTCTAGGAAATTCTTTAAACTTAATTAAAGAAGCAGGTACTATGACTAAGGAGCAGTTATCTACTGCTGAATCTCAACTTGAAACTGCAAAAAAACAATTATCTGCTGAATCTGATATACTTGAAGAAAAAATAAAATCTAATAAAGAAACTAGAAAAGGTCTAGCAGATGAAATTGGATATTTAAAGGGGATAGAAAAACAAGCTAAAAAAACTAATGGTTTAACTGGAGAACGACAAGATAGACTTCGTAAAATTCAAAAGGAGTATGCAGATATTAATATTAAATTAGCACTACAAGAACAAGGCCAAACAGCAATTACCCAAGCAATGGGTCAAACTGTAGCAGCTGCAGATAATTTAGGAAAGGAATTAGAAGATGCTTTTGATAAAAAACCATCAGAACAATATACAAGTGGTCTTCTTCAAGGATTTAAAAAAGCAGGAACGGGAGCAGTAAAAGCATTAGAGGGAATATCTACCCCACTTGATGGACTATTAAGTCCACTTAATCTTATAAATAAACTTATATCTTTTTTTGTTGGGTCTGTTTTAGATGCTGACACTCAAATTGGTGAAGTAGCTAAGGGTCTAAACATGTCCTATAGAGAAGCTGGTGCCAATAAAGTTGCAATGATAGAGTTTGCAGAAGCTACAGGAGATGCATTTCACAACTCAGAAGAACTTGGTAAATCTTTAGTTAATATAAATAAATCTTTAGGCACTTCAGTAGGATTTGCAGATATGTCTAAACCACTCCAAGAAGATTTAGCATTAATGACTAAACTTCAACAAACTGCAGGGTACACAGAAGAAGAAACTAAGGGTATAATGAAATATACTATGGCTACAGGTAAGTCAACAAAAAATTCATTAAAAGATTTTGCAAAAGGGTTTAAAATGCAAGGTCTTAAATCTAAATTAGTCCTTAATGAAAAAGAGGCAATGAAGGAAATTGGAAAACTTTCTTCATCAATTAAAATATCTATTTCAGGAGGTGCTGAAGGTTTAGGTAAAGCAATGGCATCAGCAAAAGCATTAGGAACAAATTTAGGTAAAGTAGATGACATAGCAGGTAGCTTATTAAATTTTGAAGAATCTATTGCAAATGAACTTGAAGCAGAATTATTAACTGGAAAAGAGTTAAATCTTGAAAAAGCTAGACAACATGCTTTAAATAATGAAACTGGAGAATTAGCAAAAGAGCTTAAAGCCCAAATGGGAGGTCAAGCAGAATTTGCAGCCATGAATCGTATTCAACAAGAATCTATAGCTAAGGCTATGGGTATGAGTAGAGAAGAAATGTCTTCTATGTTGATGGAACAAGAAGCTCTTGCTGCTATGAATGTAGAATCTGCGGCAAAAGCCCAAGAAAAATTTGATGCTTTAGTTGCAGAAAAAGATGTAGCCTATGCTATGGAAGAAATGGGTACAAATGCTTTAACTAAACAAATGGAACAAGCTACCCTTCAAGAAAATGCAGCAGCATCACAAAAAGCAATGGCAGATCAAATGGTAAAAAAAATGATACCTGCTATGACTACTCTTAATGAAAATTTCCAAAAAATGTTTGACAGAGTGATGAAAATATTTGACAAATTAGGAGGAATGAAAACTTTATTTATTGCTATTGGGACTATTATTTCAACAAAATTAGTTGTAGGTCTTGCTAACTCTTTAATTTCAGTATATGCTCAAATGCAAGCAGCAAAAGCTTATAGAAGAGAATTAAATAAAACTGACTCTAAATTAACAGGAATAGCAGCTAAAGAAGCAGCTATTACCTCCGCTAAAGTAGCAGGTGCTCAAGCTTCAACTCTTGGTGCTGCAACTGTTCCTATTATAGCAGGTATTGCTGCAGTTATGGCAGTTATTGGAGGAATGATGATGATGGGTGATGGTATGATAGGACCATCAGGGAAATCAGGATTTGGAGACAGAGTATTACTTGCCAAAGAAGGAGCTATAGCTTTTAATAATAAAGATACTATTGTAGCAGGAACTGATCTTTATGCAAATGATGCAATTTCAACACCAGGTCAAGCTACCAAAACAAGTTCAGCAGGGTCTGTATCTATGGGAGATATGTCTACAGTAGTAGCAGCTATAAATGATTTAAGTACTAAAGTAGAAGCAATGGCTAATCGACCTATTAATGTAGGTATGGATGGTAAAAAAGTAATTGAAGCTGGAACAGGTGATAATCCTAACACATTTGGTGAAGAAGTTGGAAAAAACAGCTTCGATCTCCAATAATCTACAATATTTATAATAAAAATATATAAATTATGGGACTTTTAGATAAATTACAAACAAATGGGTCTACCTTATCAACAAATGATGGTGGAACACCATCATCTATTCCTGGTGGGCCTGTAGGAAATAACCTTATAACAAATAATTCTGGATTACATGCAAAAGCTGATGGATCTCCAGGACATTCTTTAAATGGTAGTAATGCTAGTAACGTTGTTCAAAACTATGCTAACTATAATGATGGAATTGTAAATCCTTTACCTTCACCATCAACAATTGATTTAAATGGCCAATCACCAACAATTGCAGGACATGGCAATAGCACACCTGGGGCATCAACCCAAGCTTTACCTTATTTACAAAACGCTCCAAACTAATAAAGTATGGGTCTTCTCGACATATTAAATGGAGGACAATCTTTTCAATTTTATGGAGGAGGTGGACCTAATACTGTTTCTTCAGGAGTTTCTTTTGGACAAAAAACTATAGGATATCCTGGAGGTGCTTCTTTAAAAAAAGAAGATAAACCTATTATTAGAATCCCTCTACCTGACTCAGATGTAACTTTTAAACAGTTAAACCCTGGTCTTATTTCACAATTAATTGGTTTAGGAAAACTTGATGCCGAAGATGTTGAAAAAAAGAAAAAAGAATTAGGTTTAGATTTTCTTTCTGATGCAAAAGAAAAAATTAGATATGAGTCTAAATTTTGGGGCCCTGATGTATTAAATAGAGGAAATCTTTATGGTTTAGTACGTGCATCTGATGATTTAACAAGATTAACAAGATTCTTTACTAGTACCAATGTTACAGAGGGTTTAATATTTATAGCAAAACAGAACTTACTTTCAAGAGTAGGAACAGGATTTGGTTCTGAAACTCCTAAAACTGTTTCTAATGCTTTAGCTATAGCAAAAGAAGGATTGTATCTCCCTACCTCTACAATAATTCAAGCAGCAGCAAATGGAATTGGAGGTCACTTTTTAAAACAAGGAATAGACCCTACAGGTAAAATCCCACTTTTAAAACTTCCTACATATGAAAAAGTTAATAGAGAAGGAATTAAAGGAGATAAACCAAAGAAAAATAGATTAGTAAAAAAATTAAAAAGATTAGCTAAACAATCTCCTACTAGAGGAAATGTTATAGAAGCATATGGTGGTGGTCCTGGATCTCTTTTAGGTATTGGAAGAACTAGAATAAAATATGCTACTGATAGTAGTGGAAAAGATAAAATTAATTCATTAATTTCAAACAAAGACTTAAGTAGAAAGTTTACAAATTTTTTAACTTGGGATAGTGATGAATTTTTAAAAAAATATATTAAACCTAATGAAGATTCTTCTATAAGAGAAGATTTTAGAAAACAAGCTTGGTTTGCTTTAGGTAATAAAACTACTAAATTAGAAAATGTAAATAAAAGAAAGAAAAATTTACCTAAAGTAAAATTTTTAAGTGCTTCTCCTAGTTATAATCCTAATGAGAAAAAAACAGGAAATATTGAAACAAGGTTAAACTATAGAGGAGGAGGAAGACCTGGTAATATAAGTAATTATGAACTTGGTAAAAGAATACTAGGAAAAAATGAATTAGCTCCTAATCAAGACATGATTAATATGTCTTCTATATATAAAAGTCAAACATTTGACAGTAGCCAACCAGGAAAAGATAAACTAAAGGATATTATTGATTTTAGAATGGGTATATTTGATAATAGTTCTATTTCTGATAATAGTAATATTAAAAGTATTGCTAAACATTGGTTACATTTTAGAGTTTTATTAGATAAATTTAGTGATGGATACAAATCAGGATGGAAATCCCAAGAATATATGGGAAGAGCTGAAAAGTTTTATAGGTATAATAGTTTTGATAGAAGTGTAAATTTATCTTTTAAAGTAGTAGCTTTTTCTAAACAAGAACTAATGCCACTTTATAGAAAATTAAACTATTTTGTATCTCATTTAGCTCCTTTTTATTCAAAAGAAGGATATATGTCAGGTAACTTAGTTCAACTTACTGTAGGAGATTGGTTAAGAGAACAACCTGGGTTTATTGATAGTATAAAATTAGATATAGATAAAGAAACACCTTGGGAAGTTAATTTGGGTCTTGATGGAGAAAATGAAAATCAAGGAGGTCCTATAGTAAAACAAGTCCCACATATGGTAAGTGTTTCTATTAACTTTACTCCAATCCATACTTTTAACCCTTCAATCCAAACATTAGATAATATAGATGATCAAGTTAGATTTGATAATAATCCTGTTATTGATTATGGTGAACAAAAATATATTACTTTAAAAAGTGATGGAAAAGAAGGAGATGGATATAATCAAATCAACACCCAAGCTCAACAAAACACTTCAGGACTAAACACAGCAACAACATCAACAACTCAAACTTCTCATTTTTATCATTCAGCTGTAAACCCTATAGAAAATATAGATCAACAAGTTATGAAAGATGTAAAAGGAAATATGTTATCTAATTATAGATATTCTCCCCCACAATCAGTTAATTTTACAAACGTTAATCCATCAAATGTATCCCCTAACCTTCCTTTTGATCAAGCCAAATTCACTTCACAATTTTTTCCTACACCTTAAAACCTTTAGAGTTTTTAAAATATAACTGATTATGAACAGATATAGTAACTTACCCACACTTAGAGACCCAGAAACTTTAAAAACTAGATACATAAATATAAAATATCCGGTAATACCAATTTCCCCTTTGGATATTTATGCATTTGTATCACAAGGTGATAGGTATGATACTTTAGCACTTACATATTATAAGGATTCTAGTTTATGGTGGATTATCTCTAGAGCAAATCCTAACCAACCCTTTGATTCTTTATATCCTAATGTGGGTTCTCAAATTAGAATACCTGCTTCATCAAATACTACTAGAATAATAGCAGTTTATGAACTGATGAATGGTATTTAAAAATGTCTATAATAGGAGAAGAAATAAAAAGTTATGTTGCTAACCAAATAAATGTTAGGCAAGGAAAACTCTCTTCTACTCAAATCAAAACTGATGAAGATTTAATTTATCTTGATGCTAAAACAGCATGGGTTAAAATGGCTTCTGGTGTTTCTGTTACTGAAGATAAATTAGTAGAAATAGGATATGCCTCTGGAAGTAAAGATATAAAAGATTTATCTGGAATGGGTTTAGCCCAAAAACATGTTTTATTTGGTGGACTAGCAGATTATGTTGGTCAAGGTAAACCATTACAAACTAAACAAGGTATTGGTACTCCTTTTTCACAAGGTACTGATCCTAGTTCATATGAAATTGATCCTCAATTTGGAATTGTTCCAAGACCTGGAATAAAAGACATGTCTATAAAATGTTTAAACAGAGGATCTTTAAAAAAAGCTAAACTAAAAATTAGAGTAGAAAATAAATATCAACTTCAAATACTTGATATACTTTATTTAAGATTAGGTTATACTGTATTACTTGAATGGGGTAATAGTCATTATTATGATGATATAGGCAAATTAAATAAAACAGAAACTACACTAATAGAAAATAATTTTTTTCTTAAATTAAAAAATGGAAATTTTCAAGAACTTTTAGAATTAGTAGAAGCAAAAAGAAAAAAATATCAAGGTAATTATGATGGATTTATAGGAAAAGTTTCAAATTTTGATTGGAGTTTTAATGATGATGGTTCTTATGATATTAGTTTAGAATTAATAAGTTTAGGAGATGTTATAGAATCATTAAAATCAAATGTAACTCTTGATGAGGAAACCAATGATTATATTCTTACTGCAACTTCTGGTAGCTCTAATATTACAATTACAAGCACATCAGATCCTATAAATAATAATAGAACATTAAATTCTTTATTTTCTATTTTATTTTTGTGGAAAGATTTTTATAAAGCTCCACAAAAAATATTAGAAAATGCCTCAAATCAAAGCACTTACCCCTATGATATACCTAATGGAATATCAATAGATTACACAGAATTACCCTCTAGTGGTGCAGGCCCAACAATTAATGAAAGAGCTTTTATAGGAGATTGTTTAGAAGTTCCTTCAGCAGCTAACTTAAATTTCACAACTGGAGACTTTACATTAGAATTAGATTTAGGATACCTCTCCACCAGAGATGCTACTCCAGGATCATATGACACTTATGACTTTACCCAAAATTCAGGAGCTTATCAATTTAGACCATTAGATGGGAAGTATGGAGCATATAATATGGATGATGTAGGTAAAATTAGATTTACATTAAAAGGAAATTTTGCTTCTTCTAATCCCGCAAACCCAAACCAACAATTAATTGATCAAATTATTAATACTGCTGATCCTTCTACAAAAGGATATACTTTTACATCTAGTTCTATTGGATTTAAAGGTTCTAATGGTTCTTATAAAAGAGGATTTGATAAAGATACTTCAATGTGGGATTGGGATGCTTTTAGATTTTGGCTAACTTATGGACAATGGGATGAAACCCTAAACCCAGGTATAGATTTTGCAAAAACCCAACCACTTTTATCAGGCACTACAACAAAAGGAAGTTTTAGTGGTGATAATAAAGAAAATTACAAAACACTTTCTAAATTCTTTAATATTGATATTATGAATTATGTTTTTGTAGATGATTTAGGTGCAGGTGCAGGAGAAACTGATGACCCTGATGATGTAAAAGGCACATTTATAGTATCTGAAGGTGATGCAGGTTCAAAAATAGCTGCTACAACCTTGGGCGGTAGAGATAAACTTTATAAGGATTCCAAATCTATACTTAATATAATGTGGAATTTATATAAAACTGGAAATAGTGCATATGGAGGAGTTTATTTGCACATATGGAAAAGTAATATCCCTAATCCTGGTCAATTTGCTGAAGCTCAATTTCATCAAGGTGATGGATCTAATACTGAAAGACAAAGAAGAGCATTTGGTGGGTGGTCATTTGATAGGTTTGGCTATAAAAGAAGGGGTAAAAATGTAAAATATTCTAATGAAACATTTGATAGTATAGGTAATAAAGGTGAATCATTACCTTTTAAAGCAAGAGTTGATATTCCTTTAGTTAAGTTAAATATTACTAACTCTACCACCTCCACTGTAACAGTAGCAAATCCTTTAAAAAAGTTTAAAGATGGAGATGTTTGTAGATTATATAGACAAATAAATAATCAAAACTCTTACAATTTTTATATGAGATTTGGAGCTCTTTTACAAACTCTTAAAAATGATATTATAAGTAGAGTTGATGTTGGAGCAGCTAAAAATAAAGATAACCCAAATATAATTTTAATAAATAATGAGTCTAACCCTAATTCTTCTAATTTTGTATCATATATGCAAAATAAACCAAACTTAACCTCATTTGATACAACAAAATGTTTTTTTAAAACTACTTTAGAATTTGCAAGTGATGGAACTAATCCTGGAAATAAATATAAAACTTTTGAAAATAAAAATGGAAAACTAAAAACATGGGAAATTAATAAAACAGAAGGAAATTCTATGAATATATATTTAAGTTTTAAATTTATAGGAGAAGTATTAAGTTCAAGTACTGACTCATTAGGAAATGTTTCTATTTATAATTTTATTAAAGGGTTATGTGATGGGATGAATAGAGCATTTGCAAATGTAACTAATTTAGAGCCTGTAATAGATGAAACTAAAAATGAATTAAGTATAGTAGATTCTTCTAAAAATAAATCTACTAGTAGTGGACCATATGAATTAAACCCTTATGGTTTTTTAAATGATGAAGGAAGCTTTGTAAGAAAAGTTGATTTAAAAACAGCAATAACACCTGCTTATGCTACAATGGTAACAGTAGGAGCAACAGCAGGTGGGTATGTTAAAGGAGTAGAAGCAACTGCCTTTGCAAATTGGAATAAAGGAGTTAATGATAGATATAAAACCTCTTTAAAACCTGCTAATGCTACTACTACTGGTACTGCAAAAAAAGATAAAAAAAATGAAATTAGAGATGCTATTTTATCATTTCAAAAAACTTGGTTAACTAGTAAAAATAGTATGCTTACCCCATTAGGTATTGATGTTAGTTTAGATAATACTGGTATACCAATTACAAGTGCTACTCCACCTTCTAAATTAGTTAATATAAGTTATAGCCCTGAAATGATTGAAACTAATAAACAAATAGCTGATGAATATTTCAGAGCCTACCATGCTCAACAATCAGATGGCTCAAGTTTAGGATTTATTCCTTTTAATGTTTCTTTAAAAATGGATGGAATTTCAGGAATTAAAATATATAATGAAATTATTTTAAATACGAGATTTCTCCCTAGTAATTATGCTAGTAGTTTAAGTTTTGTAGTTACAGGTGTAGATCATCATTTAAAAAATAATGATTGGGAAACATCATTAAAAATGACTTTAATTCCAACTTCTAAAAAAAGTTATGATATACCTCCAAAACTTTCTTTTACAAAAAGAAATATTAATTTTATTCAACAAAATGTTGTTGTACCAAGTGCACCTGTTATTCTCCCCTCAGGAACATCTACAGTTCAAGGTGACCCAGGTGGAGTTTATTTACCTCCCCAATTAGCTAATGCATTTGATGGAACTAATTATGTAGATATAACAAAAACTATGAATAGTTCAAAAATTAAACAATTAGCAGATATGAACGGTGGTACTTATCCTTTAACTTTATATACTAAACCAGGAGATAGTTCTGGAACAATATATGGAAAAGTTATTAGAAAAGTTACGGGGTTTGGAGGAAGAAACCAATATGAAGCTAACCCAGCTTATGAAAATTATTTGGTTAGATGGGTATATGATAGTAATGGTCTTAAAATTTCAAAGAAAGTTAGTAAATTTTGGGCACCTACTTTAACTCAAATAGCTCAACACTTGGATAGTAAAGGAATGTGGAATTCCGCTCATATAAAATCATGGTCTCCTGGTTATCTTGTTAGAGATGTTACCCCATCTGGTGGAGTTGATTATGGTAGAATTTCAGGACATGCCTTTGCTATGGCTATTGATATAAATTCAGGAGTATACTCACTAGGTTCTTCAGGAGTAACAAAATATAATAATGATCTTGCAGCTGGAGTTAAAACAGCCTTAGTTCATGATGAAATAAATAAAAATTTCTGTTTAGTACAAGGAGGAGCAGAAAAGGTTTTTTGGGCAATTAGTTCAAGAGATGCTCATCATTTCGCAGTAGTAAAATTAATATAATTATGCCATATTATCCAAAATCTCAAATTAAAACAGGACTTTACACTAATGGTAAAGAGTATATATTGTCAACTACTAAAGAAGAATATGTAGGTAAATATTATGAATTATCTAATGGAAAAAAGTATACTTCTTCTAATATATTATTAGAGTTATTAGATATTCCTATTAATACCAATAGTATTGATCCACAAAACCCCCCACTTTCTGTATTTACAGAATATAATCCAAGATATTCTTCTACTAATTCTACTCAAAATAAATATCTCCCACAATTCAACACTCCTCTTCCTACAAAAGATAATTATACTAATGGAAATTTTACTAGATATTTTTGTAAAAAAACTAATGAACCAAAAATCTTAGAAATTACCCAAACTACATATAATAGATTAGTAGGTAAAAGTGAAGATATATTATGGTCATTATATGAACCTTTTAAAATTCCTTGGAGTATAACTCAAGATATTTCATTAAATTCTCAAACAAATCGTCAAAATGTTCAAAAAATAATTAATGAAAGAAAATTAGAAGGATTTGAAGAAGCTTTTCAAATTGCTTATACACAATATTCACCAATTTCTCCTCCTCAAGAAGATGATTCTTCTTCAACTTTTATACCTTCTCCTAGTGGAAATGTTATAGATACAAATAGTGGAGCTGGAAATTTAGATGATTCTCCATCTGGTTATTACTAAAATACTTGTTTTTTTAAATATTTTTTAGTATTTTTATCTTATGTATTGGCTTATAGAAAACCAAAATAAGATAGATCATCTTTGTAAAATTAAATACAAAGAAGCATATGTTGAAATAATTCCAACATCACCATTTTTACATCCTGTAGAGAATAACATATGTGCTATTTATATTAGACCTTTATCTTCTACAAAAGGATACATAATCCCAATAAATCATAGTGAAACAATAAATCTTGATATAGAAGAAGGAATAAAAGTACTAAATAGTATAGAAAACCTACATATAAGAGATAAAAAAGAATTCTTACACTACATAAAAGAAATACCATTTAACAGCTTACTACAACCACCCCCATCCCTTACTACGTATATACCAGAACTAACACCTGCTCACAACC
>Ga0209634_1001442_pt1 | contig 17334 bp, 16 predicted proteins | sample LinPmetageLP40_FD_184043 | JGI IMG/M metagenome (GOLD analysis project Ga0209634, IMG submission 184043) | Marine viral communities from the Pacific Ocean - LP-40 (SPAdes) (version 2) | ecosystem: Environmental > Aquatic > Marine > Oceanic | place: Pacific Ocean | collected 2010-08-26
TCCGATCTCTCAACATTTCGGATTTTTCGATCGAGGTGGTCCCAACCAGTACAGGCTGGCCAATTTTATTGGCTTCTTTGACCTTTTCGATCATCGCCTGATATTTCTCTAGGGCCGAACGATAGACCTGATCGTCTTCGTCCACCCTGGCAACCGGCACGTTGGTCGGGACAACAACGACCCCCAGCCCGTAAATCTCGGCGAATTCTTCGGCCTCGGTATCGGCAGTGCCCGTCATACCCGCCAGCTTGTCATACAAGCGGAAATAATTCTGGAAAGTCACCGAAGCGAGGGTCACGTTTTCCGGCTGGATCTGACACCCTTCCTTGGCTTCGATCGCTTGGTGCAGCCCTTCGGACAAACGGCGCCCAGCCATCATACGGCCAGTAAATTCGTCAATTAACATTACTTCGCCATCGCGAACAATATAGTCCTTGTCCCGTTGGAACAGCTTATGCGCACGCAACCCCTGGTTTATGTGATGTACCAGCGTCGTGCTTTCAGGGTCATACATCGTCAACCCTTCCTCAAGCAGTCCTTGCTTGCGCAACTCTTGCTCAAGGAATTCGTTACCATCCTCGGTAAACGTGACATTACGTGTTTTTTCATCCAGATCGTAATGAGATTCCTGCAAAAGCGGAATGAGCTTATCGACGGTTTTATACATCTCGGAACGGTCCTGTGATGGACCGGAGATAATCAGAGGCGTCCGTGCTTCGTCGATCAAGATACTGTCAACTTCGTCAACAATAGCGAAATTGTGGTGTTTTTGAAAAATCTGGCTCAGCTCAGACTTCATGTTGTCGCGTAAATAATCAAACCCAAGCTCATTGTTGGTGGCATAGGTGACATCGCAACTATAAGCGGCGCGTTTGTCGTCTTCGGTCATGCCCGACACAGCGGCACCCGTGGTCAGTCCAAGAGAAGCAAACACCTTCCCCATCCAGTCAGCGTCACGCTGCACCAGATATTCATTGACCGTTACAATATGAACGCCCTTCCCCGTCAGCGCATTCAAATATGCGGCCAAGGTCGCTGTCAGTGTTTTGCCTTCACCGGTCTTCTGCTCCGAGATATTTCCTTGATGCAGGAATATCGCAGACATCAGCTGTGTGTCAAAAGCGCGCAACCCCAAGGTGCGACGCGCACCTTCCCGGCAGTTGGCAAAAGCTTCCGGCAACAAATCATCAAGGCTTTCGCCGTCGTTCGCCCTCTTGCGAAGCTCTTCTGTTTTCTGCTTCAGCCCGTCATCTGACAAAGCTTGAAATTCGTCTTCCAGCGCGTTGATTTGTTCAACCAGCGGGCGTGTCGCCTTGATTTTACGGTCGTTGGGTGTCCCAAAGACTTTTTTGGCGAGTGTTCCGATGCCCAGCATGCAATCTCCTGCCGAAGTTATGTTGCGAGGCGTCATCTGCTTGCCGAGCCGCCATACAGCCCCTAGATACAGGACTGAACGTACGTCAAGCCGCGCCCATAGGGCGATGTAAGGGTCGTACTAAACCGTGTCAATGTAGCAGCCGTTGTGGCGCTCAAACCTTAGGACAGATAAATGCAAAAAACTCTCACTTTTCTGGCACCATTTGCGATCGCCGCATCGCTTGCTCTGCCTGTCTCCGCGCAAGAGGAAGTAAAGGCGGACACAGTTGTAGCCACAGTGAATGGCACGGATATCACCATCGGGAACATGATAATTGCGCGCGCCACACTGCCCGAGCAGTATCAACAGTTACCACCAGAAGTCCTGTTCAAAGGTATTCTGGACCAGCTGGTGCAACAAACCGCGATCTCTCAGGCGTATAAGGATGACCTCCCCAAGCGCGTCACGCTTGCGCTTGAAAACGAACGGCGTCAGCTGATCGCGGGTGAAGTCATTGAAAAGTCGATGGCCAAGGAAATCACCCCTGAAGAGCTTCAGGCAGCTTATGACGAAACCTATGCGAATGCCGAGCCTACGCAGGAATATAACGCGTCGCATATCTTGGTAGAGACCGAGGAAGATGCTTTGGCGGTCAAAGCCGAGATCGAAGGCGGTGCCGATTTTGCCGAGGTCGCCAAGGAAAAGTCGACAGGTCCGTCCGGCCCATCTGGTGGTTCGTTGGGATGGTTTGGTCCAGGCATGATGGTCCCGGCCTTCGAAACAGCAGTAGCGGAACTTGAAGTTGGTGACATTTCTGCGCCTGTGAAAACGCAATTCGGCTGGCACATCATCAAGCTGGAAGACAAACGCAGCAAAGAAGCTCCTGCTCTGGAAGAAGTCAAAGCTGAACTTGAAACGCAGGTGCGTCAGATCAAGGCACAAGCCATGATCGAAGAGCTGACTGCTGCTGCGACAGTTGACCGCACCGCCGCAGAAGGCATCGACCCGACTGTTCTTACCAACATTGGCCTTCTGGAGTAATTATGGGCAAAGTCTCGGCCGTATCCCCGCTAGCCCCTGATCACTTTCCACAACTACCAGTGATTGAGGGAGTGCGTTTTGCAACCATTGCGGCGGGGGTGCGGTACCAGGGCCGCACCGACGTGATGCTTGCGGTCTTGGCACCGGGGTCGACGGTGGCAGGTGCGTTTACAAAATCTGCCACCCGCGCGGCACCGGTTCTGGATTGTCAGGCAAAGATCGGCGGCGTTTCTGAAGACGGTGCCGCTATTCTGGTGAACTCCGGGAATGCCAATGCCTTTACCGGAAAGAACGGTGTGGCCGCCGTTGAGGCAATCACCGCCGCAGTGGCGGAGGTTTGCGGCATATCGCAGTCTCGTGTTTTCACATCGTCTACGGGCGTGATCGGCGAACCCTTGCCGCATGAACGTGTGACCGCCGTGCTGCCCCAGCTTCAAAGCAAGCTCGACCCCGAAGGCATCTCTGATGCTGCCAAGGCGATCATGACCACCGATACCTTTCCCAAAGGGGCGAGAGAAGAGATCGAAATAGACGGTAAAGCAGTCTCTATTGCAGGGATCGCTAAGGGCTCCGGGATGATCGCACCTGATATGGCGACCATGTTGGTCTATATCTTCACGGACGCGATTGTCAGTCAAAGCGCCTTGCAAAAGATGTTGTCACGACACACCGAAACAACGTTCAATTGCATTACCGTAGATAGTGACACGTCGACTTCGGACAGTCTTATTTTGGCGGCGACGGGTGCATCTGGCGTCGATGCAAGTGAAAGCGGCGCGTTTTCAGATGCATTATACCGCGTTATGCTGAACTTGGCGCATCAAGTCGTCCAGGATGGGGAAGGTGCTACCAAATTCGTTGAAATTGCTGTCACCGGTGCGGCGACAGATGAAGATGCCAAGATACACGGTATGGCTATCGCCAACTCTCCCCTGATCAAGACCGCGATCGCAGGGCAGGACCCGAATTGGGGCCGCGTGGTCATGGCCATCGGTAAATCTGGGGCTGCTGCCGATCGTGACCGGCTGTCGATCCGTTTTGGTGATATCGAAGTAGCCAAGGAAGGCTGGCGTAGCCCGAACTATTCAGAAGAAGCGGCTGCTGCCCATATGAAAGGTCAGAACATCGTTATCGGCGTGGATTTGGGGATCGGTGAAGGCAAGGCCACTGTGTGGACCTGTGATCTGACCCACGGTTACATCGACATCAACGCAGATTACCGTTCGTGACCATGGTGGTGGTCTCGGCCGTCGCTTTGATCGACGTGGACGGGCGGGTGCTTTTGGCACAGCGCCCGCCCGGAAAGCCCATGGCGGGTCTTTGGGAGTTTCCCGGCGGAAAAGTCGAAGCCGGCGAAACGCCCGAAGCCGCGTTGATAAGAGAATTGCACGAAGAGCTCGGGATCGATACCTGGGCGTCCTGTCTTGCTCCTCTTACCTTTGCCAGCCACGCTTACGAAGATTTCCACTTGCTGATGCCACTTTTCGCCTGTCGAAAATGGCAAGGGACGCCGCAATCGAATGAAGGTCAGGCGCTGAAGTGGGTCAGACCCAACGCATTGAAAGACTATCCAATGCCTGCGGCTGATATTCCTCTGATTTCAATTTTGCGTGACTGGCTCTGATCGACCGAGTCATTGTTGCCGCAGTCTCGCAAATTTGATTAAAATTCATGCAATGTTGCTAGACAGAATAAACTCCCTCCTTGTATTTGTTTGATAATTACCTTTCGGGAGGAATTCATGCTTCGCACGATCACAATCGGTTCGACGGTATCTATTCAGGGAGTGTTCGTACGCGATCTTCCTAATGGACGTATCGCTGTCCAAGTTGACAGCGAAGTGTTCTCGGGCAAACCGATCAGCCAAAAAAATTAGAGCTTTCTTGCTTGGCCTCATCTGAACCAACGTCATTCTTGGGCGTTTGCCTATAGCAATATAGGTAGGATGCAGATGAAGCCCGAACACGTAATAATAATATTGAACAACGGTTCAGGGCTTGAAGATGGTCCCGAACGCAAGGCCAAGATCGCCGACCGGTTTAAACACCACGGGATCCCCGCCTCATTTGTGACCTTTGACCCCGGTGCTGATCTTGAAAAAACCGCCCGCGACACGGCGGCTAAATCCCCCAATTCTACAATAGTAGCCTCTGGCGGCGATGGGACAATAAGCGGTGTTGCCGCAGGTCTGGCAGGACTTCCCAACCAGTTTGGGATCATTGCCTCGGGTACTTTTAATTACTTCGCCAGGTCATTGAATCTGCCCGAGACGGTGGAAGAGGCAATTGATGTCATTGCACGCGGCAAAATTCGCCCCACCGGCATTGCAATGATCAACGACAAGGTATTCCTGAACAACGCCAGCATCGGTGCATATGCGGCCATCCTGCAAACCCGAGAGGGCATATACAAAAGATGGGGGCGCAGCCGCGTGGCCGCCTATTGGTCGGTGGTAAAGGCGTTGGCGACCTTGCGCGCGCCGCTAAAGCTAACCGTTACCTATGATGGGAAATCCTTTAGCCACCGCACGCCCATTGTTTTCGCGATCAGCAACGCCTTCCAGCTCAATCAGATGGGGTTGAGTGGCGAAGACTGCATCGCCAACGGCGGAATGGTTTTGCTTATCGCACCCGATACCAACCGCTGGGGGCTGTTTAAACATGCCGCAGCGCTGGCATTGGGGATGGCTAAACGTCAAACGGATTATCAAATGCATTGTAGCACAGAGTTCACGTTGGAAATGTCGTATAAATCCCGGGCCGTCGCCCGTGACGGAGAACTGGCCCGCATGAAGGGACCGTTCAAGCTGAGTATGCAGCCCAATGCGTTGAATCTGATCGTCCCGGAATCGTTCGACGAGCCTGTACGATGAGCAAGCTTGTTCATCTATCCGACCTACACTTTGGTAAGGATCGGCCGGACCTTCTGGACCCCCTCGTTAGCTGTGTGAATGAACTTTGTCCCGACCTTGTTGCGATATCCGGCGATTTTACCCAACGGGCGCGGGACCGGCAATTCGAGGAAGCCCATAACTTCATCTCAATGATAGAAGCGCCGGTATTGGGCGTGCCTGGTAATCACGACGTATTGTTGGACCGGCCATTCAGGCGGTTTTTTTTACCGTGGCGCGGCTACAAGAAGTGGATCAACCCTGATCTGACCCCCCAGTTCGAGAATGACACCATGATCGTCGTGGGCGTTAATTCAGTTGATCGTTTTTCCTGGCAGACCGGTCGCCTTTCACCGAGCCGTATCAAACATGCCTGTACCGCAATGTCGAATGCGCCGCATGGCAAAGCACGGATTCTTGTCGTTCATCACCCGCTGGAACACCCTGCTGAGACCAAGAAAAAACCGATTCCGGGCGCTAGAAAAGCGCTTGAGAAACTTTTGACGTGCGGGGCGAACCTGATCTTATCAGGTCATCTGCACACATGGCACGCCGGGAACTTTACGGTCAAGTCCCATGGTACCAAAGCAGTACAGCTTCATGCCGGGACCAGCCTGTCTTCACGAGTGCGGGGCGAACCGAATGATTTCAACGTGATAGATATTTCAGACGATCATATCACCATAGAACGCTACGGCTTTAACGAAGATTCTCGGCTGTTTGAAGCGGCAGAAGCCCGGCAATTCAACCGGGCCTCCGAAATCATTTCTGACTGACGACAATCACGCCAGCGTGCGAACCACTTCTTCCCGTGTGAAGATTTCGATAACATCGCCTGGGCGGATATCTTCGTAGTTTTCGAACGCCATACCGCATTCCTGGCCCGATGGCACTTCGGCGACTTCATCCTTGAACCGCTTCAGTGTTTTCAAAGTGCCTTCGTGGATCACGACGTCATCCCGCAACAAACGCACGCCCGCTGCGCGGCTTGCCTTGCCTTCAGTAACCAAACAACCGGCAACTTTGCCGACACCGGTGACCTTGAACACCTCTTTGATCGTCGCATAGCCGATGAAGTGTTCGCGGATTTCGTTGCTGAGCAGGCCGCTTGCAGCCGCTTTCACGTCGTCAACCATGTCATAGATGACCGAGTAATAGCGGATCTCGACACCCTTTTGGTTCGCTGTGGCACGCGCCGACGCATTGGCCCGCACGTTAAAGCCGATGATCGGTGCATTGGACGCTTCTGCCAGCCCCACATCAGTGTCAGTGATGGCACCAACGCCGGAATGCAGAACCCGAACCCGAACTTCCTCGTTGCCGATCTTCTCCATCGCCTGAACGATCGCTTCTGCAGAACCTTGAACGTCCGCTTTGATCAACAATGGCAGCTCGCTTACGGTTTCGTTCGCCTTGGCGTTCGCCATCAGCTGCTCGAGAGTGGTCGCGGCACCCGCAGCAGCCCGCTTGTCCTTGGCCGCGTTGGCGCGATATTGTGCGATTTCGCGTGCTTGGGCTTCGGTACCAGTCACGTTCAGAACGTCGCCTGCTCCGGGTGTCCCGTTCAGACCAAGAACTTCGACCGGAACAGATGGCCCCGCTTCCTTGATACGCTCGCCTTGGTCGTTGATCAGCGCACGGACCTTACCGTACTGCTCGCCGACAACAAAGATATCACCTTGCCGCAACGTACCGTTCTGAATCAGAACGGTCGCGACCGGACCCCGGCCAACGTCAAGCTGCGCTTCGATGACAGCACCAATAGCAGGACGGTTGGGGTTGGCTTTCAGTTCCAGCAGTTCCGCTTGCAGTGCGATGGCTTCCAGCAGTTCGTCCAGACCTTGACCCGTGGTCGCCGATACTTCGACGTCCTGTGTTTCACCGGACATCTTCTCAACGATGACCTCGTGCTGAAGAAGGTCCGTACGGACTTTGTCAGGGTTGGCTTCGTATTTGTCGATCTTGTTGATCGCCACGATCATCGGCACCTTGGCCGCTTTCGCGTGGTTGATCGCTTCGATCGTCTGCGGCATGACAGCATCGTCTGCCGCAACCACTAGAACCACGATATCCGTGACCTGAGCCCCACGAGAACGCATCGACGTGAATGCCGCGTGACCGGGCGTGTCCAGAAAGCTAAGGACCTGACCGCTGTCGGTTGTCACCTGATAGGCACCGATGTGCTGGGTGATACCGCCCGCTTCGCCGGATTGAACCTTGGCTTTGCGGATCGCATCCAGAAGCGATGTCTTACCGTGGTCAACGTGACCCATGATCGTGATGACCGGAGGACGCGTAACCAAATCTTTCGGATCGTCTTCGGCTTCCTTGATCACGTCTTCAACATCCGCATCGGAAACCCGCACGACTTTGTGACCGAATTCTTCGATGATCAATTCCGCAGTATCGGCATCAATGGTTTCGTTTTGCGTTACCATCATTCCGTTGTTCATCAGCGCTTTTACGACGGCACCGACACGTTCGGCCATACGGTTCGCCAGTTCGGACACCATGATCGCCGGCGGCAGATTCACATTGCGCACGACTTTTTCGCGCTCAACCGACCCACCCATCGCCTTTTGACGTTGGCGTTCCTGCTTGCGCTTCATCTGCGCCATGGAGCGTTGACGCCCGCCTTCGCCCCCAGTCAAAGCCTGGTTAAGCGTCAGCTTTCCGGAACGACGGCTGTCGTCGCCACCCTTGTTGCGCTTGCTGGTTTCCTCGCGGTCGCTTTCTTTCTTGCGAGCCGCTGGTGTCGGTGCGCCACTTTTGATGTTGGGCGTGCGCGGCGCTGCGGGCGCGGCAGGGGTTGCTGCAACAACGGCAGCGGCTTCCGCTTCCTGCTTGCGACGCTCGTCTTCCTCGGCTTTTGCCTTCAGACTCTCTTCGCGTTCACGCTCTTCAGCCTCTTTGGCTTCGATCTCTGCACGACGGCGCTCGCGGTCTTCTGCACGCGCTTTTTCTTCGGCTTCACGCGCTTCGGCTTCTTCCGCCTCACGGGCACGGGCAGCCTGAACCGCCTTTAGCCGGCGCTCCATTTCCGAGTCTGTAATACCTGCGGGACGCTTTGAGGGATCCCCAAGCGATGGATTATTACCGCTGCCGGGCTTTGCGCCAGCAGGTTTGGGCACCACAACGCGCTTGCGCTTGGTCTCGACCACGACGTTTTTGGTACGTCCGTGGCTAAAGCTTTGCTTTACGTTACCCGGGCGCGAAGGTGCACCCCGAAGGCCCAATGTCTTTTTGCCGTCACTATCGCTCATGAAGCTCGTCTATCCTTTCGGGTGACCGTTGCCACCCTCGTTTATGCGCACGCCTTTTAACCGCTGAGCTTCCTCTACAACACGAGAGGTGAGTCCACCAGAGGCGAGCGCCCCATGTATCACAGTTTGGCGACCGAATGCCAAACCCAATTCGTCTGCCGTCAGCCAGCCAATATAATGACCGAAATGCGGTGTACTAAGTTTCGATTTTCCGCGCCCGGACCCATCAACCGCTTGGATCAGAACCTCGGCCTCTTCCATTTGCAGCCAACCTTTGACTTTCTCATAGCCAGCAACTGCCTTACCGGCCTTGCGCTGAAGCGAGATCAGATCGACTACACGGCGGACAAGCTGCTTTTCAACTTCGTCTACCAAATTCCCATCAACCTTGACAGGTTGCTTTGCGGACCGGGCAAAGAGCCCTTTTTTCGCCGCGGTTTCCAAGGCGGCACGATCCGCCGAAACATACATGCCCCGCCCTGGCAGCTTTCCCAGAATATCCGGGAAAACCAGCATGTCAGGGCCGACGACAAAGCGGATCAACCCGTTTTTCGGTTGTGATTCGCCTGTGGCAATGCACTTCCGTTCAGGGCTACCGTCCCGTTCTTTCGAAATGTCACCGCGCCCCATATTATCCCTCCTCGACCTGCGCTCAGGCCTCGGCCTCGTCGTCTGTTAAATCATCCTCATCGACGTTGTCTGCTTCAAGCTCGGTCGGGTCAACCCAGCCCAGTAGAACACGCGCTGTCATGATCAGCTTTTGGGCTTCCTCCAAAGACATATCAAAGGGTTCCAACGTACCATCGTCCTTGGTACGTTCGCCATTAACAGTGGTCCACCCACCAGCCAGTTCCCAATCTGCACACGTCGCAAAATCTTCGAGCGTTTTAACGTCGTCCTTTGCGAGTGCTTCAATCATCTGGGGTGTCAGGCCTTCAAATTCAATAAGCGTGTCGTCCACACCCAGCGCACGGGCCGCATCCAAGGCCGCTTTGTTCTGCGCTTCCAACACATCACGGGCACGGGCCTGCAATTCGCTGGCCGTGTCTTCGTCAACACCGTCAATGACCAGCAACTCGTCCACTTCGACATAGGCGACTTCTTCGAGGTTTGTGAACCCTTCGGAGACCAGAAGCTGGGCAAAGAATTCGTCCAGATCCAGATTATCCATGAACAGCTTGGTGCGCAGCTCGAACTCGGCCTGACGGCGGGCGCTTTCCTGCTCTTCGGTCATGATGTCGATGTCCAGACCGGTCAGCTGCGAGGCCAGACGCACGTTCTGGCCACGGCGGCCAATCGCCAGCGACAGTTGTTCTTCGGGAACGACGACTTCGATCTTGCCGGCTTCCTCGTCCAGAACAACCTTGGAGACTTCAGCAGGCTGAAGCGCGTTCACAAGGAACGTGGGCTGGTCTTCGTTCCACGGGATAATGTCGATCTTTTCGCCCTGAAGCTCGTTCACAACGGCCTGAACACGGCTGCCGCGCATACCAACGCAGGCCCCCACAGGGTCGATGGAGCCATCATAAGAGATGACAGCGATTTTCGCGCGCGAACCGGGGTCACGGGCAACGGCCTTGATCTCGATGATGCCGTCATAGATTTCAGGCACTTCCATCTTGAACAGTTCGGCCATGAATTCCGGCGCGGTGCGGCTCAGGAAGATCTGCGGGCCACGCTGTTCGCGACGCACGTCCTTGATGTACACGCGGATACGGTCGTTCGGGCGATAGCTTTCGCGGCCGATTTTCTCGTTGCGACGCAGAATCGCTTCGCCAGCGCCCACATCGACGATGACGTTGCCATATTCCTCGCGCTTGACCAGACCGTTGATGATTGTACCGGCGCGGTCCTTGAATTCTTCGTACTGGCGGTCGCGTTCGGCTTCGCGCACCTTCTGCAAGATCACCTGCTTGGCGGATTGCGCGGCGATACGGCCCATTTCGACGGGCGGGACTTCTTCGGAAAACTCCTGACCGATTTCGGGGTTCGCCATATACTGCTTGGCCTGCTCTACGGTGAATTCAGCCTGATAGTTCTCAAGCTCGTCATCGGCCACAACCGTGCGCACACGGGTAAAGGTCGCGCGACCGGTCTTGCGGTCGATGGAAACGCGAATGTCCATCTCAGCGCCATACCGCGACTTGGCGGCCCGAGCGAGCGATTCTTCCATCGCTTCAACCACCAGGTTAGGGTCGATCATCTTTTCGCGGGCAACAGCCTCGGCGGTTTGCAGCAGTTCCAGCTGGTTGGCAGATGTAATGGCCATTTAGTCGTCTCCCTCGGTGGACCCTTCGGTCTCGATGTCATCGAATTTGGTTTCGTCAATCGCACCGGACGCTTTGCGTTGGCGCAGCATTTCTTTGATCAGATCGTCGGTCAGGACCAGTTTGGCGTCAGTAAGCCAGTCGAATTTCAGTCCGATGGTGCCTTCCTCGACGTTGATCAGCACCTCGTCATCCTCGACGCCCGCAAGTTCGCCTTTGAAACGGCGGCGACCGTCGATCAGTTCGCCGGTTTCGATTTTGGCTTCATATCCCTCGAACATCTCGAAGTCCTTGAGCCTTGTCAGCGGGCGGTCGATGCCAGGGCTCGATACCTCGAGCGTGTATTCTTCGATAATGGGGTCTTCGACATCCAGAACCGCGCTTACGGCCTGACTGACCAAAGCAAGCTCATCAACTTCTATACCGCCATCGGGACGATCGGCCATAATCTGCAATGTTGTCAGTTTACCCGACATCAATCGGACGCGCACCAACTCGAATCCCATATCCTCGATCACCGGAGTGATGATTTCGGCCATGCGACGGTCAATGGCGGCTTTTGCAATCAGGTCGTTATTCATAGTCTCACTTATCGTCCTACAGTTTTCGGCAGGCACAAAAAAACGGGCGCGCGGCCCGTGTTCAAGATCGGTGGAGCATTTGGTGTGGACCCCGATGCGCCGCTGTTGAAACGTCATATACGCCCGTCCATACGAAACCGCAAGCCCCGTCTGGTTCGGGCCTGCGAACCGTCGCTAGGCGAACCACCATCTTTCGGCGGCGCGCAGATTATCCAAGGGGCGAAATTGACCGGTTTTGCCGGGCATAGCCACATTGCGCGATACTGCATGCGTCATGCCCCGCGTTGATGGCATGAGTACGATATCGTCCAAACCTGCAAGGAATTCCGCGTCTTTTACGTCCGCCACATCCACCATATATTCGGCCATTGCTTGCGCACGGACTGCTTCGGCAGGAATTGATACCAGTTCAACTGCATCGAACCAGCCTGCGTTGGCTCCCTTGTAGTGGTCGCTCACACGCTCGGCCAAAACTTGCTGACCCGGTGTAAACCGACGCAACCGATAAAGACCTGTACCGACCCCGGACAAGGGGGCGTGCGCGGCACCGATAACATGGTCAGGTCCCGACAAAGTGAACGGCAAATTCATCGACGGTACGGCCAAGGTGATACGTACCAGATATGGCGTGACTGCTTCGACAAGTCCTTCCAACATCAACGACGCAACAACGTCCTTCGCGGTCATAGGGTACCCGTCATGGAACTGCACGTCTTCGCGCAGGTCGAATTCCCACACCCCCCCGTCGGCAGAACCACGCCAGCTGGTCGCCAATTCCCCGCGCAATGTACCATCAGCGGCGATTTCCGTAAGCGTGTCAAAGATCAGCCCCTGCCGGGCAACCTGCATGAACAATCCGTTGCCCCGATCCCAACTGTCGCTTCGCGAAGCGCCTGACAGCGCCATACGCAAGCGACCGCCCGTCTTGGGTGCCACAGCCGCAGACACCCCAGTGGCCGCCAGCAACGCAGCGGCAGCCCCGGTCGCAAACAAGGCACGACGATCCATCAAGGAACGGGAACGAGTCATCCGGCGGCGATCCTGTCCATCACGCGCACCAATTCCGCGCTGATGCCCGGTTCGGACAGAGCGTGCCCCGCGTTGCGCACCATCTTCAGTTCGGCGTTCGGCCAAGCCTGCGCCAAGTGATAAGCGCTGGTCGGTGGGCAAATCATATCATATCTACCTTGCACAATTACCCCGGGAATATGGGCAATCCTGTCCACATTGGCAAGGATCTGTCCGTCAAAGTCGAGAAACCCTGCGTTCATGAAATAGTGATTCTCGAGCCGCGCGAACGTGCGCGAATATTCCCCGGGCCCCTCATGGGACCCACCGGATGAATGAATCGACGCCAACGCGTTTTCCCAAGCAGCCCATGCCCTCCCATATTTGACTTCGGTCATGCGGTCGCCGCAAAACAAACGTTTATGATATGCAGCGATCATATCACCGCGTTCGTTTTCAGGGATCAAATCGCTGAACCGCGCCCAAAGTTCGGGCCAGAATTTCCCCGCACCACCGCCGTAAAACCAATCCAGCTCAGCTTGGGTCATCATGAACACGCCGCGCAGAATGATATTGCGCACATGCTCGGGATGGGTCTCGGCGTATATTAACGCCAGTGTCGCACCCCAGCTTCCGCCAAACGCGATCCAGCTGTCGATGCCAAGCTCTTGTCGGATCCGTTCGATATCCCTGACCAAATCCCATGTGGTGTTATTGGTGACCGAAGCAAAAGGCTTTGATCTCCCGCAGCCGCGTTGATCAAACAGAATCACGCGGTATTTGTCGGGGTTAAAATAACGCCGCATTGACGGACTGCACCCGCCGCCCGGACCACCATGAAGCACAATAACGGGGATACCCCTGGGGTTGCCGCATTGTTCGAAATAAACTGTGTGACCATCGCCCACATCCATCATTCGCTGATCAAAAGGATCAATCGGCGGATAAAGATATTGCACTGCTCGCTTTTGGTCCGAGAATTTGTCCATTACAGCCCTATATAGTTGTTGAGTCCAAAAGAGCACAGAGAGATCAAAATGCAAGCGCCACAAAGCACCGTTGACCCGGCCGAGATTGAAAAGTTTCAGGCCATGGCCGCCGAATGGTGGGATGAGAACGGCAAGTTCAAGCCGTTGCATATGCTTAATCCCTGCCGTCTGGATTATATCACCAGCCAAATTGCCGGCGAATTCGACCGCGATCTGAAGTCCTCACATCCGTTTCAGGGATTGCGTATTCTGGATATCGGCTGCGGCGGCGGCTTGCTGTCCGAACCCATGGCTCGGTTGGGCGCTGAAGTCGTTGGCGCGGATGCGGCGGCAGGCAATATCCCGGTCGCTCGGGTCCACGCTGAACAATCCGGGCTAATAATAGATTACCGTCACACCACCGCAGAGGCCATGGCCGAAGCGGGCGAACAGTTCGACGTGGTGTTGAATATGGAGGTGGTGGAGCATGTGGCGTCACCTATCAACTATCTTATCGCCTGCCGAACCCTGCTCAAACCCGGAGGGCTGCATATCTGTTCGACGCTGAACCGAAACCCAAAATCGTTCATGATGGCGATTATCGGTGCGGAACATGTGATGCGTTGGTTGCCAAAGGGTACGCATGACTGGTCGAAATTCATTACCCCCGACGAATTGTTCGCCCTGCTTCATGACGCCGGCCTCACGGCTGTTGACCGCAAGGGGTTCGTATTCAACCCGATTACCTGGTCCTGGAGCCTGTCGGACCGCGACTTGAGCGTGAACTACGTTACCGCCAGCCTCAAACCCGAATAATACTAATCCTCGGCGTGACGGCGTAATGCGCGCAAGGTTTCCAGTGTCGCACGGACCTGTTCTTCACCCAGTTCATCTGCGACATTGCTGATTAACGGAGTAATCGCGCGAATGGCGTCGTCGCGGGCATTACGACCCGCGGGGCTGATGGCCACCATCTTGCGACGCGCATCATCCCAATCGGGCCGGATATGAACATACCCTGCCCATACCAGCTTGTTCAACGTATTGGTCATTGCCCCGCGTGTGACGTTGAAGGTTTCGGCCAGTTGTGCAGGTGTCTTTTCACCGTCATGCCACGCTAGGTTATTAAGCACCGAAAAATGCGAAATTTCCATGCCTTTCGGAAGCACCCGTGTCAGACGGTTACGCATTCGTTGATCCGCTGACAGCAATTCGCTGATCAAAGTAATCGCAAGAGAGTTTCGATTTTCAGTCATATGGCATTTACGACGGTGCCCTGAACGCGCGACGATTGGCAAGGCTCGGTACGCGCCTTCGAGCGTCAGCGATGCGGCTCATATCCATCTCGAACGGATAAACGCCGGGTTCCTCGCCAGCATCCAATATCACCTCGCCCCACGGGGCCACAACCAGGGAGTGTCCATAGGTTTTCCGCGTCTTGTGGTTGTTGCTGGCATGTTCGCCAGTCTGCGCCGGCGCGAGAACAAAACACCCGGTCTCAATAGCGCGCGCCCTTAGCAACGTATGCCAGTGCGCGGCACCCGTGACAGGCGAAAACGCGGCGGGCACGGTAATAATATCAGCGCCTGCGTCCGCTAGCGATTGATACAGCTTCGGGAACCTCAGATCATAACAAATACTCATCCCGATTTTACCAAACGGTGTCTCGGCAACGACCGCTTGTTCGCCGGGGCGGTACCCTTGTGATTCCCGATAACTTTCTGTTGCATCGATGTCGACGTCGAACATGTGGATCTTGTCGTAACGTGCCACAATTTCCCCAACCGCACCGATCAGGAATGACCGGTTGGCAAAACGTCCGTCGGCATCGTCAGTCTTGAGGCCAAGTGACCCGATCAAAAGCCAAACACCCTTTTCCCGCGCGACGTCGCGCAGCGCCGCAAGAGTCATGTCATGATCTTCATGCGCCAGCACGTCCCGCTGATGGTCCCGGTTCGTCGAAACGCAGTTGGTAACCTCGGGGGTAAGGATAAACTCTGCCCCCCCGGACGCGGCATCATTCACCATATCAACAATGCCCGCCAGATTGCGCGCCGGAGCATCGGAGACATTCAACTGAACAAGCGCGGCTTTCATTCGGCGGCCAATAACGCGTCCAGCTTGCCGGCACGTTCCAGTGCGTTCAGGTCATCAAACCCCCCGACATGGGTATCCCCGACAAAGATTTGTGGTACGGTGCGACGTCCGTTCGCGCGCGATATCATCTCGGCCTTGCGTTCAGGCTGAGACAAGACGTCAATCTCGGAAAAATTGACGTTTTTCTCATTCAATAGACGCTTGGCGGCGTGGCAGTAACCACAGAGTGGCGAGGTATAAATCTCAACGGGTTTCATTTTGCTAATTTCCTTTCCAGTAAATCGCTTGAACAAAGACTTAGGTCTCTTTCGCCACTCTTGCCAGTGTAACGACACGTATCGGACCTGCACCAGCGTCAATACACGCCCGCGTCGCACAAGATAACGTCGCCCCGGATGTCATAACGTCATCAACCAGAAGTATCGGTCGTCCCTTGATCGTCGCACGCGCGCCGGTCGATACCCTGATCGCCCCGTGCAATACAGAATATCTTTCGGTACGGTTCTTCCCTTCCAGCGGACGGGTGTGGCGAATGCGCTTCAACAGATCAAGGCAGCATTGATGGCCGGTTTCTTGCGACAACGCTCTGGCCAACAATGCCGACTGGTTGAACCGTCGTTTCATCATGCGACGCCAGTGCAAGGGAATGGGCGCAATCAACGTGTTGGCCGGCAAGATATTGGCCACGCTTCGCGCCATCCAGTGGGCCGCGGGTTTCGCGATATCCTGACGGTCCCCATGTTTGAGCGCCAACACCAGTTTTCGCCCCATGTCGCGGTAAACCAGGGCGGAACGACCCTGCACCCAGGACGGCGGGTTGATCAGGCATGTATCGCAATGCGCAACTTCGTCCGGCGTACCGCCGGGCAGCGGAACACCGCAACCGTCACACACAAGACCTGCGATGAAAGGAGTGTCGCGCCAGCATGCTCCGCAAAGGCCCCCGTGGGATGCGATAGATTGCGCGCACCCCATGCAGGACGGTGGATAAAGTAGTCCAACAGCGGTTTGTAACTGGGCCAGCATGGGCTTATAATTCCTCGTATGAATATGCAAAATGCCCTGACTGACATCCAAGCCCTGGCCAGTAATCGTCGGCGAACCAGCGATGATGCGCTGTTTCTGCACCGCGCCGCGCTCGAAGATATTGATGATCGACTGCATATAATTAACAGAAGCTTTAAATCGGCTGCGATCGTCACCGGGTTTCCCCAAGTGTGGAACGCATTGCGCCCCGATGCGCGGATGGTGCCCGACGCCGATACTCTTGCACTGCATCAGGCCGCGCATGATCTGGTAATACACGCACTTGGCCTCCATTGGGCCAATGACCCGGTTGGCCAAATGATCCAGGCGCGGCGGGCATTGGTACCTGACGGACTTTTTCTGTCCGTTAGCTATGGTGGCCAGACACTGCATGAACTTCGCGCTTGCCTTGGTCAGGCCGAGGTAGCGGTTACCGGAGGCTTGTCGCCCCGCGTCGCGCCGATGGCGGAATTGCGCGAAATCGGGGGGCTTTTACAGCGTGCAGGGTTTGCCTTGCCGGTGGCGGACACAACCACGCTTCGGATTGAGTATACCGATATGTGGCATCTGATGCGGGACTTGCGCGCCATGGGCGAAGCCAACGCATTGGCGGCCAGGCTGCGCCGCCCAACCGCCCGCGCAGTATTTGATGCGGCTGGGAAACTTTACCAGGATCATTACGCGACTGCTGATGGTCGAATAGTTGCCACGTTTGAACTTGTCTTTTTGATGGGCTGGGCCCCTGATGACAGCCAACCCAAAGCTTTGCGCCCCGGTTCGGCGCAACACCGGCTGGCGGATGCCCTGAATACCGCTGAAACCCCCTTGTCCGTTTG
>Ga0209634_1001444_pt1 | contig 17323 bp, 11 predicted proteins | sample LinPmetageLP40_FD_184043 | JGI IMG/M metagenome (GOLD analysis project Ga0209634, IMG submission 184043) | Marine viral communities from the Pacific Ocean - LP-40 (SPAdes) (version 2) | ecosystem: Environmental > Aquatic > Marine > Oceanic | place: Pacific Ocean | collected 2010-08-26
GGGCGGGGATCCCCCCGCCGCACCGATTATGCGTATTTTTTCTGGATCTCTTCCGAGATGTTCTGCGGCACCGGTTCGTAGTGGTCGAACTGCATGGTAAAGTTCGCACGACCCGACGACATCGACCGCAGCGTGTTGATATAACCGAACATGTTGGCCAGCGGCACGTAGCAGTCGATCGCGATGGCGTTGCCGCGCGTGTCCTGCCCCTGCACCTGACCGCGACGCGAGGTCAGGTCGCCGATGATGCCGCCCGTGTATTCCTCGGGCGTGATCACCTCGACCTTCATGATCGGTTCCAGCAGTTTCGCACCGGCCTTGCGCATCCCTTCGCGCATACCCATCCGGCCCGCGATTTCAAACGCGAGGACCGAGGAGTCGACGTCGTGGAACTTGCCGTCCAGCAGCTGCACCTTGAAGTCGATGACCGGGAAGCCCGCCAGCGGACCGGAGTCCATGACCGACTTGATGCCCTTCTCGACGCCCGGAATGTATTCCTTGGGCACCGCACCACCGACGATCTTGGATTCGAAGGAGAACCCTTCGCCAGGCTCGGTCGGGGAGATCAGCAGCTTCACTTCGGCGAACTGACCGGACCCACCCGATTGTTTCTTGTGGGTGTAGGTATGCTCGACTTCGCGGTCGATGGTTTCACGATAGGCCACCTGCGGCGCGCCGATGTTGGCCTCGACCTTGAATTCGCGTTTCAGGCGGTCGACCAGGATATCGAGGTGAAGTTCCCCCATCCCCTTCATGATCGTCTGACCGGATTCGATATCGGTTTCGACGCGGAAGGACGGATCCTCGGCGGCCAGACGGGCCAGGCCCTGCGACATCTTTTCCTGGTCGGCCTTGGTCTTGGGTTCGACCGCGATCTCGATGACCGGATCGGGGAAGGTCATGGTTTCCAGAACGACCGGGTCCTGCGGATCGCAGATCGTGTCGCCGGTGGTCGTGTCTTTCAGACCCGCAAGCGCGATGATGTCGCCGGCAAAGGCCTCCTCGATCTCCTCGCGGTTGATCGAGTGCATCATCATCATCCGGCCCACACGCTCTTTCTTCCCCTTGGTGGAGTTGAGCATCGTGTCGCCCTTGTTGAGGACGCCCGAATAGATGCGCGTGAAGGTCAGCGAGCCGACGAAGGGATCGTTCATGATCTTGAACGCCAGGCCCGAGAACGGCATGTTGTCGTCCGCACGGCGCGGAATGTTGCGGACTTCATCCTCGTCGCCCGGTTTGAAGCCCATGTAATCGACCACGTCCAGCGGGCTGGGCAGATAGTCGATAACCGCGTTCAGCAAAGGCTGCACGCCCTTGTTCTTGAACGCCGAGCCGCACAGGACCGGAATGAACTTGATGGCCAGCGTGCCCTTGCGGATCAACGAGCGCAGGGTATCGACGTCCGGCTCGGCGCCGTCCATCAGATAGTTTTCCATCGCTTCGTCGTCCATCTCGACCGCGGTCTCGATAAGGTGGGCGCGCCATTCGTCGGCTTGCGCCTTCAGGCTGTCGCGGATCGGCTTCTTGACCCAGGATGCGCCCAGATCTTCGCCTTCCCAGACCCACTCCTCCATGGTGACGAGGTCGATCATGCCTTCCAGCTCGGTCTCGGCGCCGATCGGAATCTGGATCGGGGCCGGAGTCGCGCCGGTGCGGTCCTTGATCATCTTCACGCAGTTGAAGAAGTCGGCGCCGATCTTGTCCATCTTGTTGACGAAGACGATGCGCGGAACCTTGTAGCGGTCAGCCTGACGCCAGACGGTTTCGGTCTGAGGCTCGACCCCGGCGTTGGCGTCCAGCACGGCGACAGCACCGTCAAGCACGGCCAGCGAACGCTCGACTTCGATGGTGAAGTCGACGTGGCCGGGCGTGTCGATAATGTTCATGCGATACTTGGTATCGGAGGTCGCATCGGCGGTCGGCTCTTCCTGGCGCTGCCAGAAGGTCGTGGTCGCGGCGGAGGTGATCGTGATGCCACGCTCCTGCTCCTGCTCCATCCAGTCCATCGTGGCGGCGCCGTCGTGGACTTCGCCGATGTTGTGGGACTTGCCGGTGTAGAACAGAATCCGCTCGGAGCAGGTCGTCTTGCCCGCGTCGATGTGGGCCATGATGCCGAAGTTGCGGTATCGGGCGAGGGGATAATCGCGTGCCATGGGGCGTACCTCAGATAGGAGGAAAAAACGGGTGCGGGGGCCTCGGACCGGGCCCCCGTGTCAATGCTTAGATAGGTGCGAAACTCACCAGCGGTAGTGGCTGAACGCCTTGTTGGCGTCGGCCATCTTGTGGGTATCTTCGCGCTTCTTGACGGCGGAACCACGGGACTGGACGGCATCGACCAGCTCGCCGGCCAGACGCTCTTCCATGGTGTTCTCGTTGCGGGCGCGGGCGGCCTTGATCAGCCAGCGGATGGCAAGGGCCTCCCGACGCTCGGGGCGGACTTCCACAGGCACCTGATAGGTGGCACCACCGACGCGGCGCGAACGCACCTCGACCGAGGGCTTGATGTTTTCGAGGCTCTCGACGAACACCTCGATGGGCGAGCGCTTCAGCTTGGCCTCGACGCGATCCATCGCGTTGTAGACGATGCGCTCGGCGACGGCTTTCTTGCCATCGATCATCAGGTTATTCATGAACTTGGTCAGAACCTTGTCGCCATACTTGGCGTCGGGCAGGACTTCGCGTTTTTCTGCGGCGTGACGGCGGGACATCTGGGACCCCTTCTAGCGTTGTGTCGTCATTCCGGGGAGGCCCCCGGACATGCGGAATGAGAGATATCCCCGGACCGGGTCCGGGAACGCACCGGCGGCATCACTTCGGACGCTTGGCACCGTATTTGGAACGACGCTGGCGACGATCCTTGACGCCCTGCGTATCGAGCACACCGCGCAGGATGTGGTAGCGCACGCCGGGAAGGTCTTTCACACGACCGCCGCGGATCAGCACGACGCTGTGTTCCTGCAGGTTGTGCGATTCACCGGGAATGTAGCTGATGACCTCGAAACCGTTGGTCAGGCGCACTTTGGCGACCTTCCGCATGGCCGAGTTCGGCTTCTTCGGCGTCGTCGTATAGACGCGCGTGCAGACGCCACGCTTCTGCGGGCAGCCTTCGAGGTGCTGCGACTTGGAAGCTCGGACCTTGGGCTGCCGCGGTTTACGGATCAGCTGCTGGATGGTGGGCATTGAGGGTGTCCCCATTTGTTATTCAAATACGTGTCCGGCTTCCAACGCGACAAAACCAATTGACCGCAGCCACCCGGAATTCCGACCTGGGCGATGCGGTTTGATGACAGAGGATCGGGAAGCAGTATCCCGGATCGTGACCGATAGGTTCTGGCGTGCCGGACCCCGGATGAGACATCACCCGGACCGAATTGAGGCCGACATAGGGGAATCGCCGGGGGGTGTCAACGTGGGTGCGTTGCCGCCGCGACGCGGGGCGGGCGGACAGGGGACGCACGGGTGATCTGCGGGTGATCCACGTCGGACGTCTTTCGGCGGGGTCTGCCGGAGAGACTTGCCAGCCCCGGCAGGACGGGCCACCGTCGCGGCCATGTCCGACCTCCAGATCCTCGCCATCACGCGATTTGCCTATCCCGGCCTCGGCGGCTTCCAGACCGAACACGACACGGTCGAGGCGCGGCAGGCTTACCTTTGGCACCCCGACCGGATGGAGACGCGGTTCCGCACGCTGGAGCATGTCTGCCTGCGGACGCTGGCGGCGCAGACCGACGGCGATTTCCGCACCATCGTCATGACCGGTGACGCCCTGCCCGAGCCGTGGCGGTCGCGCCTGGTGTCGCTGGTGTCGGGGTTGAAGGGCGGGCATGTCGTCTTTCATCCGGCGGAGCAATACCGCGAGGCGATCCGCAATGTCGTGCTGCCGTTCATCGACCCGGACGGGCCACCCACGATGCAGTTCCGCCACGACGACGATGACGGGGTGGGGCGTCGGTTCGTGGCGCGGTCGCGCGAAACCTTTGCCGTTGTGCGACCCTTTTGGGAGCGGCACAAGCGGCTGACGATCGACTTCAACCAAGGCTATCTGCTGGGCCTGACGCCGGACGGCCCCCGCACCGAGGCGACGTTCAACCCGCATCTGGGCGTCGCGCAGGCGGTATTTCTGGCACCGACGAATACCCGCACCGCCCTGCATTTCCCGCACCACCGGATCGGGACGTTGATGCCGTCGATCACCCTGCCCGACGCGCCGATGTGGCTGCGCGGCGTGGACGGGACGAACGACAGCGGCGTGCGGGCACAGGTCGAGCGGCTGATACCGGCAGACGAGGAGCGAAGGGCGGAGTTGCGGCGGCGGTTCGCGCTGGATTTGAAGGCGATCCGGCGGAGTTTCTGAACACGCGCGGGTCGTCCCGGTCAGTCGTCGATTTCCATGACCCGTTTCATCGGAATGACTTTCAGCCCCGCCGCGACAATCGCATCGTGGAGCGCGTCCGACGTGAGAAGCTGGGGAACCGACAGCCCGTGGTCCCACCACAGATTGGCATCGGGAATGTCCGTGCGGCGGATGCCGACGTCGTAGCTGGGGTTCAGGAACACGAGCCGCGGCGACGTACTGGCCGGCATGACGGGTGTCGCGGGATTGAACCGCTCTTCATCGATCTGAACGTCACTGTGGCTTTCGCTGATCGCGGCCGCATGAACGGCGGGGACAAACCCGAAAAAGGGACCGGTATAGGGCTCCCCGCGTTTGGTCAGCATCTCAACCGGCCAGATGATATGCTTGCCGGGATCGTGCGCCTCGACCACCCTGCGCAGGGCATCGGAGATGATCAGGAGAGCACTCTCGCCCCACCACATATCGGGAAAGACTTTCCGCTTTTTCTCGACGACAAAGACTTTGGGCAGAAGGGCCGGATCAAGATCGCCCCTTTTTCCTTGGAAGATGCCCTCATAAACCGCTGCCATCTTTCTGGATTGTTTTGCAAGCGGCCAATCGGATTTGGTACGAGGATCATATGCAGTCGTAGAGATATGTCCCCCTCGCCCATCCGACGTTCTCTTGATGATCCAGGTCATGTTGCAGTCTCCTTCTGTCTCATGCCCGCCGCATCCATAACGGCAGGTTCCGTTCGTCGTCTTACCTCGGCGCGTTCGGGCGTGGCATCGGGGCGCGGCGGCCTTCGCGCCAGAGGGTATACAGACCCGTCGCGGCCACCAGCGCCGCCCCGGCCAGCGTCATCGGTTTCGGCCAGTCGCCGAAGACCAGCCAGCCCAGCATCAGGCCCCAGATCAGCGCGGTGTAGCGGAACGGGGTGACGGCGGCGACCTCGCCCACGCGCATCGCCATGATCGAGAACAGGTAACCGCCGAGGATGAACATCGAGGCGACGACCAGCAGACCGCCCTGCCCCGGCGAGACCGCGCCCCATGGCTCGCGCAGCGACATGAACAGGCCCAGCAGCATCACGCCGAGCGCCGTGAAGATCGCGACCTTGAGCGAGGGCACATCGCGCGACAGGCGGCGGGTGATGAGTTCGCGCAGGGTGATCGTCAGCACCGCCGCCAGCGCCGCCAGCGACCAGCGGTCGAAATCCGCGCCACCGGGCCGCACGATCATCAGCACGCCGACGAAACCGACCGCGATGGCCGTCCAGCGCCGCCAGCCGACGCGTTCGCCCATGAATATCGCGCCCGCGGCCGTGATCATCAGCGGCAGGGCTTGCAGTATCGCGGTAACATTGGCGAGCGGCATATGCGTCAGCGCGAGGACGAAGGGATAGAAGCTGGCGACTTCGGCCAGGGACCGCCCGATCACCCATTTCCAGTCGTCCCGCGGGATCGGTTTGCGCAGCGCGCCGGTCAGATGCGCCAGCAGGACGATCAGCAGCGTCGCGCCGACACCGCGCAGGAACACGACCTGAAACGTCGGCATGCCCTGGGCCAGATATTTGATGGTGGCGTCGTTGAGTGTGAACGTCGCCATCGACGCCACCATGAAGGACGCGCCGCGAATGTTATCGTTCACCGAAGGTCCTCCTTCGGCCCGGACCGCCCGGCGTGTCCGGTCAGATGCAGGCCGGGGGCCTCCGCCCGCATCACGACGCGCCGCCCCGCATCAGACCCATCGCGGCGTCCGGGTCCAGCCCGAAGCGCTCCACCAGCAGCTTGCGGCCCCGGTCTGTGTCCATCGGTTTGGAATGCGGCGGGATGCTGCGCTCGCTGTCGTTGGTGTCATGCAGGGTGCGGATGAACATCGCGGCGCCGCCCGGCTCCAGCCAGGTCGGGACAAAACTGGCCAGGCGCCGGTGGTTGTAGCGGTAAATACAGGTGTCCATGTCGGGCGATGTGACCATCGCGCAGGCAAGGCTGGGGGCATATGTCTCGCGGAATTCGCGGAACGGCGCGGTCCGGTCGTTCAGGTCCCAGTAGAGGCCGCGCGTGAAGGCTATGGCGAGGGGATTGTCGGCGAAGCCACCGGCAATCAGTCGGTCGGCGCGGTCGCGTGTTTTCGCGATGTAGTCGACGGCAAGCGCATCGTCGTCATCGAGACGAAAGCCGGTAACATGGGTGGTGCCGTCGCGGACGGCGCGGCGGAAACTGCGCTTGGCGGACGGCAGCGGTCCCATCCGTTCCATGAAGATCGGGCGGACGAAAGGGAAGCGGTCGCGCAGTGCCCGCAGACGTTGCTTGTGATCGGCGGGCAGGCTGTCGCCCGCAAGGATGACGCAGGTGAAATCGCCGTCGGTCTGGGCGGCCAGCGATGGCAGGGTGATGGTTTCGAGGTAGGCGAAGCGGCTGGCCAGACGCGCCGGATCGTAGAGCATCGCCAGCAGTGCGTCTTCGTCCATGCCGCTGACGGCAAAGCCTTCGGTGGCCGGATAGCTGAAGCGGATCAGGCCGATGATCTGGTTGCGAACGGTCATGGAGTTTGCGTCGCATGGGGGCGCGGCTGCGGCAAGACGTGTCACGACAAGCAGGACGCAGTTGCGGGTATGCGGGAACGAAAAACCCCCGCCGGATCGCTCCGGCGGGGGTATGTTTTGTCAGGACGCCAGGATCAGTCCTCGGCCGTCTCGGCCGCCGGTTCGGGCGTCTTGAACGCGTCTTCGGCAGACGACGTCGGCTCGGGCGCGGCCAGGGCCGCGGCCTTTTCGGCTTCGATCCGGGCGGCTTCGATGACGACGCTGTCCCGTTCGGTCGCGATGGCGCGCATCTTCTGGGTCGCGCCACCGGTGCCCGCCGGGATCAGACGACCGACAATGACGTTCTCCTTCAGGCCGACCAGCTTGTCGCGCTTGCCCTGAACCGAAGCTTCGGTCAGCACCCGCGTGGTTTCCTGGAACGAGGCCGCCGAGATGAAGCTGCGGGTCTGCAGCGACGCCTTGGTGATGCCCAGCAGGATCGGCTCGGCGATGGCCTGCCGGTCGCCCCGCTTTTCGGCCTTGGCGTTGGCTTCTTCCAGCTCGGCCTTGTCGACATGTTCGCCCTTCAGAAGCGTCGTTTCGCCCGAGTCGAGGACTTCGAACTTCTGAAGCATCTGGCGGACGATGACCTCGATGTGCTTGTCGTTGATCTTCACGCCCTGCAGACGATACACGTCCTGCACTTCGTCGATCAGATAGTCGGCCAGCGCCTCGATCCCCATGATCCGCAGGATGTCGTGCGGCGCGGGGTTGCCGTCCATGATGTAGTCACCCTTCTGGACGAAGTCGCCTTCGGCCACCGGGATGTGCTTGCCCTTGGGCACCATGTAGTCGATCGGCTCCAGGCTCTCGTCGGCAGGAACGACCGTGATCCGGCGCTTGTTCTTGTAATCCTTGCCGAATTTCACATAGCCGTCGCGTTCGGCGATGATCGCGTTGTCCTTGGGACGCCGCGCTTCGAACAATTCCGCCACCCGTGGCAGACCACCGGTGATGTCCTTGGTCTTGGCACCTTCGCGCGGAATACGCGCGACGACGTCGCCGGCCTTCATCATCTGGCCGTCTTCGATGGACAGAATGGCGTCCACCGACATGGCGTAGGTCATCGGGTTTCCGGCGTCGTTGCGAACCGGCTCCCCGTCTTCACCGACGATGATGACCTCGGGCTTCAACTCGTTGCCCTTGGGGGCCGAGCGCCAGTCCGACACGATCTTCTGGGTCATGCCGGTCGCGTCATCGGTCTCGTCCCGGACGGAGATGCCCGCGTAGAGGTCGACGAACTTCGCCTTGCCGTCGGCTTCGGCGATGATCGGCAGGGTGAACGGGTCCCATTCGAACAGCTTGTCGCCGCGTTCGACCTTCTGGCCATCGGTCACGAACAGGGTCGTGCCGTAGCCCAGCTTGTGGGACGACCGCTCCTCTCCGTTTTCGTCGATGATGGCCATCTGCATGTTGCGCCCCATGACGACGTTGCCACCGGCTTCGTTCATCAGGGTGTTCGCATTGCGGAATTCGACCTTACCGGCAACCGAGGTTTCCATGAACGACTGCTGACCACCCTGGGCCACGCCGCCGATGTGGAACGTCCGCATCGTCAGCTGTGTGCCCGGCTCGCCGATGGACTGCGCGGCGATGATGCCGACAGCTTCGCCGAGGTTCACCTTGGTGCCACGGGCCAGATCACGGCCGTAGCAGGTGGCGCAGACGCCTTCTTCGGCCTGACAGGTCAGGGGCGAGCGGATGCGCATCGACGCGACAGATGCCGTGTCGATGATGTCCGCACTGCGTTCGTCGATCAGCTCGCCCTTCTTTACGATGACCTCGTCGGTGCCCGGAACGTGGACATCGTCGGCCGCCACGCGGCCCAGCACACGCTCGGCCAGGGTCGCGACGACTTCACCGTCGTTGACCGCAGCGGTCGCCGTAATGGCGTTTTCGGTGCCGCAGTCGTCCACGCGAACGATGCAGTCCTGCGCCACGTCGACCAGGCGACGGGTCAGATAGCCCGAGTTCGCCGTCTTGAGCGCGGTGTCCGACAGACCTTTGCGCGCGCCGTGGGTCGAGTTGAAGTATTCAAGAACGGTCAGACCTTCCTTGAAGTTCGAGATGATCGGCGTCTCGATGATGTCGCCGTTCGGCTTGGCCATCAGGCCGCGCATGCCGCCCAGCTGCTTCATCTGCGTGACCGAGCCACGGGCACCGGAGTGGGCCATCATGTAGACCGAGTTCGGCTCGTTTTCGGCACCGTTCTCGTCGACCCCGGCGATGGAGATGTTGGACATCATCGCCTCGGTGACCTTGTCGTTACACTTCGACCAGGCATCCACGACCTTGTTGTACTTTTCGCCCTGAGTGATCAGGCCGTCCATGTACTGCTGCTCGAAGTCCTTCACCAGGTCGCGCGTCGCATCCACGATCGGCCACTTGCTGTCGGGGATGACCATGTCGTCCTTGCCGAACGAAATGCCCGCCTTGAACGCTTCGCGGAAGCCCAGCGTCATGATCTGGTCGCAGAAGATCACCGATTCCTTCTGACCGCAGTAGCGGTAGACGGTGTCGATGGTCTGCTGCACCTCTTTCTTGCGCAGCAGGCGGTTGACCAGATCGAAAGGGGCCTTGGCGTTCATCGGCAGCATCGCACCCAGACGCACGCGTCCCGGCGTGGTGTCGAAGATGACGCCGACTTCCTCGCCCATCTCGTCGATCTGGGTGACGCGCGCCTTGATCTTGGCGTGCAGATGCACCTCGCCGGCGTCGAGGGCGTGAACGACCTCGTCCACCGAGGAGAAGACCATGCCTTCGCCCTTCATGCCGGACCGTTCCATCGACACGTAGTACAGGCCGAGGATCATGTCCTGCGACGGCACGATGATCGGCGCGCCGTTGGCGGGCGACAGCACGTTGTTGGTCGACATCATCAGGACGCGGCATTCCAGCTGCGCCTCGAGGCTCAGCGGCACGTGAACGGCCATCTGGTCGCCGTCGAAGTCGGCATTGAAGGCCGAACAGACCAGCGGGTGAAGCTGGATCGCCTTGCCTTCGATCAGAACCGGCTCGAACGCCTGAATGCCGAGACGGTGCAGCGTGGGCGCACGGTTCAGCATGACGGGGTGTTCGCGGATGACCTCATCCAGAATGTCCCAGACTTCGGGACGCTCTTTCTCGACCAGTTTCTTGGCTTGCTTGACCGTGGACGACAGGCCCTTGGCCTCGAGCCGGGAATAGATGAACGGCTTGAACAGTTCGAGCGCCATCTTTTTCGGCAGGCCGCACTGATGCAGCTTCAGCTCCGGTCCCGTCACGATGACGGACCGGCCCGAGAAGTCGACCCGCTTGCCCAGAAGGTTCTGGCGGAAGCGGCCCTGCTTGCCCTTGAGCATGTCCGACAGCGATTTCAGCGGGCGCTTGTTGGCACCCGTAATGACGCGGCCGCGACGGCCGTTGTCGAACAGCGCATCGACGGATTCCTGCAACATCCGCTTTTCGTTGCGCACGATGATGTCGGGCGCGCGCAATTCGATCAGCCGCTTCAGGCGGTTGTTGCGGTTGATGACCCGGCGATACAGATCGTTCAGGTCCGATGTGGCGAACCGGCCCCCGTCGAGCGGCACCAGCGGGCGCAACTCGGGTGGGATGACCGGGATGACCGTCAGGATCATCCACTCCGGACGGTTGCCGGATTCGATGAAGCTCTCGACGATCTTCAGGCGCTTGATGATCTTCTTGGGCTTCAGCTCTCCGGTGGCTTCCTTCAGGTCTTCACGAAGGGTCGTGGCTTCCTGCTCCAGGTCGATGGCGGCCAGCATTTCGCGGATAGCTTCGGCACCGATGTTCGCCTGGAAGGCGTCGGCCCCGAAGTTGTCCTGCGCGTCCATGAACTCCTCCTCGGACATCAACTGTCCGTAGGTGAGGTCGGTCAGGCCCGGTTCGATCACGACATAGTTCTCGAAATACAGGATGCGTTCCAGATCGCGCAGCGTCATGTCCAGCATCAGGCCGATGCGCGAGGGCAGCGACTTGAGGAACCAGATGTGCGCGACGGGCGAGGCCAGTTCGATGTGGCCCATCCGCTCGCGGCGGACCTTTTGCAGCGTGACTTCCACGCCGCATTTCTCGCAGACGACGCCACGATACTTCATGCGCTTGTACTTGCCGCAGAGGCATTCGTAGTCCTTGATCGGACCGAAGATGCGCGCGCAGAAAAGACCGTCACGCTCGGGCTTGAACGTGCGGTAGTTGATGGTCTCGGGCTTCTTGATCTCGCCGTAGGACCACGAGAGAATCCGCTCCGGAGAGGCCAGCGAGACCTTGATCTCGTCAAAAACCTTCTGCGGGGCGATCGGGTTGAACGGGTTGTTCGTCAGTTCCTGGTTCATCTTGATACCTTTATGAAAAGGGTGCGTTGGGGGACGTGGGGCGCGCGCGAAACGCGCCCCATCGGGTGACGATCCTGTCGGACATCACTCGTCGTCTTCCTCCGCATCCAGGAGTTCCATGTTCAGGCCGAGGCCGCGGACTTCTTTGACGAGAACGTTGAAGCTCTCGGGAACGCCCGCCTCGAAGTTGTCCTCGCCCTTGACGATGCTTTCATAGACCTTGGTCCGTCCGGCCACATCGTCCGATTTGACCGTCAGCATTTCCTGCAGGGTGTAGGCGGCGCCGTAGGCTTCCAGCGCCCAGACCTCCATCTCGCCGAAGCGCTGACCACCGAACTGCGCCTTGCCGCCCAGCGGCTGCTGCGTGACGAGGGAATACGGACCGGTGGACCGGGCGTGGATCTTGTCATCGACCAGGTGGTGCAGCTTCAGCAGATATTTCACACCCACCGTCACCTGACGCGAGAACTTCTCGCCGGTACGACCGTCGAACAGATCGGACTGACCGGAGGTGTCGAAACCGGCACGCCGCAGTGCATCGTTTACGTCGCCTTCCTTGGCACCGTCGAAGACCGGCGTGGCAATCGGAACGCCCGCCGTAACGTTGCCCGCATATTCGACGAGGGTGTCCTCGTCCATCGCGGCCATCGCTTCTTCGTAGGCTTCTTCGCCATACGCGATCTTCATCGCTTCACGCACCGGGGTCAGGTCGCCGCTGCGCCGGTAGTCGTCCAGCGCCTCGTCGATCTTGAGGCCCAGACCGCGTGCGGCCCAGCCCATGTGCGTCTCGAGGATCTGACCGACGTTCATGCGCGACGGCACGCCCAGCGGGTTCAGACAGAAGTCGACGGGGGTTCCGTCGGCCAGGAACGGCATGTCCTCCATCGGAACGACCTTGGAGATGACGCCCTTGTTGCCGTGACGGCCGGCCATCTTGTCGCCCGGCTGAAGCTTGCGCTTCACGGCGATGAAGACCTTGACCATCTTCATTACACCCGGCGGCAGGTCGTCGCCGCGGCGGACCTTTTCGACCTTATCCTCGAAGCGGGCTTCCATGCTGCGCTTCTGGATCTCGTACTGCTCGTTCAGGGCTTCGACCTGCTTGGCGGACTCCTCGTCCTCCAGCGCGATCTGCCACCACTGACCGAAGGACAGCATCGACAGGGATTCTTCGGTCACGACGGTGCCGGACTTGAAACCCTTGGGGCCCTTCACGGCCTTCTGACCTTCGATCATCGACCGCAGGCGCGCATAGATGTTGCGGTCCAGAATTTCGCGCTCGTCATCCCGGTCACGGGCCAGACGTTCGACCAGTTCCCGCTCGATCTGCAGGGCCCGTTCGTCCTTTTCGACGCCGTGACGGTTGAAGACGCGAACCTCGACCACGGTGCCGTAATCGCCCGGCTTGACCCGCAACGAGGTATCGCGAACGTCCGAAGCCTTCTCGCCGAAGATGGCGCGCAGAAGCTTTTCTTCCGGCGTCATCGGGCTTTCGCCCTTGGGGGTGATCTTGCCCACAAGGATGTCGCCCGGCTCCACGTCGGCACCGATATAGACGATGCCCGCTTCGTCGAGGTTGCGCAGGGCCTCCTCTCCGACGTTGGGAATGTCGCGGGTGATTTCTTCCGGCCCGAGCTTGGTATCACGGGCGGCGACTTCAAATTCCTCGATGTGGATCGAGGTGAAGACGTCGTCGCGCGAAACCCGCTCGGAGATCAGGATCGAGTCTTCGTAGTTGTAGCCGTTCCACGGCATGAAGGCGACGATGACGTTCTTGCCGAGCGCCAGTTCCCCCATGTCGGTCGACGGACCGTCGGCCAGCACTTCGTTCTTGCTGACATTGTCGCCCACCTTCACCAGAGGACGCTGGTTGATGCAGGTGTTCTGGTTCGACCGCTGGAACTTGCGCAAACGGTAGATATCGACACCCGCATCACCAAGGATCAGATCCTCGGTTGCGCGCACGACGATACGTTCGGCATCGACCTGGTCGATGACGCCGCCGCGACGGGCCATGATGGCCGCCCCGGAATCGCGGGCCACGACTTCTTCCATGCCGGTGCCCACGAAAGGAGCATCGGCGCGCAGAAGCGGCACGGCCTGACGTTGCATGTTCGACCCCATCAGAGCGCGGTTCGCGTCGTCGTTCTCAAGGAACGGGATCAGCGCCGCGGCGACCGAGACAAGCTGCTTGGGCGAGACGTCGATCAGGTCGACGTTATCGCGGGACTGCAATTTATAGTCGCCGGACTGACGGGTCGACACCAGTTCGTTCTGGAACTTCATGTCGTCGGTCAATTGCGCATTGGCCTGCGCAACGGTGTGACGCATTTCCTCGGTCGCGGACATATATTGCACATCGTCCGTTATTTTACCGTCAACGACCTTGCGGTACGGTGTTTCGATGAAGCCGTACTTGTTAACGCGCGCATAGGTCGCGAGGCTGTTGATCAGACCGATGTTCGGGCCTTCCGGCGTCTCGATCGGGCACATCCGGCCATAGTGGGTCGGATGAACGTCGCGGACTTCGAAACCGGCACGTTCGCGGGTCAGACCACCCGGCCCGAGTGCGGACAGGCGACGCTTGTGCGTCACTTCCGACAGCGGGTTGGTCTGGTCCATGAACTGCGACAGCTGCGAGGAGCCGAAGAATTCGCGCACGGCGGCGGCGGCCGGTTTCGCGTTGATCAGGTCCTGCGGCATGACGGTGTCGATCTCTACGCTCGACATACGCTCCTTGATGGCGCGCTCCATCCGCAGAAGGCCGACGCGATACTGGTTTTCCATCAATTCGCCGACGGACCGCACACGGCGGTTGCCGAGGTGGTCGATGTCATCGATGTCGCCACGCCCGTCGCGCAGTTCGACCAGTGCCTTGATGCAGGCCAGGATGTCTTCATCGCGCAGCGTGCGGACGGTATCCTCGGCATCCAGGTCCAGACGCATGTTCATCTTGACCCGGCCCACGGCGGACAGGTCGTAACGCTCGCTGTCGCGGAACAACTGATCGAACAGGGCCTGCGCCGCGTCGACGGTGGGCGGCTCGCCCGGACGCATGACGCGGTAGATGTCCATCAGCGCGGTATCGCGGCCCAAGTTCTTGTCGGCCGCCATCGTGTTCCGCATGTACGGGCCGACGTTGACGTTATCGATGTCCAGAACCGGTATCTCGGTGACGCCAGCATCCAGAAGCTCTTTCAGGGTGCCGCCGGAAACTTCGCCTGCCTTGTCCAGCTCCCACGTCAGCTCGTCACCGGCCTCGACGAAGATCGCGCCGTTGGTTTCGTCCACGATGTCGCGGGCGGCGAACTTGCCGATAATGCCGTCGAACGGCACCAGGATGTCGCCGACCTTGTCGTCGTCGCGCAGTTTCTTGACCTGACGCGGGGTGACCTTCTTGCCGGCTTCCATGACGACTTCGCCGGTGTTCGCATCGACGATATCCATCGCCGGACGGGTGCCGGTGTAACGCTCGGGGAAGAACTTGGTCGACCAGCCCTTGTCTTTGCGCAGGGTGAAATCGACAGTGTCATAATAGGCATTCATGATGCCTTCCTGGTCCATGCCGAGAGCATAGAGCAGCGTCGTCACCGGCAGTTTGCGGCGACGGTCGATGCGGCAGAACACCAGGTCCTTGGCGTCGAACTCGAAGTCCAGCCAGGAGCCGCGGTATGGGATGATCCGGCAGGCGAACAGCAACTTGCCCGAGCTGTGCGTCTTGCCCTTGTCGTGGTCGAAGAACACACCGGGCGAGCGGTGCATCTGCGACACGATCACACGCTCGGTGCCGTTCACGATGAACGTCCCGTTCTTGGTCATCAGGGGCATGTCACCCATGAAGACGTCCTGTTCCTTGATGTCCTTGACCGACTTGGCGGAGGTATCTTCGTCGATATCGAACACGATCAGGCGCAGAGTTACCTTGAGCGGGGCGGCATAGGTCATGTCGCGCTGTTGGCATTCCTCGACGTCGTACTTGGGCTCTTCAAGCTCGTATTTGACGAATTCGAGAATCGCCGTCTCGTTGAAATCCTTGATCGGGAAGACCGACTGGAACGTGCCCATCAGGCCTTCGCCCTCGGACGGCTCGGCCTGATCGCCGGATTTCAGGAAGAGGTCATAGGACGACTTCTGCACTTCGATGAGGTTCGGCATCTGGAGAACTTCGACCAGTTTGCCGTAATACCGACGGATACGCTTGGAGGACGCTTGCGTCTGAGCCATGTTGTGCTCGCCTTTTCAAGTTTCGCGCCTTGGTTCCCGACGGGCACCGGGGGCCAGGGCTTGCGAATGGGTCGTCGAGGAGGACCATCTGGCACGCCATCCCACAGGCGCGCCCCCGTCCGCCTCCTGACCGGAAAAGTCCGCCGTGACGGGCTTTTCGAGACAGGAGCGGGTGGCACCGGAAGCTCCGCTGCCACCCTCTTTATCCGACCGGATCGATGGTTCGGCTGACTTTGCGAAGAGCAAAGCCGCCGTCCAGCGACCGAGTGCGACCGCGGGGCGGTCGCACGGTCACGGCAAAGCCGTGATTACTTCAGTTCGACTTCGGCGCCAGCTGCTTCCAGCTTGCCCTTGATCTCGTCGGCTTCGGCCTTGGAGACCTGCTCCTTGACGGCCTTGCCACCGGCTTCGACCAGGTCCTTGGCTTCTTTCAGGCCCAGACCCGTGATGCCGCGGACTTCCTTGATCACGTTGATCTTGGAGGCGCCTGCCGACTTCAGGATGACGTCGAATTCGGTCTGCTCTTCGGCAGCCGCGCCACCGGCGTCGCCACCGGCAGCCATCATGACGGCGCCACCGGCAGCCGGCTCGATGCCATATTCGTCCTTGAGGATGGTTTTCAGTTCCTGGGCTTCCAGCAGCGTCAGGGCGACGATGTCTTCGGCGAGTTTTTTCAGATCAGCCATTTGATTTCCGTTCTATTAAGATGTGTTCCGGTATCGTGCCGTTCAAGGTCACGACGAGGGATGACGTCAGATGCTTCAGGCAGCCTTCTCTTCGATGGTCGAAAGAATGCTGGCGATGTTGGAAGCAGGCGCGCCAATGGCCCCCGCGATGTTCGAAGCAGGTGCGGCGATGCAACCCACGATGGAAGCGATAAGCTCCTCGCGGCTGGGCATCTTCGCGACTGCTGCAACACCGGCGGCGTCCAGCGCCGTATCGCCCATTGCGCCACCCAGGATAACCAGCTTCTGGTTGTCCTTGGCATACGCATCGAAAACCTTCGCCGCAGCGACGGGGTCTTCGGAATAGCCGAATACGGTCATGCCCGTGAGGTAGTCGGAAATACTGCTGACAGCTTTCCCCTCGAGGGCGATCTTGGCGAGCTTGTTCTTGGCAACGCGAACAGAACCCCCGGCATCGCGCATCCGCGCCCGCAGGTCCTGCATCTCGGCAACTGTCATGCCCTCGTAGTGGCTAACCACCACGACGCCAGAGCTTTCGAAGATCTGGCCGAGGTCCTCGACCAGTTTCTCTTTCTGCGCTCTATCCACAGTTTACTCCAAGTCCCGTGGGTTGCCCCACGAAATGGGGGTTGCCCCCCGGCTCATGGGAAGGGTCACCCCTCCCCCGTTCGGACCGGTTTCCCGGCCCAGCGGGTCCAATGAAGGGCCCCGCGCCAGATCGCCCGAAGTCGCCTTCGGAAATCAGTCTCGGGTCCCATCTCAGGAAGGAATTATTGGGGTTTCCCCCGACCCTCCGTCTCGGACAGGACGGGGTGTCGCCACCCCGCCGACCGGCCCCCCTGCGGGGACCGAACCTCTTATTCGTCTACGCAGTCGGCTCGTTGCCGGTCGCGCTGTCGACGTTGATCGAAACACCCGGGCCCATCGTGGAGCTCAGGAAGATCTTTTTCATGTAGGACCCCTTGGATCCTGCCGGCTTGGCCTTGGCCACGGCATCGACGAATGCCATGACGTTCTGCTTCAGCTTGTCCTTGTCGAACGACGCCTTGCCGATACCTGCGTGGATCACACCGGCCTTTTCGACCTTGAACTGGACCTGTCCGCCCTTGGCGTCCTTGACGGCCTGCGCCGCACAGTGATGCAGCGACGCATA
>Ga0209634_1001445_pt1 | contig 17313 bp, 19 predicted proteins | sample LinPmetageLP40_FD_184043 | JGI IMG/M metagenome (GOLD analysis project Ga0209634, IMG submission 184043) | Marine viral communities from the Pacific Ocean - LP-40 (SPAdes) (version 2) | ecosystem: Environmental > Aquatic > Marine > Oceanic | place: Pacific Ocean | collected 2010-08-26
ACCAAATTCTGTTGTTCGTGATCCACCAAATGCTGTTGTAGGTGATTTTGTTGTTGCTAATATTGTAGGTGATCCACCAAATTCTGTTGTTCGTGATCCACCAAATGCTGTTGTAGGTGATTTTGTTGTTGCTAATATTGTAGGTGATCCACCAAATTCTGTTGTTCGTGATCCACCAAATGCTGTTGTAGGTGATTGTGTTGTATCTGCTCCACCAAATGCTGTTGTAGGTGATTGTGTTGTATCTGGTCCACCAAATGCTGTTGTTGTTGATTGTGTTGTATCTGGTCCACCAAATGCTGTTGTTGGTGATTGTGATGTATCTGATCCACCAAATGCTGTTGTTGTTGATTGTGTTGTATCTGATCCACCAAATGTTGTTGTTGTTGATTGTGTTGTATCTGATCCACCAAATCCTGTTGTTCCTGATTGTGTTCTTTCTGGTTCTGGTGGTGGTGGTGGTGCGGTTGATTCACTTAAATCATTTATTAAATAATTTTTACCGAAAACAAAATCATTTTTGATTAAATCATCTATCACCATATTTTTATCGTCAACCAATTGTTTTTGGATTAAATCATTTACCACCATATTTTTATCGTCAACCAATTGATTTTGGATTAAATCATTTAGCACCATATTTTTATTGCCAACCAATTGTTTTTGGATTAAATCATTTAGCACCATATTTTTATCGTCAACCAATTGTTTTTGGATTAAATCATTTAGCACCATATTTTTATCGTCAACCAATTGTTTTTGGATTAAATCATATAACAACATATTTTTATCGCCAACCAATTGTTTTTGGATTAAATCATCTAGCACCATATTTTTATCTGTAATAAAATTATTTTGTGGATCTGGTTGTGTTTTAGCTAATGTTGTAGATGATTGTGTATTTTGAAAGTATTCATTGATTCTTAAAAAATAAATCATAAATAATAAAAAAATAATAAAAAATAATATTGTAGTCATTAATATAAAGATATAAAATTATTTTTTTTTTTTTTTAAAACATAATTAAATAAAATAAAAAAAATTGCCAGTATACATATTAATATCAAAAATATTATAAAAAAATTATTAAACTTCATATTATTTTTATCATTATTAGAATCCATATTATTTACTTCATTGTTTGAATACATATTTGCCTCATTATTAGACTCCATATTATTTACATCATTATTTACATCATTATTTGAATACATATTTACCTCATTATTAGACTCTATATTATTTATATCATTATTATACTCTATATTATTTATATCATTATTAGACTCTGTATTATTTACTTCATCATTAGAATATGTATTATTTACCTCATCATTAGAATCTGTATTATTTATAATTTTATTGTATAAATTTCTTTTTACATTTATTGGGTCTTCAGGATTAATGCTATTATTTAACTCATCATTTTTGTTATAATTTTCATTATCAACATATTCATCATAAAAATATGGATTATCATTATCATTTCTTAAAAAATGTCTTTTAGTATTTTCATTTACAATAATATGTTTATTATAATTTAAACTTTTAGCCTTTTTAAATCCATCAAAATCATATTCATAAAGTTTAACTTCACCTTTAGGATTTTCATAGTTTAAAACATATTTTTGTTCTTTAGGAATTAAATCATTAACTAATTTAATATCTTTTTCCAATTGTTCATCATTACTTTTATAATTATAAATATTTTTGTCGATATCATCTTCAATAACACTTGTTAAATTTACATAGTTGTCTTGTAAATCTTTTAACCTATCTTCTACTTCTTTATTACTTACAGTTATAGATATACTATTTTTATCATTATTAACATCTATACTAACAATTTGTGTTACATCTATATAATAAGGATGATTACCTAATCTTCTATTAATATATTCTGATAATACATTTGCATCCATATTTGTTAAATCTGTGTTAAAATTTAAATCAACTGTATATAATGAATCATATTCTTTTTTTCCTTTAATAACTATTTCAGTATTTTGTTGTGTTGTTGGTTTTACAGATGTTGTTACATTTGTGTTATTTGATTCAGTATTAGGATCTATTGCATATGGTATCTTTGTATAAAAATTCTCATATAACATTATATTATAAACAAATATAATAAATAAGTTATTAAATTTAAAAAAAAATAATTAAAATAATAAATGGAACAAAAAATTAAAATAATAAAATTAATTGAAGAATCTAAAAATAATAAAAAAAAAAATTTATATTCAGATATTTTAAATTCATCTAAAAAAGTTCAAGCTATAATAAAAAAAACAAAAATAAATAAAAATAAATTTTATAGAATACAAAATAAAAATAATAAAATTAATTTACAAAAAGATGACATAGATTATTATAAAAACGAATATGATAATTTAAATGATACTAAAATTAAAACACCACAAATATTTATTCCAAAAAAAACAAAATGTAATAAACAAACCTTTATTACATTTAATAAAATGTATAAAAAAACATTAAAAAATAATCCAATATCAAATTATAAATCAAAAAAAAAAAATAATAACTTTACATCTAGTATAAAATATGTTAATAATATTAAAAAAACAAATGTAAGATTATTTACAAATTATGAAATTAATAAATTTATAAATGTATTATCCTATTATGGAGAATATGAACAATATAAAAATATACACAAATATATAAAAAAATTAAATAAATATCAAACGAATCAGATATTAAAAAAATTATTACTTGTAAATAAAAAAAGTAATGCTCCTATAAAAATATTAAAAAATATATTATATAATTTTTTTTGTTGTAATTTAGTAATATCTAGATAAATTTAATGAATTTATTTGTATATATTCTAAATTTAGGTCTTTTTTTTTTATTATTAATAGTTTTTTTACTTTTTTTCTTTTTTTTAAAACTAATTTTTTTTTTAGTTTTATACATTAATATTAAACAATATATTAATTAACAAATTTTAAATTTCCTATTCCACTTTTTATAACAAGTATATTATAACTTATTAAATATATATATGCTTTATAATTGTATTCATTAAAATCATCGGTATGTAAATCTTTTTTAAAATACATTTTAGCTGTATGTATATTCGTAAAATTACAAGATCCTGATGGTTGAAATTCTAAAGGATTTAATGAAAATGAATATACGTATATACCATTAGTATTTTTTTTAAAATATTGATATATTTGTTGTTTACTAAAATAATCTCCATCTTTATCTATACGCGTATTTCCATCAAATTCTAATTTAATATTTGTTAAAATATTTTTCTTTAAATTTTGTATATTATATAAATTTTTATGAGTCGATATATTTGGATTATAGAAGACATTTTTTGTAGAAGTTAAATTGTAAAACTGTTCAGAATAGATGTGTTCATTTGAATATGGAGGAATATCTGGATTAATCCAATTTGTATAATTACTCCATTCATTAATATGTTTAAAATCATCTCTTTTAACAACCCATACTAAATATTTTATTGGATTATATCCTATAATCTTACTATTTGTTTCTTCTATATTATTTTTTATTTCTAATCCATCTTTATTTGTTATTTTTGTTTGTTCTATTAAATATTCATGATCATATTTAGCAAATCTGATTCTTTCATCATTATCTAAAAATATATATTCTCCTTCTACATTAGGTTTTATATTGTAATTAAAATTATTAGTAAAATTATTTATTTGATGATGATCTTCACTTCCAGGTTTTATTCTTTTATTAAATGATTTAGAAGATTCAGTATATTTAGTATCTATAATAGTATATAAATCTTGAAATTTTTTCATCTCAAATTCTAAACTGATTGTCGTATATTGTAAAGCTATTAAAGGAATTGCTAATCCTGAATTATTACAAAAATAAAATGATAACGGAACTTTGATTTTTCTACCTAATATAGATGGAAATATAGAATTACTATAATTATCTGTAGTATTTTCCATAATATTTGAATTATTAAATACTATTTTATTACCATTTAATTCTATATTTTTACCTATATATTTATCATATTGATCATTATTCGTTATATGAGGATAATTTCCATTTTGTCCAGGACTGTTTTTAGGATCATATAATTCAGGTAAATGACCTATATTTTCGTTAAAAATATCTTTTTCATCGCCTGATAAATTTAATTCTTTCCAAATATTTAAATAATCTGTGTATAATTTATCAATTTCTTGTTCATTAAATTTTAATTTGATATGATTAAAAATATTTAGTCCAATATTTTTTATCCATTTAAATTCATAGTTACTATTAATATTATTTGTGGTTTTCTTTCCTGAATAAATATTTGGTAATTCAAATGTAAAATAGAGAGATTTTAGTAAATCCCCATTTCTTGGAACATCACATTTTATAATAATATTGTCGTCGTAATCTAATGTTGTTCTTGTTAAATTATCAAATTTAATATTTTCCATAGCAAATTTGCTATATTTTCTATAAACTATTTTATAAAATGATATTTGTGGATTTGCTTCTAAAAAATTATTTACTATATTTGTGTTTAAATTATTAATTTGATATAATGATCCAACAGTCATAATTAATAATAATATATATTTTTCTTTTAAATATTAATTCTAATGTTTATTTAAATTTATTAATATATAATAAATATATAATGGGTAATATTTTTGATACATGTAAAGTCAAAAAAAATGTAATTTATAATAGATCGTTGTTTGAACCTTTACAAAACAATGATCCATATTCAAGTATTAATCATTACAATAATTTAGATTTTATTGAATTAAATGATAAATTAGATAAAATAATAAATAACATTGAGTTATTTAATTCAAAAATAAATATATTAGAAGAAAATACACAAGAAAATATTCAATTATTATCTAAAGATATACATCATATAAATAATAAATTAAAAATCATACCACCAGTTGTCATCTAAATAAGGTGGTAAATTTCCTGAATCTAAACATTCATTATTTGATGGTCCTTTTTTAGTTATATCTTCTATTTCATAATATTTTAATGCTTTCCTAAAATATCGCATATTAGACATATAACCATCAAAACCACCATACAAACTTAACCATAAATCACCAAAATTTTGTTTAGGCATACCATTTATTTTTTTCCTAGTTTTAAGAAGTCCATTTATATATACATCTAAATACATACCATTAAGAACTATTACACAATGAACCCATTTTTTTATAGGAATATTATCTATATCTAAATATTCATATATTTTTTTATATGTATTCATATAAATTCTTATTACATTTTTATCAGGATGTATCCAAACGCCCGGTGCTCTATTAGGATTTGCTGATTTATTACCTTTATGGAACATATGTTTCCATTCACCATATTTATATTGCATATTTTCAATAACAAACCAAAAACTATATGAAAAAACAGCACCACCTTCCTGATTATCAGATCTGTATAATGTTATAGAATTTTCATTTTTAGGGTCTTGAATAATTTGTTTACTGTTTTTACCATTAACACTTCCTTCTAAAATCCATGGACTATTGTTTTTACTAAAAAACATATATTGTGTTAATTTACTTATTCCAAACATTACACCAGTAACAATTAATAAAATAACTATTATTGAAATAATTTGTATTATTAAGGGATTATTGATACTCATTTGATTCATATTATAATATAAATAAATATATTAATTCTATAAATTTAAATTAAAAAATCCATTATCTATATTTACTACTGGACCCTTTTTGTAATTATCTATTATTCTATCATAATCTAAAGCTTTATTTGTATATTCTAATCTTGATATATATCCATTAAATCCATAACCATTAGAACCTTGTTTACATAAATGTATATCACCAGAATTTATAGTAGGTGAACCTTTTAATATACAACTCTTTACTAACTTTCCGTCAATAAAAATATCAAGAACATTGTTTCGCATTGATACATTTACATTTACCCATTTTTGTAATGGAAAATTTTTAAATTCACATAAATCTGTTTTAATACCATCATTACCATCTAGTAATGTGTCTAAACCAACTTTAACTACTAATGTGTTTTCATTTTTTTTAAGCCAAATACTAGGGTTAGCATTTTCAGTTACAACATCATCTATATCATTAATGATTGAACTATCAATATCACCTTTAAATAATATACATTTATCTTCATTTAATCTATAAGAATATGTATTTACATATAACCACATATTTATATTATATTCATTTCCTGAAAGAGACTGTGGTATAGAACTATTAGTAAATCTTTTATATATACTAGCATCTCTAATATATGGAACAAGTAATTTTGATGTAGACATTTGTTTTCTAACTTTACTAAAATGTTTATACAAAAAATATCCTAAAACACATATAACAACTAATAATAAAATAATACCTATTATTACAAAAATACTACTTGAACCTTTATTATAATAATAATTTTTTCTATTATTTTTAGAACTAATTAATTTATTCAATTGGGAATTAATATTATTTAATTTATTTTTATAAGCCATTTATAATATATATATAAAAAAATTTTATACGAAAAAATTTTTAAATTTATCTAAATTTATTTTATTTTCTTCTTTATCTTTTTTCAAATATTCGTAATTTTCATATGACATTAATGTATTTGGATGATAATTTAAATATTTATTATATAATTTATTAATTTTTGGTCTTGATAAATCATAATTATAGTAATCAACACGCCCTACATAGCCATTAAAATTATTATATTTTTCTCCTATAGACAATGGTTTATAACTTTTTAAATTTGGATTAAGTAATTTTTTTGAAGATACTAATATACCATTTTTAAATACATTTACATGTTTATTATTTACAGTAATAACTAAATGTATCCACTTTTGTGATTCAAAATTATCTAAATCTATATTATAAAATTCAATTGTATTTTGAGAACCATAATAAGCAATTTGAATTCTAATTATATTATCTTTTAATAAATAAAGAATATTAGGACTTCCATTATTATTTATAATAGTTTTAGGAATATTAGAATTATTATTCCAAGTATAATTTGAATATAAATTATTAGTTCTTAACCATATTGAAAATGAATATTTTAAACTTTCTTCTGACATAGGCATATTTTCAGCACCAATATATAATGCTTTATCACCATAAAACAAATCATAATTATCATATAAATTTGTATGACCGAAATCAGTAAAATAAATATAACATAAAATAGAAAATGTAATAATAAATAATGTAATTAATATAATATAATTATTTTCCATTTATAATTATTAAATAAAAAAACTTTGTATTGCTTCTTTAAATTTTAAACGTTTTATAAAATTATAAAATCTAGTTTTTTTTGGAATATATGATATATTAGGAATATCTTTTGACATTTCTTCTACTTGCTTATTATCAATTTCATAAGGAATATAATTAAAATTAAATAATGATCCATTGTAACTATTTTGTTGATTAAAAAACATATTATTATTATTTATTATAGGTTCTCCTCTGAATTTATGAATTTTTTTTAATTTACCGTTAAAATATACATTTAAAATTTTATTTTCTAAAACAAATGAAATATGTGTCATTTTCTTATATGGAATTTCTATATCTAAATATTCAACATCATATATCATTTCTATATTACTTATAGGTATAGGATCATCCATATAAGTAGCATGTTCATCTTTTAAAATACAATTTCCATTCCATTTACAATTTAAATGATTATTACAATCTATTTTTGTATCATGTAGATTACAATTATGTTTATTTGTTTCTGTTGTAAAACTTAATCTTAGTTTTGTTGAATTTGGATTCATCCATATTCCTGGACTTTGATATGAAATATCTTCTATTAATTTATTCCAATCGGTATAATCTAATATATCGGTACTTTTTAATTCATTTCCTTTATGTAAAATATGTCGCCAATATTTAAAATTTTCAGAATAATCATTTAAATATATGAAAAATCCAATACTATAATTATAACCATCACTAGGTTTAATAATTTCTTCATCTAATATTTTATTGGGTTTATTTGAATCTTGTCTTTCTAAATATAAGTATGTTCTATATTTGCTTTTATAATAAAAAAAATATATACCAACTGCAATTAATATTATTAAAATTATCATTATTAAAATTATGTTCATTAAATATATTAAATATTTAATTTATCATAAATTGTTTTCTTTCCATGACAATTTCTACATAAAGCTTGTAAATTTGTTAAGTCATTTGTTCCTCCATTATATAATGGATTTATATGATCAACCTCGTAACTGGCATCTAATATATTATTACACACATTACAATTCCATTTCTGATTTGCTGCTACTACTTTTTTTGTTGTTTGATTTAAAGAACGGTTTGTTTTAATTTCATTATAATTATTATTACTATCATATATTATTTTAGATATTGTATTTTTATCTAAATACATAGTTATTATAGGTAATATAAACCAAATATATTTACATACATTTCTTAAATTATATTTAATTAATAAAGATCTATATTGATATATTGTAAATACTATTATACCTAATAAAATAACATATACATCTAACATATAAATATATAAAGGTTTTATTATTAAAATAATATTAAAATAATATTAAAATAATATTAAAATAATATTAAAATAATATTAAAATATAAATGAATAATAATTTAGCAATTGTTCTAGCAGGGGGTAAAGGATCACGTATGAAATAAAATATTTTAAAACCTTTACATAAAATACATAACAATACAATAATATATACTTTAGTTGAAAAATTATATAAATCATATTTATTTGAAAAAATTTTAGTGGTAGTTGGATTAGATAGTAAGGATATAGTAGCAGATTTAAAAGATTTTGAATCTAAAATAATTTATATTACTCAAAAAGAACAATTAGGAACTGGTCATGCTGTCAAATGTTGTAAAAATTATTTAATTAATTACGAGTCTTATAGAAGTTTAATTCTATTTGCTGACTGTCCGCTTTTAACTATAAACACAATTAAATTAATTTTAGAAAAACAAGGTGATTGTATAGCATGTATAACTAATAAAGATATACCTTTTGGAAATGGTAGAATTATTTTTGATAAAAATGGACGTATTATAAATGCTATTGAAGAAAAAGACTGTTCTAATGAACAAAAAAAAATCAAATTAGTTAATGTAGGTATATATCTTATACAAAATACTCTTATTATAAATCATATTGATAAAATTAAAAATAATAATAGTCAAAAAGAATATTATTTACCAGATTTAATGCTTAGCTTAATAAAATTAAATTATAATGTTATACCTATATTATTAGAAAATACAAAAGAATTTATAAATATAAATACACAAGAAGATTTAAAAAAAGCAAATGATATATTCAACCAATTAAATATTTAAGTTTTTATTATTCTAAATAAATATTTTTTCTTATAATGTCTAATAAGTAATAATAGCATTATCAATACTATTACTATTACTAAATTTTTAGTATTAAATATTTTTTTTTTAAATGTATCAAATTTATATGGATTATTATAATGATTTTTGTATAAATTAGAAACTTCTTGATAACTGTATATTCTTTTTCCTAAAGATTTATTTACTTCATTGTGTAAATCGATTGTATATTTAAATAAAGCATTCGGATCAGTTAAATATTTTGAAACTGGATTAACCTGTTGTCTTTGTGTGTAATGTAATCTACACTTATCGCAAGGTATTATATATTTTAAGTTTTCAAAAAAACTTTCGTAAGATTTTTTTTGTTCAAATGTTGGATTTTCTGGAAAATTTAAAGCAATTGTGTGAATAAAAAACCATAACTTAGGCCCCCATATTGTTGGATCCATATATATATATATATAAATTAATATTTGAAATTTATACCAAATAATTTAAAATAACTTAAAACATATTTAATGAATTATTATTAGAATGAATAAAAATACGTTATATTGTGGTAATTGTGGTAAATATGGTCATGTTTATAGAAAATGCTTAGCTCCAATAATAAGCTCTGGAATTATATTATTTAGAAAAGATAATGATAATATAAAATATTTATTAGTCCAAAGAAAAGATACATTAGGATTTGTTGAATTTATGAGAGGTAAATATAATTTAGAAAATATTAAATATATATCTAAATTATTTGAAATTATGACTGAAAATGAAAGATTATTATTGATAAATTCTACCTTTGATTCTTTATGGAATAAATTATGGATGAAGAAAGACAATAAGCAATATCATAATGAATATGATAGTTCCAAAAAAAAATTTAATTTACTTAAAAAAGGTATTTATATAAAAAATAATCTAATTTCCTTGAATACTATTCATTATAATAATAAGGTGTTTTGGTATACACCAGAATGGGGTATACCAAAAGGTAGACGTAATTTAAAAGAATCAAATTTAGATTGTGCTATAAGAGAATTTGAAGAAGAAACTGGATTAAAAAAAAATCAATATAATTTGATATATCAAATAGAACCAATTGAAGAATTATTTTCAGGATCAAATAATATAAGATACAAACATATATATTATATTGCTAATGCTAAAAATAATATAAATAATTTAGCGATTGATAAAAATAATTTTAGTCAAGTATCAGAAATAAGTAATATAAATTGGTTTACATTCGACCAATGTATGAAGGTTATTAGAAGTTACAATATTGAAAAAAAAAATGTATTAGAAAAACTTCATAAAATTTTATTAAATTAAAATATATAATTATATTAATGTCTACAACAATAAAAAAAAAACCAAGAACAAAAAAACAACAAAAACGTAATGAAAATAGTATTTCTAGAAAAAAAAAATTAAAAGATTTAAAAGATTTTATAGATGATTATAATCAAGCCGAGTTTGAATCTAAAGAAGCTCTTATTGAAGAATCTGAAACCATTTTAATGGATTTAAATGATGATAATATACGTGATAAATCAGAATTAGAATTAAAGTATGAAGCTTTACTTATAGTGATGGAGTCTAAACTTAAAGATTCTTACAAATCTAATTTTAAAAATTATAAAGGATATCCTGACTATGAAGATCCTCTATTTAATACTAAAATTTTTTCTAAAAAAGAATTTAATATAAATAAAATTCCTGAAAGAAAAGAGTTAAAGGGTATAGAAAAAGAATTGTTTTCTAAAAAATTGTGTGATCCTATGTATAACAAAACAGAAGAAGAGAAAAAAAAAATTGCATTTAAGTTAACTGAGAATCAGAAATTTCTAAAATCTTTTTTATCACCTAATACTCCCTATAATAGTATGTTATTATTTCATGGAACAGGTGTTGGTAAAACATGTACTAGTATATCTATAGCAGAACAATATAGTGAACAACTAAAAAACTTAAATAAGAAGGTAATTATATTATTAAATCCTAGTATTGAGGCAAATTTTGTAAAAAATATATTTAATATTCAAAAAGTTATAAAACAAACACCTTATTACCAATGTACTGGTTCAAAATATTTAGATGAAATAAAAATAGATTTAGATATATTTAATACAAAAACAGAAGAAGAAAAAAATAAAATACAAGAACAAATTCAATCTAAGATAGGTAAAATTATTAAAGGGCGATATGATTTTTATGGATATCAGAAATTTTCTAATTTAATAGAAAATATAGAACAAAAAATAAAAGAAAAATATAATGAATCTGAATATAATTTTTATTTAAATAAAGAATTAAAAAAAAGATTTTCTAATACAGTAATGATAATAGATGAAGTTCATAATATTAAACAAACAACTGATTTAAAAGTATTACCTCCATTATTAGAAAAAGTAGTAAAAAATGCTATTAATATGAAATTATTATTATTATCGGCCACACCTATGTTTGATACATCAGAAGAAATATTTTTCTTAATAAATTTAATGTTACGAAATGATAATAGATCTATTATTAATGTGAAAGATTATATGAATAGTAGTGGTAATATTATAGAAGATAAGAAATCTGATTTTATTCGCAAAATACAAGGGTATATTTCTTATATGAGAGGTGAAGATCCTTATAGATTTCCAGATAGAAAATATCCTGATGATATAATAGCTGTTCCAGACCCATCAGAACGACTACCACTAAGCGAGCAACAGAATGATATGCCTGATAAAGATAAAAATGGAAAAAAGATAGAAGATAAAAATAGAATTAAAGAATTAAAAATAATTCCATGTGAAATGAAAGGGAAACAATTAGAATTATATAAACATATGGAGATTTCTAAAGAACCTGAAGCTTTTAAACAACATGGTATTTTTTGTTCAACTATAGTATTTCCACCAAAAAAAGAAATGGTTGAAACAAGTTCTACTATTATAGGAAATTTTATAGGTGATAAAGGATTTAATAATATAATTGAAACTACTAAAAATGGTAGAGATATTAAATATAATATTATTGACGATGATTATAAAGATTTTTTTACATTAGATGTATTAAGTAATTATTCTACAAAGATAGTAGAACTTGTTAAAAATATACATAAAAATGATGGTATTCATTTTGTTTATTCACAATATCTTAATTCTGGTATTATTCCTATAGCATTAGCATTAGAAAAATTGGGATATGTAAAATATGGTAATCCTCTTACAAATAATATAGAAACAATATTGGGTAATTATATTATTATATCGGGTAATTCAGATTTATCTAGTAATGCCTATTCTGACTATTTAAAAATACAAGATTCAAATAAAAAAGGGGATAAAATAAAGATAATATTAGGAACACAAACAGCAGCAGAAGGTCTAGATTTCTCATATATAAGACACGTTCATATTTTACAACCATGGTTTCATTTAAATAGAATAGATCAAGTTATAGGAAGAGGTATTCGTAATTGTTCACATATAGATTTAGATTCTAAAGATCGAAATGTAACTATATATTTATATGCTGCTGTTAAAAAAAAAAATGGGAAAAAAACAAAATATATTGAAACTGTAGATTTAGAAACATATAGAGATGCTGAGAATAAATCTAAAAAAATGGCTGAGATTGAGTATTTGTTAAAAACAAGTGCTGTAGATTGTCTTTTAAATAAAAATGGAAATTATTTTGAAAATTCAGATGTTGATTACTCTAAAAAATGTAATTATAAAGAATGTAAATATAAATGTTTTCCATCAACTGTTGAAAAAACACTTAACGGAGATACATATAATGAAACGATTATTGAAGATAATATAAATGATGTTATGAAACAAATTATAAAATTATATAAAAAAAATTATTATTATACTATAGATGATTTTATTAACATTTTAAATAGTGATAGATTATTAATATTTTTTGCCTTAAATAAATTGTTAGATAACCATGGTAAAATAATATCTAAAAATGGTAGTAAAGGAAAAATAATATATAAAAATAAATATTATATATTTATTAAAAATAAAAGTAGTAAATTTATATCTTTTAATAATATTAGAAAAAATAATAATAATACTAAAAAATTTAATAGTTTTAATATATCTAGAAATAATACAATATCACAATTAGAAAAAGTAAATAATGCTCCAATAAAAAGTAAAAAAAAGGATTTTTTTTCTTTTGAAGATATAGTTAAAAAAGCAGCGAAATGGAAAGGAAAAATTAAAACAATTAAAAGCATATATTCTATTGATTTAAAAGATAAAGAGTCAATAATTCAATATTTAATTATTCAGTCAATTCAAAAAAAACTTACACAAGAGCAAACCGAACTTATTAGTTCTTTTTATAATATATTATATTGTAAAAAAGATTTAACATGTAAATCAATTGAAGATGATGAAATATGGGGATATAAAATTGCTGATAATAATAAAATACGATATATGAAGTGTGATAGAGAAAATAAAAAATTTAAAATTGGAATTTCAAATGATATAGTTCAACTTAAAAAATCATTTAGAATTAAATCTAAAAAACAACGTGTTCCTGCAGATATTATAGGTTATTATGAATTAAAAATACCACAAAATGAATTAGTATTTAAAATACGAGATAAAACAAATCAAGGTAATGATAAAAAAAAATCGGAAATTAAAACTGGTAGAAAATGTGATACTTTTAATGTAGATGATTTAAAAGTATATATTAAAGCATTAAAAAAAGAACCTAATAGTGATGCTAATTTTAAAAGTGATTTCTGTGATCAACTAAAACAAATTTTAATAGATAAGGATACAAAAGATAAACAATACAGATATTTGTATGGACCAGAAGAAACAATAGAATATAATTTAAATAAAAAAATTAAATAAAATTAATTTAAAATTGATTATTATTATTTAAAAAAAATAAATAATAAATAATATATGAATGACCTTTTTATCAAAACAACTATTAATAAATCTTTATCTATAGAACCTAAATATATTAATAACCAAATTAATGATTATATTTTAACAAATTTAAAACAGAAATTTGAAGGAAAATGTCTTAAATATGGTTATATAAAACCAAATAGTATTAAAATTATTAAAAGAAGTATAGGAAATGTATTATCTAGTCATTTTAATGGTAATATATTATATAATATTGTATTTTCGGTAGATGTATGTAATCCGTTAGAAGGTGCTATTATTGATGTACAAGTTAAAAATATAAATAAAATGGGTATTTTAGCAGATACATCCGATAAAGAGTCACCCTTAAATATTTTATTAGCTAGACAACATCATATTGAGAATGAAACATTCTCAAATTTAAAAATAGGAGAAGCTATACAATGTAAAATTATTGGTAAACGATTTGAATATGGTGATAATCAAATTTCAGTAATTGCTACATTGTATGAAGAATAATTTATTATTTATTATATAAGATTTGCTATATTTGGCATATAATCTTTCTAATCCGCACTTATCTAAGTTATCATTAATAAAATAATTTATTTTATTATCATCTAAATTATGATACTCCATTATATCCATTTTTATTATAAGATTATAATAATACTTTTAATTTTGGACTAATAGAATTATTTAATAAATTATTAAAATTTAGATTTAAAATTACATATTTATTATCATTCCTATTAGTAAAATATTTGAAGAATCTAATTGTGGATTATTAGTATTAACAGATAAAATAGTATTTTCATTTTCTTTGATTTGTGTTGTTATTAAATAAGAAGCTTTCTTTTTGTCTAATGAATATTATGGACATAGTTGTTTTTGTAATATATTGAATATTGTTTTTAAATAAAGTTTTTTTTTATAAAATATATTTATTATTTGTTAGGCTTGATTTAATTATACCGCATTTTAATTTAATTTTAGATTTAATTTTGGTCATATATTATTTTTAGAAAATAAAAAAATATTTAAGATTATTAATGGGACAATCAAAAAAGAATAAATCAAAGGGTGGTATAATTAAATTAAAAAAAAAAAAGTCTTCAAAAAATAAAGTTTTAGAAATAATAGCCAAAAGAGTTTTAAGTGAAAAATATATGAAAAATAAAGAAGGAGATTATTTTGATGATAAACATTATGATCAGATTGTAGATTATGATTGTGATTGTTACTATTTAGATGAAAATAATAATAAAAAAATATTATTTAAATTTAGAAAGAATGTGTTTTCTAAAAAATTATGTCAAATAGCTTTAGATAATTTAAAAGATGCAGCAAAAAAAAAACATGATAATCGGGGAGCATCAGCTGGAAGAATAAATCTAAATAAAATGCCTTCATATGCTAACCAAGCATCACAACTTATAGGAAGAAGTAAATTTCGTGTATTAGCATACAAGTCCAAAATAACTGGAAACATAGTTAAAAACAGTCTTGGAAATACATCACAAAGTAATATTATTGGATATTATGATAAACGTGATAGAAATTTAGGAGCAAATGCGCCTCCTTGTAGAACAACCGCATTTACTTCACAACAAATTGAAAAATGGGATAAAGTATTGCCATTTATTGAAGCTATGGATAAACAATTTAAAAAATTAATTCCTAAAAATCATAAATTACAATATAATGAAGCACATAAAACTAAATATGTTATAAAAAATACAGCATTTAGCACTGTTACAATTAATTATAATTGGAGGACAGCTCTTCATAAAGATTCGGGTGATTTGAAACAAGGATTTGGTAATCTTGTAGTTTGTGAAGAAGGAAAATATAAGGGTGGATGTACTGGATTCCCACAATTTAAAGTTGCTATAGATGTAAGAAATGGTGATTTTCTTGCGATGGATGTTCATGAATGGCATTGTAATACTAAAATAAAACCTATAGATAAGGATTTTACAAGATTATCATTAGTAGCATATTTAAGAGAAAAAATGATAAAATGTAAAAATGATAAATAATTTATGTTTATTTATTATATGTTTAAAAATTTTATTTTATTAATAGTTTTATTAATAAATATATTAATTATTAATTTTACTCAAAAATTAGAATATATGGGTTGTAAATGTTCAGAAATATGGTATAGAGATTTTATTAAATATTATTCAATAGCAACTTTATTTATGACTATATTAATATTTTGTAGAATAAAAAATACATTTTGGAAATTTATGCATAATATTTATTATATAATAGGTCTTTTTAATATTTATATAATAAATATTATTAGTCAAGATTTATATGAAAAAAATTGTGAATGTAGTAAGTCTTGGGAAAAAGAATTTATTTATTATTATAGTATGTCCTTCATATTATTATATATTATACTAATTTTTGTAATGCTATTTGCTAGTTTGTTTAACAATAGATTGGTTTAATCTCCAATAATTTTCTCGTAATTCTTCATTGTCTTTTGTTAATATATCTATTTTATCAGATAGATCATTTATAGATTGTTGTAATTCCTTAATTGAATCATCTAAACTTAATTCTCTGCCATTATAACTTTGTGCCAAATTATTTAATGATTCTAATGTTAATCCAAATACACTTTCAAAAAGCATACTAATTAATTGTTGTTGTGATTCTTCGTATGTAGAATTATAATTTCTCAATAATTCTATTAATTTTTCTTTATCTAATCTAGTTTTGTATCTAATTTGAATATAATTTGCTACTTTTTCTGGGTTAAGATGAACCATGTTATTCAGCTTATTCAGATTACTATTTTATTATAGTAAAAATTATTATTCAATTTTACTTAAATGATATTAATAGTATCTAATATAATGATTTATAGTATTAGAAATCCTATAAAATTATAAAAAAAATTGAGTATATTATGATTTTCTAATTTAATTAATTTTTATTTAAAAAAAAAATTATATATATCTATATGATTA
>Ga0209634_1001446_pt1 | contig 17297 bp, 25 predicted proteins | sample LinPmetageLP40_FD_184043 | JGI IMG/M metagenome (GOLD analysis project Ga0209634, IMG submission 184043) | Marine viral communities from the Pacific Ocean - LP-40 (SPAdes) (version 2) | ecosystem: Environmental > Aquatic > Marine > Oceanic | place: Pacific Ocean | collected 2010-08-26
GAATAGAAAAGGATCAGTTCTTTATTAACTTTGGTACTAGTTATAGACGCCCTAACCTGTATGAGCTAAATGGAGATAGTTATGTAGATGCTAATATTGATCTAATGCCAGAAGAAGCAATGGGTTACGAAGTAGGATTTGGTGCCATAAGTTTATTTAGATACGAATTTGAAGAGGCAATTGAATATGCATCAGGTTCTATGGTCACAAACATAATTGAAGAAGCAATATATGATGACGCTGGCACTCTAATACTAGGTGCTATAACAGAGTCTGTTTGGACTAATGCAAAGTATTACAACTCAGGCTCCTACATGACACAGGGCGTCAGATTTGCTAATACATGGGGACCTATAAGTGTTATGCTAAAAGTTAATGATACAGAACAAGTAAGGATACCTGAAGTTGTTGGAGTTATAACATGGGAACAAACATTTAAAGATGTTAATTATAAGGTACAATATGCAGGACAGTTTGATAGAACACCTGGTCCTTATGATTACTTGCCAGAGGGACAAGAGTTTTTAGATGACCTTAAAAAACTAAGTTTGTTTATTACTAAAAGTTTTACTAATGGATTAAACTTAAACTTCTCATATGAAAACATCACAGATGAAAAAGCAGAAGTATTGCCGTTTTATAATAACCAAAGTAAGCAAGTAAACTTGACATTACAGTACAACTGGTAGTATAATATGAGTATAGGAAAAGATCCAGGAAACATGCATTATAAGATCAGTATGGTTAAAAGTGCAATAAGAATATTAGGTTGCATAGGAGCATGGTGGTATCTTAGCATAGTAATTTTAGCAGTTTCCTTTTTACTAGCAGAACTGCTAGGAATTTTAGAAGAGATAATAGAGTAAATGAAAACGGTATTAGAAATTAGAGATGAAGTGAATGTTAGATTCACAGGCCTTGATGTAAAAACAAGACGTAAAATTTCTGATGCCTGTAAGTACTTTTTATCCTATGCATACCATATGCCTGCATACAAGTTAGGCAGATGGGACGGTTGCGTCAGGTATTGTGACATAGGAGGTAGAACATACTTCCATTTATTAGATAAGTTGGTGCCTATAATTACAGCAGAAGGTTATGAAATAGAAGTTAAGGATATGCGTAAAGCATGGCAGTTTAACTTTGAGCAAGTTACAGAAACAAGTTATGAACATGTTAAATGGCCTGACAAACATCCTGCAGGTGGACAACCTATTATACTTAGAGACTATCAAGTAGATATTATTAATAAGTTTTTAGAAAATACACAATGCTTACAAGAGATTGCCACAGGTGCCGGTAAGACATTAATTACAGCAGTACTAAGCCAAAAGTGTGAACCATATGGCAGAACTATTGTGATTGTGCCTAATAAAGACTTAGTGGTACAAACAGAAAAGGATTACAAAAACTTAGGTATGGACGTTGGTGTTCTTTATGGAGACAGGAAAGAATACGACAAAACGCATACAATATGTACTTGGCAAAGTTTATCAGTATTAGAAAAGAAAAGTAAAAAGTATGAAGCAGACTTTCCTATTGATGAGTTTTTAAAAGACGTTGCTTGTATTATGGTTGACGAAGTACATAAAGCAAAAGCAGATGTATTAAGGAAATTATTAAGTGGTGTATTTGCTCATGTTCCAATTAGATGGGGACTAACAGGCACAATACCAAAAGAAGAGGAAGAAGCAGTTGGTTGTACTTGTAGTTTAGGCCCAGTAATTGGTAAAATGAGTAGTAAAGAGCTACAAGACGCCGGTGTACTTGCAGATTTAGACATACAAGTATTACAACTACAAGACGGAATGATACAATTTAGTAACTATGCACAAGAATTAAAATGGCTAGTTACAGATGAAAAAAGGTTAAAAGAGATTTCAGAGATAATTAAAGGTGTTTCTGCAAATGGAAATACTCTAGTGCTAATAGATAGAATAGCAACAGGGCAAAGATTAGAAGAATTAAATTCAGATTGGGTGTTTGTTTCAGGTTCAATGAAGCAACAAGACAGGCAAGACAACTATGATGATGTCTCTGAGATGGATAACAAAGTTATAGTTGCAACATATGGTGTTGCGGCTGTAGGCATTAACATACCCAGAATATTTAATTTGGTTATGTTGGAACCAGGAAAGAGTTTTGTAAGAGTTATACAAAGTATTGGCAGAGGAATTCGAAAGGCACAAGATAAAGATTATCTTAATGTTTTAGATCTGACAAGTAACTTAAAGTATAGCAAAAGACATCTTACAAAACGTAAACAATTTTACAAAGAGCAGGGATTTAGGTTTCAAGTAACCAAAGTTGACTACAAATAAGGAAAAAAATATGAAAATACTTACAGTTGAGAATAATACATACGATATAGATTGTGTGCCAGATGAAATAGAGGATATAAGATATTGTGTGCTAGATGGAGGAGATCCTGAATTTGTAGACCATTACTTCTTACCGTTAATATTTTTGGAAAGTTTCCATGCTCCTGCAATATGTTTACAAATAGGCGAGTACAATATTCAAATGCCTATGGACTGGAGCATTTTATTATGTGATGAAGATTTAGACGGCTTAGAAATATTGCCGTTAGCAAGTCTAAACAATAGAGGTTTTAGAGTACTAGTTATGAATCCAATGACAACTAGAATACCAGCAAGTCAAGAGATAGGAATTACTAACGTCTACCAAGATGTCAAATGGTATTTTCCTAAACTTAAGAACGGTCACATGTTGGCAGTACCATTAGAAGATGGTCCAAATCCAAAATGTGCCTACTTTGTAAAAGAAGCAAACAAAGTAAAAGACGTTCAGATTGCAGATTTGATTTAATTAATGATTAAACTTTTAGTATGGAGTTTAATTGTTGTTACATGGGCATCAGTAGGTGTACATGTTATAAAAGAGTTCGTAAGGAACCACTTAGAATAGGAGAAAAAAATGAGTAAAATACAACCACTAATGGCGAAGCCAAGCCTTTTTAGAAGAACTGTAATGGGTCTTGTAAGTGCATGGCGAAGGGTAATGGACGTTAAGTATAATCCATTGAAGTATATACCAGACCCAAGTTTACAGACTTACTTTATGTTAGTTCTGTTTACTGTTTGGAGTGTGTTCTTTGGCTTCTTAGCCGCAAACTACTTAGGTATATTTGGATATAGCACACTTGCAAGTATTATTATACATGTTGCTATATTACTACCATTAGCATTCACTAACGCAATCTTTATTGATGCCGAACGCGATGGCCACAAATGGTTAAAGGAATGGAAAGCAGAACAAAACAGATACAGCATAGTTGCTAATAGACTTAAAACTAAAAACTTAGTTATGTGGAACCCAAATAAGGAGGCTTAAAATGGCAAAAAGAAAATTTAGAATAGAAGGCGGCAGATACGGTGGCGAAGCAGTTATTGGGGAAGTGTCTCCAGGTTTTGCTAGTTATTTTGCAAAAGAAGATGAGGGCGATGTTATAGATGCAGTTCTAGAAGCAGATGATTGGACTAATAGCTCTAATGATCAAGAACCAGAAGATGCGTTATTAAATCCAGACTCACCTCCTTATCCAGGAATAGAACCTGATGGTTTTTATATATGGGAAAACGATAATTTTGACCATATAAATGGTCCTTATTCAGACGGCGGATTTTTTGTTTATGAAGTGCCTGCAGATGGTTCAGACGATTGGGATTACGACAAAGAAGTATTTGAAGGCGACGGGCAGTATGTTTATGGTAGAGAAGGCGGATTATTTGGAACAGATGAGCCTGATGTTATTAATGAAACTGATGAGGACGGCAACAAATATGTACCAGTCTTAGCATTTCATAGTGCAGAGAAGGGAGGATTTGGTTGTTGGTTTGCAGAAACAGACGGAGAAGATTTTGATCCTTTTAAGTTAGGCTATGGCATAGTTGAAACTAATGTAGCAGAGATAATAGAAAGTGTTTATTATGACAAGGAAGAATTAGAATATGATAGCGATGGTAATGATACTACCGGCAAAAGTTATCATGCTAGTGTAGGTTGGATTAATATAAAATGGCGTGATGCATTTGATTCAGTTAAAATAGATTGGGAAGACTTCGATGAAAACGTTAAATGGGAGAAAGAAAACTCATGAAACGAATTTTAATATGCGGATTACCAGGCTCTGGAAAATCAACGTTAGCAGAACGTTTAGAAAAAGTATTAGGTAATGCAGTATGGACAAATGCAGATACTGTTAGAGAGAAATTTAAAGATTGGGACTTTACTATAGACGGTAGAGAACGCCAAATGAAACGTATGCAAGATTACGTTCGTAAAAGTGTTGCTAAAGGTAATTATGGTATTGCAGACTTTGTTTGCCCTACAGATGAATTAAGAGAACAGTTTATGCCAGAGTATGTTGTATGGATGAATACAATAGAGGCAGGCAGATTTGAAGACACAAATAAGTTATTTGAAAAACCTTCTGCAGATGCTATTAATGTAGAAGTTACAAAAGAGCAATGGTGGACTGAAGAGTCTATAAATACATTAGCAAAATTAATTGCTGTAGACATAAAAGATCATGAGTTCCAACCTAAATTACCTGTTACACAAATGCTAGGAAGATTCCAACCGTGGCACGATGGGCATCAGAAGTTATTTGAAAGAGCATTAGCAAAGCACGGACAAGTTGCAGTAATGGTTAGAGATATGCCAGTTACAGAAGACAATCCTTGGCCAGTAGATGATATTTGCGAAAACGTAGAAATACAACTAGCCGAATTTGCAGGTAAGTTTAGAGTTTATAGTGTTCCGAATATTATGAATATTACTTACGGCAGAGGAGTAGGCTATAAAATTGAAGAAGAAGTTTTAGATGAGGAAACACAAAAAATAAGTGCAACCAAAATCCGTAAACAATTAAGAGATAAAGGCTTAGTTTAGTGGATAGTGAGTATAGCCATCCTGCTTACACAAGGTATCCACAATTAAAAGAACTTGAGGAGTCAAGAAAAAATATAATGAATTTAAAAGACTCAATACGAACAGTATTAGATTTCCCTATTAAAGGAATACAGTTTAGGGACATTACAAGCATGTTAGAACGCCCTGAGGCATTAAATCAAGCATTAATAGAGCTCACTACTAAGTGTATGCAATTTAAGGCAACAAAACTCGTTGCTATAGAAAGTAGAGGGTTTATATTTGGTTCACCAATAGCAAGGGACCTAGGTATGCCATTAATATTAGCAAGAAAGCCTGGCAAGTTACCAAATGATACATTTCAACGTAGTTACAAGTTAGAGTATGGAGAAGCAGAACTACATATACAGCGATGCTCAGACATAAAAGCAACAGATAAAATTATAGTTATAGATGATTTAATTGCAACAGGTGGTACAGCAAAAGCCTGTGCTGGGCTTATAAGCCAATGCTTTAACGTTCCTAAGAAAAATATTTTAGTTTTAGCAGTAATAGACTTGCCCGATTTAGGTGGAAGTGCTATAATAAAGAACGCAGGATTTAATGTAGATGCATTAATTGATTTTGAGGGTGAATGAAAACTTTAATAATAAGTAATTTTAGAACAGGTAGTTGGCATATACATAACACTTTTTCAGAGTTAGGCTCTTTACCTCTAGGTGAATTATTTTATAATTTAAATAATACTATTGAAGAAAACATTAACCAATATAAATTTAATGATAACGTTGTTGCAAAATTACATCCTAGCCAGTTAGTAGAAAAACGGAAATCTGCTATACTAAGGCTTTGTTATCAAATATGCGAAGTTGCAGATAACATTGTTTACACACAACGTCAAGATACAAAACAGCAAGTTATAAGTTATGCTGTAGCATTAATACAATTTAATAAAGCAGATAAAACTCCTTGGTTAGAAAATAGAAAGGTTTATAAAGAAGAATTATCTAATGAGTACTTAGATGAAATATTTAAAAGATTAGAGACTAATCAACTATTGATTGAAGAAATATATAAAAAGTTTCCTGGTGAAGCAATTACACTCGAAAAAGATTTAGATCAGACCCCATATCCTAATAAGTATAACTATAAAGGAGATTGGAATGTTCCATATAACTTTAAAATGTTAGGAGAAGAAATATGATAGCAGAATATATATTTGGATTAGTGATTACAATATTAGCAGGATGGTTCGCATGGCAATCAAGTGTTTTAGTATCTGAGCGTAAAGCAAGATACAGAGCAGGAACACATGATTACTATGATAACGAAATTAAATAATGGCTAAGAAACCTCAAATACCATTAAAAGATATAATGGCGGCTATTGACAAAAAGGATAGAACGTTTTATACTAACCTATCTGATGAAGGCAAAAAGGCCTTTAGTGCATGGATGATGATGAGATATTGCAGTAGTGTGCAAGGAAAGAATTCCGCAGACTACATTTTTATGACTAATGAGTGTGTAAACTATCAGTTTACTGAGGTAAGTAAGCACCCAGAGTTACAATGGTTATTATTAAGTACATGTGGTGTAGGCTCAATACAGTTTCATCCATATATAAAACCGCCTAATAGTAAGAAAAAGAAAAGTAAGGTATTTGAATTTATATATAGTATTTTCCCTCATATGAAAGCAGAGGATATTACTAACCTAATAGGTCTTAATACAAAAGAAGAATTAAAAGAACTAGCACAAGAACATGGATACGATGACAAATCAATCAAGGACATCTTTGGAAAATAATACTTGCAGATGGTGTGAAAAATCCTTTAGGAGTGAAAGAACTCTTAGTGCTCATATGTGCGTAAAGAAAAGAAGATTTGCCGATAAAGAACTTACACATATTAGATTAGGATATAGAGTATTCCAAATGTTTTATGAAATGAATACACAGGTTAGTAAGCCTAAAAGTATGGAAGACTTTATTAGGAGTCAATACTATGAAGGGTTTACAAAGTTTGGTAGAAGTTGCGTGGTGAATGAATATTTACAGCCGGAGCAATTTGCAGAGTGGCTTATTAAAGAAGGTAAAAAATTAACAGATTGGAGTAAAGATAAATTGTATGATGAATTTTTACTTAACTATGTAAAAAAAGAACCTGGTTTAAAAGCATTAGAGCGTACAATTATGAACCTTAATAAATGGAGTGAGGAGACTGGTAACCAATGGCAAGACTATTTTAAAGTAGTTACGCCTGCAAGAGCAGTACATGACATTAGAAGTGCAAAAATTAGTCCATGGGTATTGTATTTGAGCGAGACTGGTGGAGAATTATTAACAAGGTTTAATGATGAGCAGGTTAAAATGATACAACATGTTATTGACACAACATTTTGGATGAAACATTTTGGCCAAAACAAAGAAGAAGTATTAGAAATAAAAGAAACATGCGAGGTAGCAGGAATATGAAAGAGTTAATTGAAAAAACGTCACAATGGCATCATGATAGAAATCTAATTGATGGTGCAACTAGTAAAGACCAAGTACTAAAACTTATACAAGAAGTTGGAGAGCTTTCAGATAGTGTATGCAAAGGAGAAGATGTTAAAGATGATATAGGAGATTGCCTTGTTATCTTAATTAACATTGCTGAGAGAGAAGGCACTACATTAGAAGAATGTTTGGGTGTTGCTTATGAAGATATAAAAGATCGTAAGGGCATGATGATTGATGGTATATTTGTTAAGGAAGATGATTTAATTAGACAAGGCTTAGGATTGAAATGAAGTTTGATTTTGATGTAGATATTGATATGGCTAACAGAGATGAATTTCTCAGGCTAGTTAATCATACGCCTGCAAGTATTGAGAAAGATGGTAAATTTACCAAGCATAATACTGGCGTCTACTTTCAAAATGTACCTAACTTCCCTTTACAAGGTTACAGTACAGTAGATCACAAACAAGCAGAACAAGAGGGTTGGTTTAAAGTTGACTTTTTAAACAACCATATATATGAAAATATAAAAGACGAAGCACACTTAGATAAACTAGTTGCAACTGAGCCTATGTGGGAATTATTTGAACACAAAGAAGTTGTAGAGCAATTATTCCACATTAGTAATCACTATGATATTGTTAAACAGCATATACCTACAAGTTTAGAACAGTTAGCAATGATACTTGCAATAATAAGACCTGGCAAAAGGCATCTAATTGGTAAAACTTGGGAAGAAGTAGAAGGAAATGTTTGGGTCAAGCCACAAGATGATTCATACTTCTTTAAAAAGAGTCATAGTTACGGCTATGCACTAGCAATTATTGTTCAGTTAAATATGATTTGTGAAGGTTAGTCAGTTTTACGAACTAGTTGAACACCGCGTCTTTTAATTCTTTTTCTAATTAAATTCTGTAGCGACGTCATAGGTCCAAACAAAACTTCAATATCTTTCATAACAAACGTAGATAGATAAGGAAGGAATATCTTCATTTCGTGGTTTAAAAATATATCTATAGGAAGTTGTCTATTAGATTCCCACCACCACAATTCTCCAAGCTCTAAAAATGCTTTCTTAATTTCCATTGTTGGCATCTTATTAAGGTCGTAAAATGTTAATATAGTATTATCATGATTTACCACAATACCCACGTATTCGTTGCCACCATAGGTGACACCAGTTATGAACGGGTAACGCTCTTCTGCTTGTTCTATTAGTTTATCTTTCTCCACAATGTTATTTATGTTACAGAGTGATAAATAGTACAATATAAAGAGTTAAAAATTATGAGTTACGGAGATCACAAATTATTTTTATACGACACAAGTGTTGATCTTGTAATCAACTCTGACGGATTATACGTGGATAACAGACCTATGAATAACAAAAAACTAATAGCACATAAAGGATTATCAAATGAGATAATTTTTAATATAAGAAACCCAGATAGAAAACTTCAAAATATAGATTCTGATGTTTTACGAGGCACACTAGTATTACCTAGTACAGGAAAGCGACAGTTTTCCAGAGTATTAACACATACAGGAAGTACTGGCCAAGTAAAACTAAGTATAGTTGAAGGAGATCTAAGCAATCTAACACCAGGATTATACCAGTTGTATATATCTAGGGAGACGCCTGAGGGAACAGACTTGCCGGTGTATGCAGATCAAAATAGTAACATTATATTTGATATAGAAGTAAAAGATCAAACAATGCTAACACCTATAAACACACAAACTGCAAATGTAAGTACTATAATGCAAGTTACTAATACTAATAATGGTGATGCATCAAATGTTTTTGTTACATCAGCATTAAAGGGTAATCAAGCAAGGAATTTCGACTCTTGCTTACATAGTATTGCTATACATCCAAATGCCTATACAGGCAGAATAGATATACAAGCAAGTTGTATAGAAAATACTCCTAGTACTTCTAATAATAGTACTGATTGGTTTACTGTAGTTAGTAATGTATCTTTAACCTCTAACTCAACAATATACCATAATACGTTTCAAGTAAATGCAAATTACATAAGAGTAATGAGCCAACCAACAGCAGGAAATATTTCTTTAGTACAATTAAGAAACTAATTGACTTTTAACAAAATATCCTGTATAATGCTTATATGGATATAGACTTCTTAGTTGAAAAGGTGCATCGTCTCCTTTTAGATAACTTACCAATTAAAACAAATAGAACACCTAGTGGCTGGAACACTATGGATTGTCCTATGTGTACTGATAAAAGAAAACGTGGTGGGTTAATATCAACAGGTGCAAAGATATCCTACAACTGTTTTAATTGTAAATTTACAACTGGTTGGGAGCCTAATCCTACACTAGGAAAAAAATATAAAGACTTAGCAACAACGTTAGGCGCAGATCAGCAAGAAATACATAAAGTTACAGTTGAATTACTAAAGTATGCTGAAGATCTTGAAATAGAAGATACGTCAGACTATGTTTATAATCTAGCAAAGTTTAATAAAGTAGAATTACCAGAAAATGTTATGGCAGTAGATGATTTAGAAGAAAAACATCCTGTTAAACAATATGCAAAACAAAGAGGACTACTTGGTCTATATCCACTGCTATACTTAGAAAATAAGTTATACAAGCAGAGATTAGTAGTCCCTTTTACTTACAACAGTGAGCTTGTAGGCTGGACAGGAAGGCATATCAGCCCTCCTAACAAACAAACGCCCAAGTACTTACATAATATGCAACCTGGTTATGTTTTTAACATAGATAGATTTGCAGATAGTAAAAGAGAGATAGTAATAGTAACAGAAGGTGTATTTGATGCTATACTAATAGATGGCATTGCTATACAAGGCAATAGTATTGGTCCAGAACAAGCACACCTAATTGAAAAGTTAGGTAAAAGAATAATAGTATGTCCTGATAGAGATAAAGCAGGTATAGAATTAATGATGCAGGCCGCTGAACTAGGGTGGGAAGTAAGTTTCCCGCCTTGGCATGTTGATGTAAAAGATGCCGCAGACGCTGTTAATCATTATGGTAGATTGGCAACAATAAACAGCATCATTAAACATGCAACAAATAATAAACTTAAAATAGAAGTAAAGGCTAAAATGCTATGAACGAAAAAATTAAACATTGGAAAGACATCTGTAAGTTACATTGGAAAGAGATTGTAACATTGTCTATTGCTTTACATTGGATAGTTGATTTACTAATAATAGGTCCTATCTTTATTGCAATAGGATGGTTTTTAGGTATACATTTTGGTAATCATTAAATGAAGTTATATGTAAACGGCTGTAGTTTTAGTTACGGTAATACTTTAGAAAATAAATTAGCATGGCCAGATTTTATAGAAGGCTATGATGTTATAAATGAAAGTTGGATAGGCAGTAGTAACAAACGTATACTAAGACGTACAAAAGAATATATCAATACTCATGCGGTACACGATACTATGTTTGTAATACAATTAAGTGATTGGTTCCGTGACGAATGGTATGACTCGGAATTTGATGCTTGGATAGGTATGTGCAAAAATGATGTAGTGCTAGATGATCAATCATACAATAGAAGTGATATAGATATAGATGAACTAAACAAAAAAGTTAAAAGTTATATACACCATTCATTACTACATAGAAGTATTAGAACAGTAGAGGAAGAAACATATAACTTAATTAATTCAATGATAGCATATTTTAATCAGCATGAGATACCACATATATTTACAGGTATGAGTTCAAGGTGTATGCCTGGTGATAATAATGTAGATATAATAGTGCCTACTAAATTTACAAAACCTATAAGTATTATAGCAGGAAATAATGTAATTAGTACTAGTGATGGTCATCCAAATGAAGCAGGACATAAACTGTTCGCAAGATATATAATTAATGAGATAAAAGAAAATGAGTGATTTAACAAACTACAACGAAGAAACGCAAGAACTATTTTTAAAGTTTTTAATAAGCGATCCTGATCTGTTTAGCAGGTGTGCAAATATTGTTGATGCTGACTATTTTAATATAAAGTATAGGAAAGCAGTAGAATTATTTCAAAGCCATTCTAAAGACTTTAATAGCATTCCTACGCCAGAGCAGGTAAGTGCCGCAAGTGGTGTACAACTAGAAGTTATTCCAAATGTGACATCAGATCATCATGAATGGTTTTTAAAAGAGTTTGAAACATTTTGCAGACACAAAGCATTAGAGAAAGCAATTATAGAAAGCACAGACTTATTAGAGAATCAAGACTATGGTACTGTGGAAAATAAAATTAAAGAAGCAGTACAAGTAGGACTTGTAAAAGATTTAGGCTTAGATTACTTTGAAGATCCTAAAGCAAGATTGCAATGGATTAAAGATCAGTCTGGTGCAATTAGCACAGGATGGAAAGGAATAGATCATAAACTATATGGTGGATTAAACCGAGGCGAGATGAGTATTTTTGCTGGTGGTTCAGGTGCTGGTAAAAGTTTGTTCTTACAAAACTTTGCAGTTAATTGGGCATTAGCAGGATTGAATACTGTTTATATTAGTTTAGAACTTAGTGAACAACTTATTAGTATGCGATTAGACAGTATGGTGTCTGGATATGGTACAAAAGAAGTAATGAAGAATATGGATGATGTAGACTTAAAAGTTCGTATGAAAGCCAAAGGTGCAGGTAGATTAAGAGTTAAACAAATGCCTAATGGTGTAAACGTAAATGATATAAAAGTATTTTTACGTGAATATGAAATATCATGTGGTGAAAAAGTAGATTGCTTACTAGTAGACTATTTAGATTTAATGATGCCTATAAGTGCTAAAGTAAGTGGCAGTGATTTGTTTATTAAAGACAAATATGTATCTGAAGAATTGCGTAACTTAGCAATGGAGAAAGATTTATTATTTGTTACAGCATCACAGTTAAACAGAGGTGCAGTAGAAGAAATAGAATTTGATCATCATCATATTGCAGGTGGTATTAGTAAAATACAAACAGCAGATAATGTTGTGGGTATCTTTACAAGTAATGCTATGCGAGAAAAAGGCAGATATCAGATACAGTTTATGAAAACACGATCTAGTAGTGGTGTGGGCACAAAAGTAGACTTAAAGTTTAATCCAGACACATTAAGAATTGAAGATCTTGAAGAAGGGGATGAAGATGCAATGACTGTAACAACATCTAGCCTAGTAGATCAATTAAAACGCAGTAACTCCATAAAAGCAGAACAGCCTGAAGCACAAGATGTTATCTCGGGTGCAATGAACATGAGAGAATTCTTTAAGAAGAATGATCAATAATGATAAATAGCATTATAGATTTTAAATGGAGATATTGTGCATAAAACTCGTAGTATATTAGAAGAGCTTAATCAAATTTCTGTCGACAGAGACAGAGATCATGTGGTGTCTAATAGAGGCGAACATGTCATTGCGAGTGCTATCAGTTTATTAGAACAAATAGACAGATACTATGATGACGCAACAGCAAAAGACCTGCAAAACAGGTTAGTTAATAGCATAAAAGGCCGCGATGGCAAAAAATTCTCCAGAGGTATTGGTAAAATTATCAAAGAATCCCAAAAAGAGAATAAAGATGCTAATTAATGATATCATAACAGAAGAAATTGTATTAAAAGAATTTGGCGGTATGCCTAAATACAATCCAGACTTGGTTAAAGGCATCACGTATAACACGGTAAAATATACTTGGAATAAGGCTGACCAATCCTTTTCAAATGAGAAAACTGGCGAGGTTGTTAAGACAGGTAAGTTATTTAAAGCACTAATTGTTGCCCAACCATTGGCAACCGGAAAACCACGCGGAGGGGTTACCAAAAGAGCCCTATCAAAAGTAGGTAAAGCAATCGGTGCCACCGGTGTTGCCCAACAAAGTATAAACGATCCAAAATCTGGAATATTTAAGAGATCATTAGCTCGAGCAGGTGCTTACATTGGCAGAGGAGTCGATAAGGTTATTCCTGGTCCTGGCGGTAAAAAACAAGCAGGAGCACCAACAGTTGGTGTACAAGGAACTCCAAAAAAAGGTGATGTAAGGCCACTAGTAGATACAAAGGGAAAACCATTAGTTGCTGATCATCGTGGAGACGGTTCAAGCAGTACACATGAATTTGAGTTTGCTGGAAATTTATGGATGAGCCAAATCACAGGAAAAGTTGCTAATACCAGTCAAGCACAAAACCTTAACGGTCAATATGTACGACAAGGCAGTAAGAACGATACCTCAGATGATGAACAAAATTTACAAAGACAAGTTGAGCAAGGAAATCTAAGCCAAAAAGACGCAGACCAAATAAGAAGAATATATCAAAGTGGGAAAGCAGACTCATTAAATTCTGCATACCAGTTATGGCAAGGTAAGAAAAATCCTTCAACACCATCAACACCTAAGCCAAAGTCACCATCTCCAATTTTAGATCCATCTGGCCAACCTTTTAACTCATAATGAAATTTGCTGAGCTCACAGAAAGTTTCGTAAAAGAAATAATACTTGAAGCAGAAGGTAAAAACACTCACCTAGAGCATCTAGAAGATCACATATTTAATAAAGGCTTTAAAGGCGCCAAAGAGGCAGTAAAGTATCTATATAGTTTATATCAAATGCTAGAAGGCAACACAAAAAGTCCTATAAGCATGACGACTAAATGGGACGGAGCACCAGCCATTGTGGCAGGTAAAGATCCTGAAACAGGTAAGTTTTTTGTAGGTACTAAAGGTGTGTTTGCAAGAAATCCAAAAATAAATTTTACAGATAAAGACATAGAAGAAAATCATCCTAACGAAGGGCTACAGGAAAAATTAAAAACTGCATTAAGATATTTAAGAGTTTTAAATTGGGATACCGTTGCACAAGGCGACATGCTTTATAGTAAGGCAGATTTACAAAAAGAAACAATAGATAATGAAGAAGTACTTTTGTTTAAACCAAATACTATAGTTTACGCAGTACCTACAAGCAGTAACTTAGCAGAACAAATTAGTAATTCAGAAATGGGAATAGTTTGGCATACTGAGTATACAGGTGGACCAACATTAGCAGATACCCAAGCAAAATACGGATTTGATAGTAGCAGTTTAGGAAACAGTAAAAATGTTTGGCACAGAGACGCACTAATAAAAGATTTTAGTGGTACGGTTACATTAACAAAAGAAGAAAGTAAAGATGTTAAAAACGCCATTAAAGAAGCAGATGCTTATTTAAAAAATATAGACTCTGCTACATTTAATTGGTTAGAGCAAGGCAATGACATAATAGGAAAAGATTTCTTACCTCAATTAAAAGCACACGTCAATAACAATATTAAAGCAGGAGCATTTGACCAACCTACTAAATTTGCACAAGGGTTTGTACAAAAGTACATAGTCTTTATGACTAAAGAGATTGACAAAGTATCACAACAAACTACTAAAGATGCTAAATTAGATAAACAAGTAGCAGGTGTTAAATTTATAAAAGAAAATTTAAAAAGTATTGTAGCAGTATATGATTTATATTTAAAAATTATAGAAGCAAAGATTAAAATTGTTAAAAAATTAGAAACAATCAGGCAGATGCCAACATTTAAAGAAACAGAAAACGGTTACGAAGTAACAGGCGAAGAAGGATTTGTAGCAGTTGACAGAATAGGCAATGCACTTAAACTTGTAGACAGACTAGAGTTTAGCAGACTAAACTTTGGCACAGGAGTACCTGGAAAGTGACAGGATTAGGTGATTGCTACGAAGCAAATGGCATGGCATTTAGGGACAATAGTAGTCCTACTGCAAGGTTAATACATGCTGATATTACTCCTAGAATAGGTGGAATGAAAGGTATAACTTATGGTCATGCTTGGATACAAGACGGTGATAAACTTGTAGATCATACTACTATAGGTACAGATGTTATGGATTTAATAAAAGGATTCGATGATGTACCTGAAGAGTTTGCTGGTAAAGTAAGCAGTAAATCTATATTTTATGGAATTGCAGATCCTAAAAATATAAAAAGTTATGATTTAAAACAAATGGCTACAATGATAACTAAACATAAACATTGGGGACCATGGCCAGAACAAAATGTGGAATCAAAAATGGATTTTAAATTAATAGACAAAGAAATATCAGAAGCAAGATTATATCGAACTTCTTCAGCATTTGGCCAACTAACAGGTGAGACAGTTGCAGAACTGTTATATTTAAATACATTAGTAACTTATATGCTTTACAAAGATGATAAGCAAACAGAATATGCTAAAGCATACGCAAAGCAGTCTACTCAGTATGGAAAATATACATTGTTTAGAAGCCATGCTACTGATTTATACTTATTAGCATATATGGTATCAGAACCTAAAACAAAAATTGTTAAATTAAGAAACTTTTTGCAAAGCCAAAGTCATCTAAGCTCACTAAAGTTTGATAAGAGGACACATTGGACTTTCTTACAACGATTATCTAGAGGCAATATGACTGATAGCCTAGCAAGTCCATATCTATTTAGGTTAGAGTCGCAATTAAAAATTAAAAAGTCTGTATATAAGCAATGGCGCAGATTAATCATGGATTGGGAAAACTTAAAATATATACAACGTCAGACAGTTACGTCAAGAATAGCACAAGAGTATAGAAAACTTGGAAGAGGCAGTGAATTACTAGTACCTTTAAGTACAATGATAAAGTATAAAAAATATAGAGTGCAACCAGCATTTAAGAAAAAACCTAGTTTAACAACTAGAGTTGCAGGAACGGCCGCAGGTGCAGTTGCTGGTAGATATGCTGGTGGAAAAATAGCCAAGCGATTTGGTAAAGATATTGATAAATATAAGAAAGCAGGTACAGGCCTTGGTGCAATAGCAGGTTATTGGGCAAGTGGAAGGCAAAGACAAAAATGAAAATAAATGAAATTATAATATCGGAACTAACACCACCAACTGGGCAAAACGCAGGAAAGCAGGCTGAAAAAAGAAGATCAGAAGTAGAATATAGAACACTTAAAAGGTTCGATCAGGCATTTGCTGATGAGTTTAAACGTCAATTTATTAAACATGGCGAAACAAGTGTTGATGCGGCTTATCAGGCGGCACAGGCGGAAACACTTAAGAAACAAAAACAACAGTTGGATCTAGATCCAAACAAATCTGCGGAAGAGAAAAAAAAGGAAATGGCAGATTATATAAGTGCAATGCCAGAATTATCTACGTACTCACAAGCACAAAAAGATATCAGGACTGCCAGAAAAGATAAAAAAGGTACCGGAACTGTAGGTGGACAAATAGGTAACCTAAATGCTTATCGAGGTGGACCAGATACTAGCCCAGGCATTATAAGAACAGCAATAGATGGCGTGAAAGATGTATGGAATAAAGCGAATGTCGGCCAAGGATTCAAGAAAGGCAGGGCACTTGGTAAAACTGCATCTGGCTGGTACAACCAAAAGTAAAATCTATCCTGTCTAAAAAACTATAAACAAACCCAACAAATTAGATAAATAACTGTAACGCATAGTTAATCTATGCATTATAATTTAGGAGATAATCATGGCACAAACAAAAAACGCAGGAGCCGGTGTAGCCGAATTTGCAACAGGTACTTTACATAGTAAACATAACCTTAAAGCAGTTTTAGTTGACACAGGAGCAGACTTACAAGCACAAGACGACGCATTTGGCGAAGCAGTTGAAAGAGCACTTTCAATTATCCAACCACTTATGTATCTTACACCAACAGCAACAGCAGGACAAATTCACTGCATAGTTGACGGTAATAACTTTGATGCGGCATCAGTACAAATTCAACTTCAAGCAATCGGAACACAGGTTTCTGGAAGTTATGACTTTAGTGGTGCAACTGTAACTTTAGGAACAAACATAGTAGTTTCATAAGTTTAGTTTAGTTTAGTTAAACACTTAAAAAGGC
>Ga0209634_1001449_pt1 | contig 17275 bp, 11 predicted proteins | sample LinPmetageLP40_FD_184043 | JGI IMG/M metagenome (GOLD analysis project Ga0209634, IMG submission 184043) | Marine viral communities from the Pacific Ocean - LP-40 (SPAdes) (version 2) | ecosystem: Environmental > Aquatic > Marine > Oceanic | place: Pacific Ocean | collected 2010-08-26
AAATAATTTATTATTTATTCTTTTGATAGTTTTAATTTAACCAATAAATACATTTATGTCAATGAAACAGTAAGTACATCTGATATTTTTACGAACGCAACTATATATATATTAGAAGCTAAAAGTTATGTTATAGATAGTGTAAGTAATAATAGTATTACTATTAGTATAGATGTTGACAATATATTAGTGGATTTCTTAGAATTAACAAATAATGTTACCGAAACATATTTTAGTTTTATTGATACTATACACTTAACTTTAGAACTATATTCTGGTGTAGGTTATAATAATGTATCTGGTAATCAAAATTTGTTTTTAGGTTTTGAAGCTGGATACAAAAATACTAACTCAAATGATATAATTGCTATTGGTACTCAATCAGCATATAATAATATTGCATCAGATTTAATATCTATAGGAACAAAATCCGGATATATGAATACCGAAGGATTTAATAATATCTATATTGGTACAAAATCCGGATATAACAATCAAATTGGAAAAGATAATATATTAATAGGTTCAGATTCTGGATATAACCATACTAAAAATAATTTAATAAGTATAGGATTTAAATCAGGTTATAAAAATACTATAGGCGAAAATAATATATTTATTGGTAGTAGAACTGGATACTCTAACACTATAGGGAAAAATAATCTATTTATGGGGTCTGGTTTAGAACTTACCTATACCACACCGACTATTAGTGATATTAACTTGTCACTATATGATGGATTAATTGTGGAACCAATAAATACGTCATTCTCCACAAATAATCTGATTAGTAATTATATTTTTTATAATAATTTAGTATATGACTCTAGATTTAAAATTTTCGCATCTATAGCTAATACACCATCAGATATTTATATTGCTAAATCATTAGGTTATGGTTATATAAGTACTTACTCAACTTATGGTTTGGGTAAATTTACATGGCCCAGTAAAGAAATAAATGGAATTACTTTCGATAAAACTAATTTCCCAGAAGGAACATTAATTTACATCACATATAGTGATAATCGACCAAGTATTAATTCTAATATTCAATCGATGTTTCCAAAATCATCATATAGTAGTACTATTCCGAAAATAAGAAAATCCAATACACTTTATGATTTATCATACGATGAATTATTTACTATTAAATATATAGACGATACATCATTTTATTTAGTTGATAGTAATAATATAATTGTTACATTATTAGGTGGTGAAACCGATACTAGATATATAGTTTCCGACGAAATACCTGAAAATTATTTTTATTATAATACCCAATATTCGGTATCCTATAATTATTTTTATTTTAATAAATTTAACTTCCAAATAAATGACATTATAGGATTAGGTACCAATAGTAGTCCTACAGCTACAACATATGTTGACTCAAATATTTATAAAATTTCTACATGTAGTTACCAAAGTTTAACTCTTAATACGCACTACAATAATAGTAGTAGTAATATTAAAACGCAAAGTATAACTAATCTTAATAAAGACTATACAATAATAAATTATTCTAATAATTCTATAAAATTTGTATATCCGACAGTTCAATCGGATAATACTTTAAAATACAATAGCAGATTTGAATCTATTCTTAAATTTACAACAGTTGCTGGGATTAATAATTCATATTTAAAATTAGATTTTAAAGTAAATCCAGATACAGATGATAGTAGTAATATAACACATAACGTTCAAAACTATAAAAAAGCATTTGAAATTCCTATTGTTAAAAATGATTTAATTATTTTAAGAAAAAATACGTCTGAGTCTATATTACCATCTGAACTAAATATTAATACAAAATACTTCATATCTAATATAAGATATTATAACACCAATAATAATAATATTTTACAGGAGGTAAATAGAATAATTATTAAAGGATCTGATATTAATATATCTGATAGTACATTTACTTATCCTATTAGTAGTAATAAATTCCAAAATAATGATTGTGTTTATGTAATTACTAATTCAAAAACGCCTGTTTTCACCCAAAATATTAATTCTAAAAGTATAAATCAATATAGATATTATTATATTCAAAATAGCAGTGATGACATTAATAAATTTAAACTATCATTAACCGCTGATAATTCTAATTTAATAAATTTTAATCCATCAACCTTAGTTACAAATATCGGAAATACATTAAGTAGCGATGATTACTATATAATAGTAAAAACAGATGATATAGATGAAGTTAGAGTTTGGATATCTACTATATCAGATTCAGATAGTTATGAAATTATAGACACTTCATTAACTATACGTAATAATAGTATTATTGTTGGTGAAATACCATATATGTCAAATAACACTAATACATATAATGAATTGTCCACGAGTGATTATGATATTAATAATAACTTAGTAAATATCTATAATACATCTTTAATAGATACACCATATATACTTAATAAATCTGGTAATTGGTGGGGTAGATATACACAAAATAATTTGTTATCTTGGTATAATAATATACATTCAATATATTACGAATTTGCAAAAGAAAATTCTCAAAATTTTACACCAAGTGATAATTTATATATTAATATACCAGATAATGTAACCCATAGTACATATTCTAGTATTTCAAGTGAAATTACTAATATAAGTAATATTGATTCGCTTTATTTAAAAGCAATTGTGACAATCACTGATAGTAATAATAATTTTATTGAAGAAAGAATTTATTTTACCATCTCTAACAATTCGGATGTAAATTCTGACGTTTTGATTAATAATCTTAATACATTTTTAAATACCTCCGATAATGAATACGAACACAATCTATCACTAACATTATCTATACCAAAATCTACTGGATATTCAAATATTACTGGTAACTTTAATACATTTTTAGGAGAAGGTTCTGGATTTAGTAATACTTATGGTGATTCTAATACATTTTTAGGCTCTTTATCAGGTTATAAAAACAAAACTGGAGTCAAAAATATTTATATTGGTCAAAAGAGTGGATATTCAAATATTAGTGGTGAAAATAATATTGTTATTGGTACAGAAGCTGGGTATAACAACAAAGAAAATGATAATATTTTTATTGGTACACAGTCTGGATATAATAATTATTATGGTGAACATAATATATTTTTAGGGAAATTAGCAGGATATAATAATACATCTTCTTCGAAAAATATTTTATTAGGTGAATTTACTGGTAAATATACTGGTAGTCAGTGGCATTTAAATACTAGACACAATATTTTTATTGGTTCTGGGGCCGGATACTCTAATACTATTGGTGGGAGTAATATATTACTTGGAGAAAATTCGGGTTACACTATTAAAGAGTCTAGTAATAAAGTTATAATAGAAAATGTTACTAAAAGTAACACTTATAATGACCATAATAATAATAATACTTTATCGTACATGAATCAAAAATATATAGTTATTAATTCAATGATCGATTTCAATATTAATGATTATGCTACAGTTATTAATTCTAATAACGATTCAGAAATAATAAAAATTGTTAATAAAAATACATTTGAAACTACATCAAATATATACACATATGGTCCTACCGATATAAAATTTGTATTAAGTATTAATAAATTAAACGAATATTCTTACATAGAATCCAGCGATTTATTATACGATTTCAGTCAGAATACCATAATAAAATCTGATTTTTTTATAAATATAGCTTCAGCTAATTCACAAAATAATGGAATATTTTTAGTAAAATCAATTACAAGTCCTACCTCAAATTCATATAGTAAAATATATATTTTTACGGGTGAAACATATTTAGGAATTCATTTTCCTTTATATAATACACTTACCTCTAATACCAATATAACTGGTAGTATAACTACCCCATCCAGTTGGACAGCTTTAACTAGTAGTAATACACAATTTAATAATACTAAATTTTTACCTAACAAAATTAATTATTTTAATCGGAGCAACACAAACTATAATAATGCAATACTTTTAAATAATACATATGATTTAGTAATACCTAATATTAATAATCCCGAACAAGCTGATTTATTTAATAATAGTATTAATAGTGGTGGTAAAAGAACACACACAACTATGTTTTGGTTTAAAATAACTGAAAGTACAAATGATATATTCACAACTACTATTAGAAAATTAGACGGGACTGCTACAGAAGACTTGTATAAAATAAGAATAAATAATCTAAATAACGATATAGCTAATTTAGTTATATTTAAATCTACAAGTAATAGTACTAATAATCATATTATCGGTAAAGTTAATATGCATACTTGGTATCATCTTTCTATAGTTGTAAATACTACATCTAATATTATAACAATATATCTTAACGGAATACAAACATATTTACAAATTTCAGACACATACTCCGAACATAATTCGCTAATATCTAATATATCTTTATCTAATTTTACAAACTACAATATATATAATAATAATGATTATAGAATCTTTTTTAGACTTCATCAAAATAATAACTTTCACGATTTGAGAATATACTTTGACCAATCTTCGGCAATAATATTTAATAGTACTCAAATTAAATTTATGTATGATGCATATATAGACGATAATATCAGAATTCCTGGAACTAATGAAGATAATACTAATAGAGATGGCTTAATTAATGAAAGTATCTTATCAAACAATGTTGAAATTAATACTAATTTACTTTTAATTGATAGAAATGTTAAATATTCTAATAAACTTGAATCATTAAATACTAACTTAATAGTTTGGTATTCATTTGATGAGGAATATTCATATAATGGATTTGTTATAGATTCAAATTCAAATATTAATGGTGCTATATTAAATAAAAATGAAAGTAACCCATATACTGCCGTTAATACTTATAGTGGAGATGTGTTATCGTATACTCAATATAAAACTGGTAAAATATTAAACTGTATGGATTTAAATAACGAATATTATATTAGAATCGGAAAGACTAATTTTACAAATATAGATAATAATATAAGTAATCTAAATATTATAGAAAAGAATAATATACTTAATGGTGGTGATAAATTTACTATTACTACATGGATTAAATTAAATAGTATCCCATCTCAAAACAACTATTACTCTATTTATAGTAGTGCTTTATATGAAAATAATTCATTTGCAACAGATAGAGGATTTAATTTATATATAATACGACATGATGATAATAATGCTATATTAGCTATTCATGATGCTAGAAATAATAAAAATATAAGTAGTACAACAGGTATGGTATATCTTAGTAATACAATTAAAACTTTAACAGTAAATGAATGGTATTTTATATCATTAAAACATGAAACAAATTTAGATAATACAAGTTATATAACTTTATATATTAATGATAATTATCACCAACTAGATAATATTTCAAATGGTTCAAAAATAGTTGATATTAATTCGGCTAGTGATACGAATTATTCTAATGACCAAATTCCGTTAATTGGAAATTATCAAAATACGGATAATTTTGATGGACTCATAGATGATTTTAGATTTTACGATACTATATTATTAGATGAGGATATCATTAAATTATATAAACAACAAATAAAAATTACAAAAGATTCAGATTTTATATTACTAAAAACACAAACTACAAGTAAAGAAAATGTAATATTACCAAATGATACCGAAATATATATAGACAAAAATAAGTATTTTACATCTGGTAATTATTGTAGAATTGATAATGAAATTATTCAAGTAATTAATGTCGAAAATAATATTTTATATGTTAAAAGAAATTCATTAGGTACAATAGCAAGTACACACTCAGGAGGACAACTTATATCATTATATAAGGATTATAAACTTTTATATGGTGATACCAGTTTTAATCATCTAGATATTAATATGCCTAATAATACCAAAAATAAAATTGGAAATAATGAAGTAAATAGTAACCTTATAGAAAGCCCATATTGTTTAGGTATTGGTGGTTCTATTGGTATAAATGGTGAAATAATAATGAATACAACTATACCTAAAGAACCATTAGATGGACATTGTATGTTATGGTATAGTGATGGAAACGATGATACATTTAATACAAATGATAACTATGTAACAAATTCTAAATTATCAAGAGGTCTATATATAGCATATAAACCTGTCGGATTAAACACCCAATATACTAGAGTAATTGATTTAACCTCTACTAATACTAATTTAAATAATTGGTCTAATCCATATATTAGTAAAGATATTGATACAAATAATATTATACACTGTACATTTAAAAACGAAGATAATTACGGTCTACCAAATAACATTACATTACCTTTCAGATTAAAAAATACATCAAATATTTCATTAACAGAGGGATTACATTGGGTAAGTGGTGTTGGTAATTTAGAGCTTGTAGGTTCAACACCTATTGATTTTTACGAACTGAAAGTAACCCATGATCATGAACAAACTTTATCTTACGATACTAATAATTATACTATAAATACTTGGCAAGTAACTGATAAATTTTTACTATCACAAGGAAATACTGCTATTTTAAATAATACCAATGATTATATAATACCTTCTACATATAGTAGTAATAATGGATATTCAAAAATAGTTAATAATATATTAGTTAATCGACCTTACAAATTACAGGGGTCTAATTATGAAAATGCGATTTGCGTACCTAACACTGGACCACAAATATCTAAAATTAATGGTATAGCTTATAAAGAAAATAGTTATTTAGTATCTCCGTATTTTATTATTGGAGATTCATCTAATAGTATAAGACCGCAAAATTATTGGGGGGCTGCTAACAGCAGTTCGTCAATTACCATTTCAAAAGATAATAACTGGTTTAATTCCTCCAGAATAATAACTTTCGATTCATTTAATAATACTGATGGTTATTGGCCTGCTACATGGTATACAAGTCAAATTAGCGGTACATTATACGATAAAGAACAAATAAAATATAGAATTATAACAACAGATGATATTGCTAACTATAGTAATAGTAATAATTATATATTATCATTAGCACAATTACAAACAATATTTAATAATAAAAAATGGATTAATCTGAAAGGACGAAGACTAAATACAAATAATATGGATACATTTTATGATGATATTGAAACTGATATTCAAGTTAGATCATATGAAGTAGACAAAACTAATAGTAAATATGCTGGTTCAGATGGTACTGATGCCGACGAAGGTATAGGTTGGTTGACATATGAAGCAACTATACCAAAATGTATAGGATTTCAAATTATATTTACTTATTCTACAGAAAATATATCATTCGGACCTTCGCAAAACCACGTATCTGGATGGTATTTAAGAAATCTAAAAATATTTAAAAAAAAATAACTCTTTGGTATCAAAATACCAAGTTAATAATCAAATAGAAGAAAAAATTTTACAATAACTATGACTTTACAATAAACCCTTTTGAATATTAAATTTTAGGTTATAATAAATACAGTTACACCAAACTTCTATTAAATACTGGCATTATTAGTAATAATATTATTATTAATAATACTGATATAATAAATTTACACTCAGAACCAAATATTTGGCATAGACATAATAAAGAACCGAACAATCCCATTTTTAATAATATTTGAGTTTTCGATTTTTGGCTTTCATTATTTAGTTAACATGCTAATTAATATACTTTTACTATAAATAATTATGCACTAATTTTAATATAGATGATAATACTAGTACTAATATTATACTTTTGGATATAATTTTTCTACCATTAATATTTTGTATATTTAACAGATTATATGTCCATATTTTTCTAATATTATAATTATATATTAATATGAATAATGAAGGTATAGTAGCACTTAAACAATAAAATATTTCTTTAAATTTATAAGATTTAATTACACTTAATTCTAATAATATTACTAAAGAATTAAAACCATGACTAATTATATTGCTATACACCATCTTATGTATACCTGTTTTTGGATACAATAAACCAAAAAATATTATACTTACTAATAAAGATATTGGAGCTATTATTTTATAAAAAATATCATAATTATGACCAGTAAATAATCTTAATCCAAAATAAACACATAATAATATTTGAACTTGATAAGTTATTTGAGAAAAATACCATAATATTTTTTTTTTATTATTACGATCCAAACTTTTAGGATAAAAATCAACTAAATAATTATCCCCATTTCTTATATCAAATAAATCTATAATAGAAAAAATTATAGAAGATATTAATATTATAAAAATTAATAAATAAGCATTCATACTATAAGACAATAAATTTTATTTTTTCGTATATTTATGCTTATTTATTATATACTATTTTAATAATGCTAAACACTGATAATTTTTATCCAATATGTTTATTTACTAGAGAAAATATAGAATGGGAGCCAGATTATACCAAACGTTATAAATATTCTCGTAGTAAAGCTAAAGGGTTATCTAATCAATTATTTGCTTTAACAAATGGAATTATCGAAGCAATTCACAAACAAAAAAATTTTATAATTATCGATAGTTTTTTAACATGCATTAATACTAATAAAATATGCAAAATAAGTGATATTTTAGACCTAAATAAAATAACACAAAATTTATTAAATAATGACATCAAAATTTATTTAATAGACAGAAATAATATTAAATTATCGTTTGTATCAGTAAAATATGGAGTTAGTAAGTCAGAAAATATAGATATTACTTCTGTATTTAAAACTTTTGAACGTAAATTTTCTATTTTAAATACCCAAAATTTTAACGAAATTGTTAAAACTGATCCGTATCCAAATAGACCTAAATTTTTGTATTTACAATATAAAATAGGTGAATATATTATTAACGAAACTATACCAGAACATAAAACAAAATTAAAGTATACCTTATCTTTTGATTCTAATAAATTGGAAAAAAGATTATGGTTTAATAAAATTACTAATTTTAATTGGTATAATAAATATGATGTAGTTTTATTTAATAAAATATTAAAATATATTGTTTTCAATAAAGTATTCTATCAAATTATTGACTTTTATAAAGATAATTATAATATTACTAAAAATAATATTGTACATTATAGATTAGAAACAGACGCTATAATGCATTGGTCAAAACAAAATAGAATGGACCCAACATATTTTAAAAAAACTCTTCAAAATATTTATACCAACTTAATTAATAATAATTTATCACCAAAAAATTCTATATATCTCCTAACAGATAATAACGATGTATCTATTAATAATTTTACAGTAACTAATATAGATAAAGATATAATTAATCAATATATAAATATTAGGGGAAGAGAAATAAGAGCTATAGTCGACTTATTATTAGCTATTCAGTGTAGCAATACTTTTATAGGATGTCATAATTTAAAATTATCTAGAGGATCTTCGTTTTCATATATAATACATGTTTTAGGAAATTTTGAAAAAAAAATATTTATAGATTTAGATGACATATTTAAATGTAATTAAAATTGAATTATTTTTTTTTGTACCCTAAAAATATTATGTCACAATCCCAATATCATCTTTTTACTATACCTAAAAATTATATACCAAAATTATCTAAGTTAACTAATGAATGGGATAAATATGACGATAATTGTTATCGAAATAATATTAATATAGAGAAAGATGTAATATACTCTATTATTAATTGTCAACCAAATTTAAAAAATTGTAATATTGATAATTATACTACACATTATATTAAATACAATATTACCGAAAAATATACTATAGACGAACATGTAGATTCAAGTGATATTACCATTATTGTTTATTTAAACAAAGATGAAAATATTAGAGAAACATTCTATGTTAATAATATTAATACTAAACATAATTGGAGAAATAACAAATATAAATATCATTCTTTAATTATGTGGAATAATCCTAAACATAAAGGTACTATTACAGGTAGTGGAAAACGAAATATTCTATGCTTCTTTATTAATCTAAAATAAATTTAATAGTTTATTGGCATAATTTATTAACATATTTTTTACTAAATTTGTAGAGACGTTAAGAATAAAATTGAATCTGTTTTAATTTTTTTTTTAATATAAAATGTTACTCGCACTAACACTTATAGCATCATTATCAAGTGTACATACTACATCCTATGATATAAGTTATCCGGTATATGAATTAGAAGAAATCGATGATAGACAAGATTTTACTAAACTAAAAGACTTTCTTTTTAAAATTAATGAAGCTAATAGACTTGTATATGATTCGTGTGAAATTATAGACGAAAAATCTGGCCTATTCCAAACTCAGAGTAAACCACATTGTTTATATAATGTTTCATACTTAAATAAATCAGAAATAGTTGTATTTGGATATTCAGATAGTGTTAGAACCTTCCTAATATCTGAAAAGAAAACTATGTGTGACAAAGAAGATATTTTATGTGGAAGACTTACTATAATAGTTAAACTATTAGATTTAATTAATTCTGCCATACATATTGCTTTAAATAATGCCGAACATTTGTGGGTAAATTTAGACATATTAGATTTTTACGATTTATTCAATTTATACAAAGTATCTGTTTCAAATATAGAATTATTGACTAATATTACCCTTCAAAAACAAAAAGCCAATATTATTTTAAGTATTGAAAAAAATAAACTAAGAAATCAAATTAAAAATGCACGAATTATAAATATAGAAAATACTATTTATACATATTTTGCCAAACCTCTAAAAGATACAACTGTATTTTTAGGTGATACTATAGGAACTACTTTGGGTGCAACTATAAATTCAACTATACACAATACTATACCTGAAATAGATACAAGTTATAAAATAATATCTGGAATATTGCTATTACTGGGTGTATATATTAAAGTATTTAAATAGTTAATTAAATTTCTCATCACCTATATACCATTGAATTTTCTTTGACATTGGTTTAGATAATAACGAAGTTGTCTATATTTATAGTTCTAATATTATTAGATTGATTTAAGAAATTAAGTAAAATACTAAAACACATTTGATATTTATTAATATTTTTTTTTAGTATCAATTTTTTCTACTTCTATTTCTACTTCTACTTCTACTTCTACTTCTGCGGCGTCTAGTTTTTTTACGTTTAGTTACTCTTCTTCTACCACCAGTAGTTTGATATAATTTTACATGTGATATATTACTATTATCAACTGGTGTAAATGGTACATTTTTGGCTATATTGCAATTTGTTGATAGTAAATTCATTACTCTATTAGATGCAGGGGATCCACCTCTATGTTTATATTTTAAACCACCACCAGTAGTTTGATATAAATTTACATTGGATACATTATTATTATTTAAAGGTGTAAATGGTGTATTTTTTGCTAAATTACAATTTGCTGGTAATATATTCATAACTCTATTAGATGCAGGAGAACCTCCTCTTTTATTACTTAATTTTTTCATTATATTTTATACTTAGATTTTTATTATAAATTAATTTAAAATCTAAATATAATTTCACATAACATTTTTGGTCAAACAAATATAAAATTCTATAAATAACAAACGCACAAATAATATTACTAGATTATACTAAAGCAAACGAATTATCATTTTTATTATATTTACAAACTATATTGCATAATTCTTTATTATTACCATTAATTTTGTCACCCAATTCAATAAATGTACATAAATCATTTACTAATATGGATAAATTTGTTTCATAAATACTAAGTTTATTATTAACTACAAAACAAGTTGGATATCTTTCAAACAAATGATGTTGAAAACTACATGTATTATATAAATATATAGATATTACATAAGATTTCCCTTTATTCTTTTCTCTTACCAAAAATAATCTATCGCCATAATAACCTAAATTTTTAGCAGTATTATATAGTCTATATTCTGCTTCTTTTCTATTAATATTTCCATGAAACCAATCTGGAGAACATTCTAAATCACAATATTCTGGTATATTCATACACTTCTTTTTTATATAAAAAGATTTATAATCAATTTTCATTATGCTTTTATTGCCAGTCCATTCCAAGGTATTTTTGTACACGCACATGAATCTATTTTTGATATTTCTTTACTACCTTCTGGGGCCTTAATTTTTGAATATATAACTTTATTTGGAGCACATCTTAAAAATTTTGAACATTTTCCAACACATTGACCCTTATCTACTATAGTTTCAAATATAGTTCCTGGATAATGAACCTCAAAATATTCTGCACGATGACATTCTGTCATATTTATACAATCACAATCCTTAATATTAATATAATTAGTTATACCATTATCATGATATAATGTATTTATAGTTGTACTTGTTGGTAGACATTTTTCACAATCTTCATATTGAATTTTTAAAGTTAAATAATCAACCGCGGAATCATCTTGGACCACAACATCTAAATGCCCTACACTGCCTATAATATTTAATATATTAGCTCCATCTATTGGTAAATTACCTAAATCTAAATCTAAACATAGTGTATCATCTGGATTCCAACTACCAAAATTTAAACTCGGCAAACCTTTAGACCAAACAGCCGCACCATTTACACCTAAAATTAAACTATCCGTATTGGTTAAAGATACTTGCGCCGCTCTCATGCATATTCTTAGACTTGCATGACGTAATGGACAATTACCTTGCTGAAAACAATTTGTAAATGTATGACCAAAACATCTATTATCTATAAAATGGTCAAACCCATTTTGTACACCTGCCGAACACGTTGATAATATACCAGTTAATAATAATGTTGAAGGATTAGAAACTTCTAAACCATTACTATTCGAAAAATTATCTATGATACCTGTCTGGCAAATTTTAGACTTTTGTTCATTACATTCACCTTCACATTTACCTACAGGAATTTCAACTAATTTAGAATGTGGAATAGCACTACACTCACCACAATTACACTTTTTTATAATTCTTATTTGTTGTCCCTCGGTGTCAGACAACTCTTTATACTCATATTCACTCGGTTTACATTTAGTTTGGTCTTTACAATTACCTTTACATAATCCTACATCTATACTTTGTTGATTGTGGGTTTCGTAATACGGTAATCGTTTACATCCTATGTTTTGATTTTTACATACTTTACCATTCTTCCAAATACATGTACCACCACCCCATACTTCATTACATCGATTTTTACCATGTATTAATAATTGTGAACAATCATAATTTGCTATATTTAAAGGTGTTATGGGTTTGTCTGGATGGTCTATACAGCATTTGGTTTTTACTTTATCTTCTGTCACACCTGGTTTACCGGTACATAATCCTATAAATAAAAATAATAAATAAATAAATTTCATTAGTAATTATTACAACAATATTATGTTTAAATATTTTATCTATAAATTATATTTTTATAAATAACTTCACTATTATTTATAACTCACCAAAAATAATTACCATGATATCCATTAAACTCTGCCATTATTACAACTGTGTTTTACATAGAGGACATGTTATCATTTTTACCATTCACACAATGAAATACCCAATTATTTATACAATCTACATGAAAATGATAACCAAATAGCAAATTCAAGGTTTGTTATTCTCTATAACTTCTGGACAAATTGAACACGTTTGAATTTTATTTATAATTAAACTTCACATTCGTTATTCGGTTTCAAATCATTATTAGATTTATAACATCTAAATAATAAAACATCACCACTTGTAGAATAATTATTACCAGAACTATTTAATATTAATTTAATAATATTATTTCTTAATTTTTCTATTATCTCAAAACTATAATTATTTTGAGACAAAATTGTTTCTATTTTTGGTATTATACAGGCCATTATTGAAGATGAAATATCATTCGCGTACACTATTTTAGCTTTCATATTATCTAATTCCGAAATGCTATTTTTAATTTTATTTATATATTTATCCCAAAATGGACATGATGCATGTTTAACACATATGTCCATTTCATCATAAACAATAGAATCTATTTTCGCAATACACTTTTTAGTATTTACCATTTTTCTTGGACCAGTTAAAATAAAAAAATTAGAAAACAAATCATCCGGTACATTAGATGATAGTTTATTTAAACTATGAGATATACACTCGCTAGGTTTTTGAAAATGATGTGCATTATTTTTTAAAATACCATCACATGTAATAACAATTTGTCCACTATATTTTAATTCTTTCGTTCTAGATGATAAAAATTGTTCTAGTCTATTATCTAATGTTTTACTAATTATATTTTTATCTCGGTCATCCAATAATGACCAACAATATACATTATTCTTTTCAATATCTAAAGGTAACTCATCTAACCAGTGAAGACAACTAAATGATACAACTATATCTAATGTATTATTTGGAAATATTTGATAATACAAATCACTAACAATACCTTTAATAAAAACATTATGTCCTAATTTATACATTTTATCCCATTTTGTAGGCTTAATATCTATCATATATATGTTAATAATATGAGATGGAAATCTATTATATAATATTGGTATAACATATTTTTGAAGAGCATCTAAATCATTATCTCCTGGTCCGCATCCATATACACCTATATTTATATTTTTTTCACCAAATGAACAATGATTTGCTGCCTTTTGGAGTAATTCCGAAGCTAATAAATGGCATATAGATTGAGCTTTGCTATTATCAGAATAATTTTCAGCCATCCCTAAAAATTGTGACATTATATATAAATTATATTATAATATTTAAACATATACACACCAAATATTATAAATGATTAATAAAGAAGAGAAAATTATACCAGTAAAGGTTGGTATTACAAATCATACATTCTCACAAATTAACTCAACTGACACTACTGTTAAACTTAATTTTGAATTATATTTTTGTTACGAGGAAAAAAGTATATTAGAAAATTTTAATAAACTAGAAATGGGTGAAGATTTTGAATTTCCGTTTCACATACAAAATGCTATAGAAATATCAACACAAAATAAATGGACTGCATATACATATAATAATGATATATATAATCTTAATTATCACGATAAGATTACAAAAAAGGGTACTAAAATAAAATTAGAAAAGTATAATATTATATGCGAATTAAAAATAATAAATTTTAATTATTTATCACCATTTAATAATATTTTAATACCTATAAAAATTATTACTAATGGATGTCCTGGTTCTGGAAATATACAATTTATACCAGAAAAAAATGAAGAAATAATGTGGGGCGTTAAAAATACTAAAAAAAGCATATCAAATTATTGGATGAAAAATGGATACATTTTTAATCCATATATTAAAACTGGTAATTTGACAAAATCTACTAAATATAGTAGAATATATTTCATTTTATCATATAAATTTAGCATATTTATGGACCTAATAAAATATTATTTTATTCCTACAATTTTAACTATTATACTAATTTTATTTTATGAAATGGATAAATCAGATTTCGCAGGTTTATTCTCTACTTTAGTATTAGGTGATATTGCCCTATTATTTATTTTACCATCAACTGGCGAATTTACTAGAAATGAAAAATCAGTTTGTTTTAATATTTTACTAATTATTGCTATAACTATATTAAAAATAAATAACCTAAATATGGATATATTAGTTGGATTAATCATATTTTTATTACTTAATGCTATTAATCTATTATACGACCTGATATCTACTTATAAAATATCAAATTCAATTATTAATATATTAAATTCAGATGAATCAATAGAAGTTATTTTTGATAAATTAGATTCTCTAGACTATGTTACATCTGGTTCGGGAGATAGAATAAAAACAGTTAATCATTATATAGGATATAATCAATCAAATTCTGTACATTCTAATTCTATATCTTTTATCTAATGCAGATATTACCCTTCAATATTTTAAATGACCTATTATTCAACATGACTAATAGCTAAATGTTTAAATATTTGATAAATTTATAATATTATTTAATTCGTAGATGTGTGGATTACTTTCTGATATTTTAGATAATCTTTTCAAATTAGGCAAAAAATTATACTTTTTTTTTAGTAATGTTATTGTTTTTATTTTTTCAACGTGCCAAACTATATCATAACTCTTATTTTCTAATAATCGTTTATATTCATTTAATCCACTTATTGGACTACCTTCTATAATATCATAGTAATTATTACCATTATTAAACTCTATATTCCATTTTTCTATTGTATCTATTTTAGTTGGGTATCCTATTTTTTTATATACATTTTCAAATACTAAACCATTATTCCCAAATAATTTTTTTGATTTATATGGTATAAAATAGTCACAATTTTTTATTAAATCATAGTCACTATCTTTTCCTCCAATTACCATTTTATTTTTATCTAATAACATATCATATCTTCTTACAATACCCCAATCTTTATAAATTGAACCAAGTGAATAAATACAAATAGACATTGTCATAATAAAAAAATAAAATAAATTATTAATCAATTTTAAATTATAGTAATCATCTTGAATCTTCATGTATATAAAATAAGTTTAATTATGTTAATAAAGATAAAATTTAATTATTATGTCTTATAGGTTAATACGTATAAATGGAGTACTATAACAAAATGCATTAAAATGATGTATTGCAAGTTAACTTATAATACTTATTTATATTAATGATTTATATAATAACTTATTAGTTATTATTCCATCTACAGGATATTTTAATATATATTTTAATTCTTTATCTTTTTTTAATGTGTACGCAAATACCTTTATACCTAAGGAGTGACATTGATATAATGTCTCCATGTCTAAATTTTTCCAATTTATTATCAAATATTGTAAATTATTTAAAATAGATATTAAATTATTTACATTAAATTTATTTTTAGTAATTAAACCTTTTTTTATAATCATACTATTACCTATTTTATCTAAATGACTTCTATTATAACTTGATATGATAATATCAAATAATTCTCGGTTTGGTATCAATCCTAATATATTTTTTAATTGGTCAGTAATAATTAATGTACCTTTTATTTCTAATAGAATTTTTAATTTATAATTCTTATTTGCTAAAAAATCATGTAACTTTAAAATATTAGCATCTTTTATAAAAATTTCTGAAAAAGTCAATTCTGAGATTAAATCATTACCTAAAAATATATCTGAATAAATTACAATTTCACCACTTTTGCATAACTGGATATCTAGTTTAATTATATCAAAAATATCATTATATATATTTGTTATGGATATATAAGGTCTAATATTAATAATGATATTTTTGATATAATTAAAC
>Ga0209634_1001450_pt1 | contig 17273 bp, 21 predicted proteins | sample LinPmetageLP40_FD_184043 | JGI IMG/M metagenome (GOLD analysis project Ga0209634, IMG submission 184043) | Marine viral communities from the Pacific Ocean - LP-40 (SPAdes) (version 2) | ecosystem: Environmental > Aquatic > Marine > Oceanic | place: Pacific Ocean | collected 2010-08-26
AGAACGAATACATGCATCAGAACATCAGTTCAAAATGTGGAGCATCTATAAACGGTCTTCTGTTTTGATCTCGTCGCGTGTCAACATAACTGTTCATGGCGTCTTCTGCGGTTGCAGAATAATTTACAACCCAATTATTTTTAAATGTCATCGTTGCACCAGACCATGCACCAAAATCATCAATAGTCCACGCAGCGCCCCACCGCAGTTTCACTCCCGCGGCCTCAGCGCCCTCCTTCATGGCATCAGCAATCTCGTCATATAGGTTTAGCTCCCATCGACCACCATTGCAGTAAGCCATCAAATCAACAGCATTGCCGTCAATGTGTTTTGATTTCATGGTTTGCGAGGCCCCTTTTGCGACCAAGGCCCTCTGTTCGTCTATTGTCCTCAGACCACAGATCACACTGAAGTCCTGCTTCGTAACTCCGATGGCGTATTTCACGACAGTTACCAGCCTTTCGTCTACACCTTCTAGCTTTGACAGGCTTCCCTTGCCTAACTTGTATCCCATGACTACCTCTTCCCAAAAAATTTGCTGACAGAACGCATTCCTATACTAGCACTAACAATCCCACCCAACGCAATTTGATACCACTGGGGCATAACTTCCAAAGCCATAAAACCCTTAGCAACTATGTCATTCCCCCAATCTCCGCAGAAGGCTAATATTAGTGGAATACTGAAAAGCAGGGTAATCCATTCGTCCTTCCAAGAATTATCAGTGCCCTTTATAGCTGCGATATCCCAATCAATCTCACCTGTAAGTTGCTTCTTACGCACCTCTGCCTCAGTGAGTTTGAGTTGGGTCTTGCCATCTATTACCGATGTAGCAAGACCAGTAAGACTACTTATTAACGCACCTATCATTTCTCATGCGAAAGCCATACAGCGAACGCCCCCGTCATTGCGCCGGTCACCACAGAAATTAGTGAAGCCTGCTGTGTGGACAAGTCTGGTTGCGTAAGCGCCCACTCTATGCAGCGCACATATACCACCGTCATAGTAAACATCATAAAACGAGGCAGTAATTTGTATTCCAGTATCTTTGTAAAAGCTATTTGCATTAGAACCCTCCTTTAAGGCCATCTAATATTTCCGATAAACTAGGTCGTTTATCCTTCTTCTCATAGACACAACTAAAAACCTTCGGACACTCTGAAAAACTACGCGTAGGGTAGTGGTATCCAAGCCCACCAAAACCCGCACTGAACCTATACACACATACCTTTTGATCGTTTACGTCTGTAAACCTCTTCCAAAGATGGCATTTAACATGAGTGGGATTGGCTACCCCCGCAAGAGCAACAGACAGAATTAAAGCATGTATCATTGAGTAACCAATACGATAAGATAAATCCCACCGCCAAGCACACTAGCAATGCCTAAACACAGGCCACTAATAGCAGCGTTGTTTGCCATTTGTCTTTTAGCTTCCATCGCAGCGTACACTGTGTCTTCCCTTTCTTTCCGGATCTGCCTACGCATACCCAGCATCTCATCGTAAGTTCCCAAACCAAACCTGTAGTCTAGCATGAACTTAATCTCTTTTTCCTTCTCAAGCAAAGTTTTCTTGCGGATGACAATATCCATGGCCTGTTGTTCTATATTGTCAGAGCCCTGAGTTTGCTTGTCTAGCCATGTGGGATTTTTGCGTTGAGACTCAGCGCGTGTAATATCTGCAACCGCGGAGTACCAAGACCCTAGCTGTTTGCTAACGTCCTGTATCTCACGGCCGGCGCCGACAAGCATTTTCACGCTTTTGAAAGCAACGTTAGCAGCCGCAAAAGCAGTGACAGGATCAATCATAACACATGCCTAACTAGGGCTTTATCCCCTACGAGCCATTGCTTGCCTTTGAACGTTGATGCGTTCGCGATTAACATCATTCCTGTTTTGAGCGATCTCTTCAGTGCTTTCAATCCGAGCGGCATCAGTGACTGCGCGTTGCTCCATCTTAGCAGACTCAAGCATAATCTGGGCCTCGTCCTCTTGAGCCTTGCGCTGAAGCTCCTTGTCCTTGATCTCCACTTCACGCATTCTGATTTGCACCAATGGATCCGACATAGGATCTTGACCCGGAGGTGTAATCTGATCCAAAGTAGCCTTCATGATTTCTAGCTCTTGTATCGCAACAGCCTTCTCCATTTCAGCGGGGACTTGCATTTGCTGCTGAACCTCTTGGATCTGCATCTGCGCGGACATAGGATCAATCAAACCTTGCTGGGCCTGTTGCTGGACCTTTTGAACCAACTCTTGGATTTCCTGCATGACGCTTACCCGCGCCTTCATTGAGATATGTTCCTGAAGATGAGCGTAAAACGTACCCATAACCTGCGGAGAAGTCATTACCAAAGGCGTTCTCATAAACATAACGTGAATGGCTATGTGCGTATCGTGGTCCTGTTCTTCAAAGGCAACCAGTATCTCACCCATCAAACCACGGGCGTTCTCAATCGCAGCGTCCAACGGCTTAGGCTGTGGTGCCGGCGGAAGGATCTCATCGATGTTCTGTACTTCCAACGCCTGATACATACGCCGGTATGCCGCGTGTAAGTTATGCATCTGAGGATTAGACTGCGCCAACTGCAACTGCGTTTGAGCCAAAGTAACCCGCTGCGCCATTGAGAAGATGTTAGGATCCGAAACCGGTATGACATCTACCCGACCATCAAAGTCCTGCGCCTTAATACTTCTCTCGCCACCAGCTACGTCATACGGATATTCCTGATCCATATTCTCAGAACAGATACGAGCCAGAATGCGGAACTCACTCTTCTGAGCATAATGCAGGCGCTTGTGAATAGCCGACATTACCTTCATGCCACGCTCAAGCATAGCAACAGTCGTACCAACAGGCGTTTCTTGGTTCATATTGCCGGTCTGTTCGTCAGCCAACGATACGAAGCGCCGTCCGCCCTCCACCAGAGCGCCTAAAAGCTGTGCTAGAGTGGCACTAGGCTCTTTGTAGGGCAAAGGTATAATAGCGTCCCTGATGTTGCCTCCAGGGGCGTCTATGTCCCTCCACTCTCCGGGCTGTAGTGGTTCATCATCATTGCGTAAACGCACTCCACGGGCCTTAAATCCAGCGGGGAGGTTAGCCAAAGTGCCAGCGTCAATCAACTGGCGCAAAATGCTAGTCGCAGCGCGGCCCAAACCACCTATCATGTGGATCAAACCAAAGCCGTAGAACCCAAGACCGGGCATAAACCGGTAGTGAACAAAGAACTGACGCTTCTTGGCAAAGTCCGTTTCTGCATCAAAGTTCCTGCGTATCGCCAGTACCTTGCCAGAAGCCTCGTCCAAAGTAACAATGTAAGGCAAGTGAATGCCCGTTGGCTCCCCGTCAGGAGACATGTCCTCAAAACCCTCAAGGTCCAAATCAACATGCATCTCAAGCAAAGTGTAGATATCGTCATGATAAGTGCGGGATGTACCCTGTATCTCATCAACCTTCTGGCGAACCTCATCAGGCTCTGTGTCCGAAGCCTGTAACTCGATGTCCTTAAAGAACCCAGCAACCTGCATCTTGCGAACTTGGTTGTAATCCATCCGCAAAACATGAGTAACCCTAGAAGCAGACTGCAAATCAGACGCAGCGTAAGGAACAACCAAGTCTTGAGCCGGCACAAAGGTAGAAACAGCGCGTTGTTTGGCCTCGTCAAAGTAAACCTTCTTAAAGGTAGATCCCGATAAGGGGAGATAAAACAACAACTGATCCATCTCAGGATCGTATTCCTCCATCACCTCAGTAATCTGGTAATTCAAATAGTCTTTTACACGATCAGCCTGTGCCTCAACCTCGGCAGACTGCTTACCCAAGATCTGGGTCTGAACAGGGCCACCAGCCGGCAGTAACTCTTTGTATGCTTGAGACTGAAACTGAGTTACCGACTCCACAATCAATGGATGCGTAACGCCAGATGCACCCTCAAAGGGTTGGGTGCGATCCTCTTGCTTAATTCCTAGCTGGTCTAAACCCTTAGTATATGTCTCTTCCCAATCAGAGCGGGACTCCAGATCATCCTCGTAAGAAGCACGAAGCTCGTTTGACAACTCACCCAAGTACCCGTCATCTAGATACTCAGACAAGTTAGCGTCATGGGGAATGTCCTCGGGGATCTCGTCACCCACAGCATCTTCCAGAAGCTCTTCAATAGTAACACTACCGTCATCGTTAGGAATGATCTCTGCGCCCATGGCAAAATCCATCGGCTCCTGAACATCAACGTCAGTTTGCTCCCCCGTTATATCAAGGGGCATTAAAGATGGATCAACAAGAGATCCCATGGGTCGAGGTGGCAGGGCCATCAGTAATACTCCCGATTACGCGGTCTATATTCATCCTCATAAGTGTCATCTCCCTCTAAGGAAACAAACCCACCCTTACGAAAACGCATTAATGCTAAGGTCATACTATCACAAAAGTCATCGTTGTCACCATTGGGAAATGAAACAACTTCCTCAATGACCTCTTCACTGAATTTCTTGGTAGTCGGAGCCCAAACCTTGCCAGCCTCAAACAACGGAGCAATCATATGCATCCGAGTGGTCTTGTCCTGACCCTTACCGGGCGAAAAACCCAAGGCAGGTATGCCATGCAACCGCAACTCGTCAATCAAGGGTTGTCCCGAGGCTTTCGCTTCAACCAGAACCATATCTGGCTCCCAGTATTCGTGTTCCTCAAAGGCAACTTCCTTTAACTCTGGGAAATTCCAGCGGTCACGCCGCGCATCCATCAGAATTATGTTGTCTCCGGTCCCATCCTCGGGGTCAAAAATCCCCCAAGTCGTAATCGCGCTGTAATCAGCAGTCTCCTTCTTGGAAAACGCCGTGTCATACGCCTGAATTATGTACTTAATCGTAGGAATCTTCTTCTTGTCCCAGTTTTTCCACCATTCGCGCTTAATTATGGCCGATTCGGACGCAACTGGGTTCTGTTGCCACTGAGCATTCCACTTTTGCGCCGGTAAAGACGCCTTAATGGACAACAAAGCGTCCTTGTCCCAGAACTCAGGCCATAATGGGTTGTCGCTAGGTAGTATTGCAGGAAATTCTACAACCTCCCATTGATCTGCCAGTATATCCTTGCCCTGTTCCGCCAACAAACGGCCCGTCAAGTCCTTCTTACCCCAACGAGTCATAACAACAATGATGGTTCCGCCCGGTTGCAAACGCTGGCGCGGTCCAGAAGTGTACCACTCATACGCATGATCAAATGCATTCTCGCTTAATGCGTCCTGTTCCGAATGAGGGTCATCAATGACAAGCAAGTCCGCGCCGCGGCCCGTAATCGCAGCGCCAACACCCGCCGCAAAGTACTCCGCACCCTTGTCAGTGCCCCACTTACCCGCGCCCTTGTTGTCTTCCTTGAGGTTAGTTTCAGGGAATATCTCTTTATAGGCAGGGTCATCAATCAAATCCCTTACTTTACGGCCAAACCGAACAGCCAACTCCGTGTTGTGCGTAGCCTGAATAATCTTGAGCTTCGGGTTTCTACCCAAAAACCAAGCAGGCATTAAGTAGCTGGCAAACTCAGACTTGGAATGACGAGGCGGCATGTTAATAATCAACCGCTTTAACTCGCCTCGAGCCACACGCTCCAACTTCTCCGCAATAATCCGGTGATGCCGGCCCTCGATGAAGTTCTCATACACATGGTGAGCAAACGGCATGAAGTAATTCTCCGCCTGTTCGCGGATGTCTAACTTCCGTTTGGCCTCAGTTAGCGCCAAAATCTCCTTCAGCGCGTCCTCTGGTAACGCTTGTAAATTCACTGTGTGCTTGCTCTACGCCCAGGAACGTATGGTGTGTAATTACTCTCAATTATCTCCGGTACATAGTACGGGCTAATCTTCGGACGCTCCGTTACCGGTATGTCAATCACAACATCGTCTTCCTCTGCCTCTTCGGCAGGAGCCGAAGGAGCGCCAGCAAAACCTTCCTCAATCTTGAGACAAATGTATCGACCCGTGGCAGGATCCAACACACGGCGATAACCGGGAGGACAACCGCCATCCTCGCCATCGACAGTCTGCATCGGAGGTACAACGTCAGGCCGTCCATCACCGCCGGGACCACCACCTTCCCTCTCTTCGGGAGGAAGAACATCGTCCGTGGGTAACTCAGGGAAGTATGGTGTTCCGCCGGCAGGGGGCATTACAGACTCGGTGTCAATCGTCTGTCCAGACAAGGAACGTAACGCGGCATTTCTAGCCTTCTTACGATCTTGCTCAATCTTACTTTCTACATCTGCTGTCGGAGGTGTTATACGAGCCATTGCTGCATCTTCAGCCGCAGTTAAAGAACCAATGCCTTGTGCTAAATCTTCAACAGTAGGTGTCGGACGATTAATCGTGCCTTCTACTGTTTGACCCGCAGTGGGATCAACTGTCTTAGTATCCTTTACCGGATCAATCACTTCGCCCTCATATAAAAACGGATCCATGTCCGCACGGCCCATAGGGCTAGGAACTTGATTTAAATCAACCGCAACACCCTCAATGGTTTCGCCAGTAGGTGGAACCTCACCACGACCGCCCACGAAAGGACCAAGATCTTCTAATATCTCACCCTCAAGCGGCGCTTCTTTAGGTGGAACAGTGGCTAAAGAACCAATGCCCCCTAGCTGGCTTTGTTGCCGCCTACGTTGGTTTTCCAACTGACGGGCAATCTGTTGGGCGGGAGTGTCAGTGCCAGGACGCGGTAAATCAGTTAAAAAGTTCCGATCTGGTATCTGACCTTCTTGCCGCCTACGTTGGTTTTCCAACTGACGAGCAACCTGTTGGGCGGGAGTGTCAGTTCCAGGGCGTGGAATATTCGTATCAAAGTTCCGAGCCGGTATCTGACCTTCTTGCCGCCTACGCTGGCTTTCCAACTGACGAGCAACCCGCTCCTGTACAGTCTCAGTTAAAGGAATATTCGTATCAAAGTTCCGCATTATTTCAGCCATCGCCGCGTCTTCGCTTAAACCAGCGTCAAGACCCGCCTCAGAAGAACCGACAACCTGATCCGCAACAGCCGCTGCATCAACCGGTGGAACAATGCCAGAGGTGGAAACAGCCTCGGGCGCCGTAACCTCCGCCGCTGGTGGAGTGGTCGTAGGCGAAACAGAACCATCCGGATTAAAGAAGTTTCCAAGACCAGTACGCATTGCACGGTTTAACGCCTCTGTCTGGTTTTTAGTATCAATATATTCCCTGTAAAGTTTTGTAGCTTCCCGAGCCTCATTAACCTGTTCAACCGCCGACTTGTCAGGACCGCCCTGTTCCAAAGCATCAAGGGCAGCTTGCGCTCTGTTCTGAGGGGCCTGTGCAGCCTCTTCCGCAAGTCTACGAGCCCGAAGAGCCATGTCTAACTGATTAGCACGTTGCATATCAGCCCTCTGAGATGTGGTGTAAATCTGATCAGCAAGAGGAGAAAAACGACTTAACCCAGTGGTTTCAAAATTCGTAGGAACCCCGCCAGTAAACATCTTGCCACTTAAATCCAAATTATCCAAAGCAAGACCGTCATCCAAAGCCGCCGCTTCCGTTTCGCCGCGTTGTAGGATCTCAGCAAGTTGGGCGTTCTCATCAGCCAAACGAGTGGTATCATCAACACGCGCTGCACCAATAGACTGACGATTGGAACCATCGTCTATATCCAAACCCGGTAATGTACCTTGAACCGCCGCTTCAACAGGGTCTGTTTCTAAACCATCAGCCGTTGCCGCGTCACGCGCCGCTTTCGCGGCCAACTGATCCGCTAATGCATTGGGATTAGGAATAGTCCCGCTTTGCAATAACTCCGAAGCCAACCTCTCCCGTCCCGCAGCATCAGCGCCCTCCATGTCAATTGGATCTGTGCCAATATCATCAGGAGTAATCGCCGCCGCTTGCGCCGCTTTCTGAGAAGGATCAAAGCCCCGCTGGTTCTGTAAATTAGCCTGACCCACTGGATCGACAACCGTATCAGGGGGCGCAATCTGAAGAATATTAGGCGCAACATCCATCGGAGCCAACTGAACCGGAACAGAAGGAGCCCCTTGCGTCTTAGCCTTTAACTCAGCCTCAGCCCTTTCCCTAGCTAATTGATTTGCCAATACGTTAGGATCACCCTCTGGGGCGCCGCTAAGAACACTAGCCGCAGCGTCAGACGTAGGCGTAGCCTGCTGCTGTTGAGCCGCTTTTCGCGCCAACTGATCCGCCAACTGGTTAGGAGAAGCGAACGGGTCAGGAAGGTTTTCGTTCCGCTGAAGGTTTTGGTAATAGGTTAACATAGGATCAGTGCCAACTGCATCAATGTCCGCGGCCCTCTGAACAGTAGGCCCCTGTTGTCCCGCAGCCGTTAATGCCGTGGCCGTGCCACCACCGAGAATTGATCCTAGTAAAAAGTTCTGCCTGTCTTGAGCCGCAGTGGTTCGTAATGGATCGTAACCCGTAACCATGCCGGGCAACTTACCCTCGGCATACTCTTGAAACCCCTCAACTGGAGCCTCCAAAACACCGGCCGTAGTGGCTCTAGCAGCGCGTTGACCCAAAGGTGTCGCAATCCTCTTACCAATAAAGTTGTTCAGTAACTTAGGAGCGCCAGCTATGTTTAAAACCTTGTTGGTAACAACTCCACCAGCACCAGCAACCGCAGCAACATAAGGCGCCGCCTGATTAGCTAACTGACTTGCCATCGTCTGCTTGGCAGTCTCAGGATCAAGACCACCCTCAACCAACGCCTTAAAAGCCTCTGTGTTCTGTAAATTACCAGAATTAAATTCAGCGTCTAACGTGTCATTAACCTGATTAACCAACCCGCCTATGCCTAACGTAACCCCCGCAGCAATCGCCGGCACCAAACCAAACGTAGCCGCGCCAACAGATGCAGCAACAGGACCAGCATTCGCCGCAACCTGAGTGCCAACATTGTCCCAACTTAACTCAGCGTTAAGTTTGTCCTGCGTGTCTTGAGGAAGCCTACTCGTTATGTTCTCGTCAAAAGCCTTAGCCTTGTCCATCATGCTCTGAGAGAAATCCTGAGCCCCCTGACCAAAAGGCTGGGCCGCAAAATCAAGAGCGCCAGAACCCAATCGAGCCATGGTTGCAACGTTCTTCTTCAACAAATCCGTTTCGCCCGGAACAATGTTGCTAGTCTTGTTAATTCTAGGACGCAAACCTGTGTCGGGATCTATCGCGCCAAAACCCTGAGCATAAGCCTTAGCATCCGCCTCAGTAACAGCGCCCGGTACCGCATTGGCTATGGTCCCCGGACCATCCTGCCTACCAACACGGACAGGCAAACTCGCAACTCCTTCGTCAGAACTAAATAAATTCTCAAAAAAGTTGCCTAATCCCGCTGACTTAAAAGACGCTTCGTCAATAAAACGATCAGAACCCCCAGACTCACGCAAGACCTGTTGTTCACGCAATATGTCACTATAACTACGGCCGCTAGTGCTGAGATCTACAGGATCAAAATCACCCGCTTCCATACCCATGCTGCCTCTATCTCCATCCCCCTCATAAAAATACCGGTCTTGATTAGAGGGAGAACCTATTATTGTTCCAGGGAACATGTCACGGTATGGGTTGCCGCTCAGAAGATTTCCTTGGGTATCTCGTCCTCCAACAGGAGTTAATGAATCACGCTGTAGTTGTTGTTCCGCAGCCATGCGCTGGCTGTCTTTAAGATCGTCATATGTACCAAGACGCTCATCCGCAAGAACATCCGAAAGATAAGGATCAGCAACCAAAGGCGCCCTCCGCTGAGGAACATCACGGCTCATGTCCACAGGATTGCCAAAACTACCAAAAGAAGTGCCCATAGAAGGAGTTCCCCGAGGAGGATCCGCTAACATAGGATCACCACCACCAGGGAAAGTACTAGGACTATAAGTGCTAGGACGAGGGCCAACCTGATAAGGGCTCATAAACATATTAGGATCACCGGTCATGCCAGGATCACCAGTGTACAATGTATCGTAATCAAGAGGGGCTGTGGTAGGCTTCGGCAAATCAGCAGGGCGTAACTTAGGACGTACAATCTTCTTAGGTACAACAGGGGCAGGCTTGCCACCACCACCAGAACGTACCGAAGCACGGTCATCAGCATTCTCAGCCATAATCTGGTTTACAACATTAGATCTAGACCACCGTGAACCAGCAACCGTAGCACTGCCGTCCCGAGACTTAACAGTCCCCTGCTTGGTAACACTGTATCCAGCAGCCTCTAAAGCATCGCGCTGCGAATTGTTAATAGTCTTGAAATTAGAAGCAGGCCGATGAAAACTGTCAGTTCCAGCAAACGAACCCTTAATACGCTGCGCTATGGTCCCCGGACCGGGAATAGGCTCATACCGACCATCAGGACCACGACCCCCCGCAGTAGATACCGTCTTAGCAACATTCCTAGCAGCCTGAGATACCGAACCGCCACCACCGCCAGCATTCGCACTAACAGTAGCCATCCGATTGTTGTAACTCTTGTCCGCAAACTCAACCTTCTGACGGCCCTTGCCCTTAATATTTACAGCATTGCCATGCTGACCATCACGCGCAGCCTCAGACAAACTGTTGTACGTCTTGTCAGAACCGCCGCCGCCACCGCCGCCGCCCTCGTCACCGCCGCCGTATACAATTTGAGGTTTCCAAAAAATCATCATGAGCCCTAGCCACCTTTGTTAGGATACCAACCATACCGTGAGCCGCGGTGCGACCAAACCGTGTCTACTTCCGGATACACCACCTTGAAATGTCTCCGCATGTACCTACAAATGTACAATACATCAGAAGCACCCCCCTTGGCAATCATATCTATAAAAACCAACCGGTCCCCACTGTCGCGTGAAAATACCTCCAAACCACAGTAATCTAAATTCTCATACTCAGAAGCAGTCAAAAATGCCCAGGTTATAAAACCACGGTAACGATCACCGTCCCAAAAATGAAGTATCTTACCAGAAGCCTCAGCAGGCAATAATCGCCAACCAATCGTCGCAGAACGAAAACCGCAATACGGCTCCTCACTGCACCACAACTCAATCGCATTCAATAAACCCATATGAAACTATATACCGCATATTTTGAAGGCCAATCAAGAGACACGGTCCCAAATGGAAAAATACCGGAATGAATTTACCGGACCTACTTTTACAGCCGGCTACGTGCGACCGTAGCCCTGTTTAGGGGGGTGTGGGGTCGGTCGATTGCTCTCGATTCCCATGGCATCGCGACCAGTAACCCCCAAACCTGCGCCGGTATAGCGTTCAGCTGCGCCGCTGATACCGGTATTTTATTATCGATATAGTCCGATATCGACCGATTATTTCTTGACATGGCGATTCGTTTGCTATCTAACTTTAGTTAGACGCACCGAAACGCGGTGAGTCGTTCAATCAGAAAAGAGGAAACACAATATGTCTACGGCAATTAAAACAAAAAAAGCGCTTTCAATCAGATCCAAGATTGAGCGCCTAGACGCGCAAATCAAGCAAGCAAAGGCTGACATCGCCAAGCATGAGAAAGAGGCAATAGCCGCAAACGTGTTAAGCGTTACAGTAATCAAGAGCGATACAGTACTTGCGCCAGCACGTTCCGTATTTGACGGAACCTTTGATAATCCGCCGGCGTACTTAACCAAGTTAGAGTTGCGCGGTGTCCAAAAATTCTTTGACCATAATAAGAAACTAAAGAACAAGACTATCAAAGTCTGGTTTGATCTAGATCTAGACTAGGCGATACATAGCCGGTACACTGGCAACAGTGTACCGAACTATGTAGATCCTCTACATAACACCGGCCGGATCACGGCCAGCCCAGAAAAGAAAGAGGTAAAACCATGCGTATCAAGTTAGAATATATTGAGGTCCAGATGTTATTGTCTGGATTAGATGCAATGCATCTACCTACGGCATCCCATGACGATATTAAGAAGTCTTTGTATCGTCGCTTGGAAAGGATGGAAAGAGATTACACCGGTAGCTATGCCGATAATACGGTCAATGCAAAGATTGAAGCGGCCGTCGATAAGGTCGACTCATAATGACATTGTATCAATCTTTGTTGTTGGAAAGATTGAAGCGCGACCTTGCCATGGAATATTGGCAAGGTAACGTTGATAAGAACGGAAACGCTATCGTTCATATCTGGAATATTCCTGTGACAATACCTTACAACACTGCTACAAAATAATCACCATGGTAGCGCAGTTCGTTAGAACAGGCGCTACCAACTCAACCAGAAAAGAGGAAACATCTAATGCCTAACCCATTCGGAAAGACACGCGACCAAGCCAAGCCATACGCGATCTATAAGCAAGGGCCCTTTGAGTATCGCGTATTGAAGACATACAAGCAGCCAAGCACGGAAAGCAAAGACGTATACGCACGCTGGTATCTGGCTACAAAGGGCCCTTGGTCAATGGGATTTGAACTTGGAGACGCTTATGCGAAAGACATACGCGACAATTCAGAGTTAATCTTAGCCGATACAGATTGGTTAGAACACTACACATAGAACCAAGGGCGCCCTAGCGGCGCCCTTTTTTTTGTGCCGCGTTGGGCGCCGAGATCCGCGCAGGTCGCGGCCGGCCGTCTAACGGCGAACGCGCAGGGCGCAGGGGCGCAGGGGCGCAGGATATGCAAGCGATCGACCGGCTAGCGGGGGCGCAGACATCTATAGATGTATACCGGCTAGCGGGGGCGCAGACATACCGGCCGGCCGGCCGGCTAGCAGGGGCGCAGACCGGCGCCCTGGAATCGCGGGGGCTCGATGTATAGACCAGCCGGCACCGGTTTATTATTCCCGATATAGACCGACTAAATGCTTGTCGCTGCGCGACCTATGCTATAGAATAAACCTACGTTAACCAGAAGCAGGAAGGAATCCGACTCATGAAATCCGGTATCATATACAAGGGGCAGAGCCTATTGGATGGTAAGCCAGTTGTTGCTATCGCGACCTATAGTGACCGCAACACAAAGACCGGCAAGGTTTTACAAACCTATATAATCCGCTCCGACATCTCCCCACTAGACGCAAGCAAAACAGGCGCAGACTTTTCTATATGCGGGGACTGTAAATTCCGAGGCGTCCCTACTTCAGACCCTAAGCGCAAACAAGCGGTCAAACGTGACTGTTATGTTAACCTAGGGCAAGGACCGACTATTGTTTATAAAGCATACAAGCGCGGGACTTATCCCATGGCGGACACTAGGGCAGACCGTATAGCACTAGGTGCCGGCCGCGTTGTTAGACTTGGCACATATGGGGATCCTGCCGCTATTCCGTCTTGGGTATGGGATCAACTATTAACCGGTTGCGAAACTCATTTGGCTTACACGCACCAATCAGGATTCCGTCCTGACATCGCGATGCAAAGCGCAGATACCAAAGCGCAAGCGGTTGAACATTGGAACAACGGGGCGCGAACCTTCCGAGTCATTACTGACATAGGCGATATTGTGAAAGGCAAAGAGATCCTTTGCCCCGCAAGTAAAGAAGCCGGCCGGCGGGTGCAATGCAATGCTTGCAAATTGTGCGGGGGCAATAGCACAAAGTCATCTAAATCAATTGCCATTGTACAGCACTAGTGGCATTATCAAGCGGGGGCATTGTGTCCCCGCACTAGTAGAGAGGAAAACAATATGATTACCGCAGAGATCTCTTGCGATGTCGCATCCCTTGCCATTGAGGCAGGGGATACAATTTTCACACTGCCAAACGACATCGGATCTGACGGGGGTTTTCACATCTATGTTTACTTGGACTATGATCAAGTAAACGATACAGACCGCGATGAAATGATGGATGCACGGGCCGGCGCATGGTTCCAAGAGCTTATTGTAGGGCCCAGACAAGCGAGGATCTGCTGGTCTGATTGCTATGATCCTTACCAGACAGAGATGAACAAGGTAATATATGAGGATCAAGGGCGCAGTCCATTCGCTGCAACACTACAACAGGGCAGATGGGATGTGTATCGATGGGGCGGAGATTGGCACTTTGTCCGGAAGGGAGATTTAAAATAACAACGGGGGCGGCGCTGGGGATTTCCCTGGCGCCGCCCCATTTTTTTTCACACACACATTAGAGCGAAGGCGCAGGGCGCAGACCGGTTGGCCGGCCACCTCGATCGGGGGCGCAGGGCGCAGAGATCCGGAAAGGTTAACAAACATACCCTAAATGTTAACCAGCTAGCGGGGGCGCAGACCTGCGGAGCCCGAACCTTGGTGCAGGGGCGCAGAAACTAGGGCGCAGGGGCGCAGACATTTGAGTAATGATTAAGCAAGCGGGGGCGCAGGGCCGTGAACACGGCACCAACGTCCCCGAAAACCTGCCCAACCCCGCATCGCAGACCATTTTCCATGAGGCAGGGGCCTTGATCCCCGTCAAACAGATGTATTGTACGGGGTCCATGGGCCTTGACCAAGAAGAAACACGCACCCCCACGGGACCAATACTGCATATTCCACGCAACTTGATGGGATCGGAGGCCGACTGCGTTAGACTTAGCTACCTTCAATTCAATCCAGAAGGGTAATCCGTCCCAAATTACATGTACATCGGGAACTCCCCCGCCATGTACGTTTTCAATCCGTGTCGCTGATGACTTTGGCGGCAAGTTCTGCCTTATCGTGTTCCAAAAGTTCGCCTCTGGTCCCTTCGACATCCGTTACATCCTTGAACTCAGCATCTATCACAAACGCCTGTGGAAATTTCTTCTGGAGATCAGACAGACGCCCGACTATTTCATCGCGGGACATGGTGTCGATTGTGTGGGTCTGTTCCCGCCTGTCTACAGTCAGACCCCCAAGTGCTGATCGTATCTTTTCAGCATTGATAGCGGCAGAGAATTGACCTGCCTCTTCAGCCCCCTCGGATAGCTGGTGTAGGCGTTGCAGTTGTCCGATGGTTGACACCCCGTAGCGGCGTTCTCTTTCATCGCGCATCTCTTGTACATATTCTAGCACATGGGGATAGTCGCGCCCGTTCAGCAGTTTTGATGCCGACACGTTTGCCACATCCTTAGAGTAGCCTGCTTTCCGAGCGGCCTCAGCATTGGAGTAGATGCCTTCCACGATGTGCCTAGCAAAGGTCATCTGGCGGGGCGTCAGCGTTCTGGAGTGTGCTTTCTCGATCTTCTTTTTCAACGATGCCATAGCAAAATCCTCAGTGTTTACAGGCATTATAGGTGTCGCTGCGCGTTACAGCAAGTTTCCATATAGGGTTTTCTCCAGAGGAATTGAAACGGGTTGGACCCAAAAATCTAGGAGAGGGCAGTACGAGGCAACTGGGAAGTGCGTGACAGTGGTGACAGGTGCGTGACACTACCGAAAGTATACGTGTCACGCAGTACTATACGTGTAACCCATTGTCCGGGCTTAATAATATTTCATCTTTAGTATGTGCGTGACAGCGGTGACACCAAATCCCAATAATTTTCAGTTCAAAAAGTTTCAAAACCTCCAGCTACTCCCTATAGTGTCATCACAGAAACATTTTGACATCGGACCGTGGTGCGTTTAACTTGATTCGTGAGGCATGATGCTTCGACTAGTAGTAGAGAGGAAGATAGAAGATGAAACTCCAAGATATTTTTAACAAGGCATCGGAGCATTTATCCGCGATGTCTGGTCCGTGTCTGCGGAACCGTTCTTGTGTTTATCGTGATGGTAAGGGCGGCATGTGTGCTGTCGGTGTGTTTATCACTGATGAGCATTACACTTCAGCGATTGAGAGCATTGGCATTGCTGATGGCAACCGTGGTGATTTGGTTCGTGACGTTGTTGCGCGGTCCTTGGGTTTGAAAGCATTGACTGTCAAGCAAGTGTCTTTGTTTTCTGCTTTACAGGATGCCCATGACGAGTGGGATTGTGATGTTCGTTATGGTGTGGAAGATGACACGTTACTTGAGGTCAATCACTCTGAGGTTATGCAGAGGAATTTAGAGAACGTCCGCAATCGTTTTGATTTGGAGGCACGGTCATGAAGTTGGAATTGAAATCTATAAAGTACACTGAGTGGATGTCTGAGGAGACATTATGCTTTACTGCCAATCTTTGGGTAGATGGCAAGGTCTTTGCTGAGGTTAGCAATCAGGGTCATGGCGGTTGCACTGACGTTCACATGCATTGCAAGTCTGAGTTTGGGAAGGCTGGCAAGCGGACATCTTTTTATCGTGTATTAAAAGAGGTTCAGGCACATTGTGAGGCGATGCCTAATCTTGAGCCGTGTGAATTGTTTGCTGAAGGGTTGCCCATGGATTTGGAACTGTGGTGCAACATGGAGGTTGAGTCATTTTTGGCGCGGCGTGATATGAAGCGCAAGTTGAAGTCTCATGTTTTGTTTCAGATTGATGGTAAGGACGGCATTTACCAGACCAAGTACCATCCTCGTAAGACTGACGGTTCGTGGACTGTGTTTGGTTCTGAGAAGCGGCGCATATTAAATGACATGTCCGAGGTTGATGCTCTTGCGATATGGAAAGCGAACTGATGCCCTCGCTTTGGTTCACACCCACGGATCCTCGCAATACTGCGGGGGTTCGTGCTTTGTTGGTTGCTGTATACGAGCGGTGGATTAATGAGAATGGTTACGCTGATTATGTTGGCGATGCCATGGATTTGGCTTTGGAAGATTCGTCCACCCTGCTTATTCATCAACGCAATTTCTTGAATGCATACATTAAATTATGGGAGGCTATGGAAGATGGCGATTATTAGATCTGAGCAATACGTTGAGTTGTACTCTGAATTAGCAGAGTTGATGTTGGAAACGAACAACGGTGATTTGCCGTCTGAGATTTTGTTGGTGACTGAGGCGAACGGCGATGTGCGTTACACTGACGCCGCGCAGGAACGGTACAACGATTACTGTGATGAGGTTGAGGCTGTTCTGTCGAAGAACAATATTGTTGGTGAGCAATTTTTATCCGACAACAATTTAAATCGTAGGCCTTCGCTTAACATTCGGCTAGTGGTAAAGTCTGCAATTTCGGCTGTTGAGTACAACGTTTTACAGGTGGCGATTGATCACATGATTGAGCATCAGGAGGGCCTTCAGTCGGATGATGTACCATGCGATGATGCTGAGTGGAATGACATTTGCGAGAGATTGGAAGCCGCCAAGAAATTGAAGGCGTTGTTTTCATGAGTGCGTATTACAATGAGATAGACCCGTTTGCCGCTGATTGGCTCCGCAACTTAATTGGTGCGGGGTTAATTGCGGATGGAGTAGTTGATACTAGGAGCATCAGTGATGTCAGACCAGAGGAACTTTTTGAATTTACTCAGTGCCACTTCT
>Ga0209634_1001451_pt1 | contig 17264 bp, 26 predicted proteins | sample LinPmetageLP40_FD_184043 | JGI IMG/M metagenome (GOLD analysis project Ga0209634, IMG submission 184043) | Marine viral communities from the Pacific Ocean - LP-40 (SPAdes) (version 2) | ecosystem: Environmental > Aquatic > Marine > Oceanic | place: Pacific Ocean | collected 2010-08-26
TTTTTATCATTGTGAGTTAGAGTGGATGCATGAAAATTACTTAGGTCAATTTCATTTGATTGAACCTAGAATTTTAACATGCATCTATAAATGTAAAGGATTTAAAAATCAATTTAAATGGGCAGAAGAAGGTACTGCTAAAGGTTGTAAGTATAAAAAGAAACTATACATAACTTAAGCTGCTATTTTATTTTTATCTTTAGAAGTTTCCCAACCCCAATCACCTGTCATGCCTGAAGCATTATAATCAGTTACAACACCTTCAAAGAAGTTCTTTAGAGTATCACCACTAACAATCCAATCAAGCCATTCTAGGGGGTTCTCTTTAACTTTAAAGTTACCTTTTAATCCTAGTTGTATTAATCTTCTATCAGCTATATATCTTACATACTGTTTTACCTCATCTGAAGTAAGACCTTTAACACCTCCCATTTCAAATGCTGTATCTATAACTGCATCTTCAAGTGCTACACCCTCTCTAAACATTTGATATATATCTTTCTTAAACTCGTCATTAACTATTCTTGGATGCTCTTTACAAAACTCTCTAAATAATTTAACCATACCTTCACAGTGCATTGTTTCATCTCGAACTGACCACTCAACAATCTCACACATACCTTTCATCTTACCAAACCTTTGATAGTTAAGTAGCATAGCAAAGGCGGAGAACAAAGACATACCCTCATTCATTACAGACCTAGCTATAGACTTGCCTAGTCCTGAGATACTATGTACATCTATGTCAGTCATAAAGTCTATCTTATCTTTCATCTGTGTGTAGTCTAGAAAAGCTGAGTACTCCTCTTCAGGTAGTCCTAATGTATCATTAAGTAGTGCATAGCTTCTTTGATGAACAAACTCTCTGTTAGCAAAGCTAGTTAACATAGCTCTGATCTCATTATTCTTTAACTTTTGTATATAATACTCAAGATAGTTTGTACCTACAGCTACATCACTCTGTGTAAACAATCTAAGTATTTGAGTTATATGATTTTTTTCTTGATCACTTAACTTACCAGATTGCCACTGAGCTACATCATCTTGTAACTTACATTCCCATTCACCCCAATGAGCCTTCTCTGATTTAACTGCGAAGTCCATAGCCCAAGGATATTTAAAGGGCTTGAATACTACTGAGGATTCTAATAAACTCATTTGATACTCCTAAAATTAACAGGGAAAATAAAGGCTCTGAATAGAGCCTCATTTAGTTTTACTTATTATTACTTGTATTGCAAATTGTTTTTTACTATCGGTATGCTTTTTTCCTTTGTTATTATTTATGCACCGTAGTACCTATTATATTGATCATGTAATACATCTTGATTACTAGCTGAAGCATTTGTTTTAATAGATTTAAATTTCTTTCTAGTTTTATAAGCACGTTTAACTTTATTTATACATAAGGTTTTACGTTCTTTAATCCAAGACTTTGGTATATGTAGTTTACAATTACTATCTGGATCAGCCCAAGTACTAGCTATACACACAGCTTCTTTATTCTCTTTAATTAAAAATCCTACAGTAATAACTGTGGCTAACTCAGCAGTTCTTTCTGAACTCCAACCATCTTCTGACTGAGCATCTTTCCATTTAATAACTTCTATATTGTTTTCATCTACTTCTACGGACTCTTTAATAACAACTTTATTTTTCATTAGGCAACTCCACTAGTCTAGCTTTAGTTAAGGGTACTTGAAAAAACATTTCTCCAGAAGGTACATATTTGTTAGGTACTTCTGCAACAGGAGATGTTTTTAAATCATTGTGTAAAATATAAAATGCATGGGTTTGTTCATTATTTAATATAAGAAAATTACATTCCTTACCATACTTAATTGTATCTAAATATTTAGCTTTTCTGTGTGGTATTTGTATACTTTTATAAGTAAAATCCTTACCTTTCCAAGCACGTTTAATCTCTACCTCACAAAAAAAAGTAGGTGATTTATTATATCTATGAGTGTCGATATTAACTTCTTCTACAATTAGATCTGGCCCATATTTGTCTGGGTTATCATCAGCTATATGACCTATAGACTCCCAATATAACTTGCCTATTTTTCTAGCTAAAGCATCATTAGCTCTAAACAATGCATAATCAAATTTCTTTCTCATTATATATCCTTATCCATGACATGCAATACATTCTTCTGCATCTTTCAAAGCATTGCGTTCTATTTTCATGCCTACTTTATCTGCATCATTGCCTGAGTTAGTTCTCAAATAATACAAACCTTTTAATCCTTTTCTCCAAGCTCTAATGTGTGTTTCATTTACATAGCTTTTATCACTACCTGCTGGAAAAAATAAATTAACAGATTGCCCTTGGCATATATAAGTCTGTCTATCAGAGGCATGTTCAATAACCCACTGTTGATCTATTTCAAATGCAGTTTTAAATATTTCTTTTTCTGAGGCAGATAAAAAATTTAATTTTTGTACTGACCCTTCATTCATAATGATTAATTTCCAAATAGCACTTGTGTTTTTATTATGCTTTTCTAGTACTGGTATTAAATATTTATTTTTAATTAAGTGCGATCCAACTCTCGTTCTATGTACGTAAGCATTCGACTTAATAGGTTCAATACTCGGTGAACAATTACAAATAATACTGCTATTGGCATTAGGAGCAATAGCAAGCAAGTGTGCATTCCTAATGCCAGTGCCCACCAAATCACCAGGAGAACCCAATTCATCTGCAAGATTTTTAGTTTCATCTAAAGCTTCCTCTTTAATTTTCTTAAAGATTTTCATGTTTATACTTTTTGCTACAGCACTTTCAAAAGGTATATTATGTTTTTGTAAATACCCATGAAATCCCATAGCACCTAACCCTAAAGACCGTTCCCTAAGAGCAGATATTTTAGCTTTAACAATATCTTGTGGAGCATTATCTATAAACTTTTGTAAGACATTATCTAAAAATCTAATTAAATCTTTTACCATAGAAGTGTCTTTCCACTCATCATACTTTTCTAAGTTGACTGAAGACAAACAACATACAGCAGTTCTATCTTTATTAGTAGGCAGGTGTATTTCATTACATAAATTACTACCATGAATTTTAAGACCTAATTTTTTAAGAGGTTCAGGTAAAGCCCTATTTGCTGTATCAATAAAATTTAAATATGGTGAACCTGTTCTAAACCTTACATCTAAAAGTTTTTCCCATAGTTTTCTAGCTTCAATTCTTTCTCTAACTAATCCACTATGTGGATCTACTAGTTCCCAATACTGATTAGCCTCAACAGTTTTCATAAAGGCATCAGTAATGTTTACAGCATTAAATAAATTAAAACATTTACGATTAGCATCACCGCCTGTAGGTAATTTAAAGTTTATAAATTCTATTATATCTGGGTGACTCACATCTAAGTAAGCTGCATAAGATCCTTTTCTAGTTTTACCTTGTTTATATGCAGTCATCTGACTGTCAGTAACTTTAAGAAAAGGTATTGGCCCTGGTGACTTATCACCAACAGCTCTAACATCTGACCAATGACCACCTACACCACCACCTTTAACAGACAACCATGCAACTTCTGCATTATGCTCTATTAAATCGTTTAAAGTATCACCTACATAAGTAAGAAAGCAACTTATAGGAAGTGCTTTAAATTTTTCATCAGCTTTAGGGGCATTACTTAATACAGGGCTAGCAAACATAAACCATTGTTTACTAGAATAATGATAAATTTTTTGTGCAAATTCTATATCACCATAACAATAAGCTAAAGATGCCCTAGCAAAAGCTTCTTGAGGAGAAGTTTCTCCAGCTATCATGTAATAATCTTTTAATAACTGAGTAGACTGCTCGGATATTAATTTATCCCTATCTAAATTTATATCTATATTCATATCTTGTTCCCTTTTTGTTTTTCTGATAGCTCAATTATTTTATTTAAATACCACATGGCTTTTTTTATATCTTCTACAGGTTTACCTTTATGCCACATTCTTAAAATATATTTAAGAGCATTACCTTGACAGTATAAAATTGTACCTTGATCACCTAACGCATCTTGAATAACATCAATGGCTTCATATTTACCTGCATTATAATGAGGTGGATTATTAACCATATCTGTATTATCTTTGCTATCCTTTAATACCATTAAGCATTGCCTTCAGTTTTAGTCCATTTACTAATATGATATACATTACTAATACTCTCATCAGCACTAGTATTTTTATTATTTATTAGGTTGTCTACCTCTCCTGACTTAGACATTTCATCCATTTCGAGATTTACTCTGTCTGCAAAATCAATATCTGTATTTAATAAATTAAAACAAGCTATTAAAGCAAAAGCAATATCAGTCAGTTGATCTGTTTCATCCTTAACTAAATTTTTAGTGGGCATTAGTAATGCACTAACGTCTACACTTTGTGTCCACTCATTATTTTTATTTAGTATAGGCTTTAAAATAACAGCAACGTCATCACTATCTAATGGTATTCCATCTTTTTCTACATCAAATTCATCTGTATCTTTAGACATACTTTTTCTCCCCTGTAAATTTAATAAAACTACTGTGTGTAATTGATTTTGCTACTTCATTTATCCAATCATTCGGAATTTCTTTTGTGGCATACACAAATTCATATTTACCACACCACTCAGCATAAGTTGTAGTTGATCTTTTGTTTAACTTCTTTCTACTATTTTCAAAAACAAATCGTATATCTAATTCTGGATGCTGTTTTTTTATTAGTAAATGTTTACGTCTATCTGTAGGTGTAAATAAACCTTTTGTTTCTATTATAATTCCATTAGGTAATAGAAAGTCAGGTGTATATTTTCTATAAGCCAAATCTTCCCACTCAATTTTCAAGGACTCATATGTTGCATGAACTCCGTTCTCTTTTAATTTATTCTGTACTTTTTCTTCAAGGCCACTTCTAAAACCTTTTCTTCTAGAGGCAGCATAAGCTTTTTTATTATACACTCCGTATCTCCGTGTAATTTTCCATTGGTAATATAGCAGCTCTAGAAACTAATGAAGGTCTTTCTTGTAAGTTAGGCCAACAACTATGTTTATAAGAACACCAAGAACACTCTCTAAGTAATTTTCTATTACCTGATGGTTTTTTTCTGTACGTTTCTTCTATGTCAGAATACACTCTACGAAATCTATTTTGTTTAAGTTCTTCTGTTAAGGCTGTAAATTTATGTACTTGATTCTCTACATTTATTCTATTATGAGCATCCACATATTTAAAACTTCCGTTGCCTTTATTTATAACCCACCAACCACCAACTTCAACATCGGCAGCACGAGCATATCCTGCTAATTGAGCTACATAACCAAAGCTATCATTCTCATTTAAACTATCAAAGTCTTTAAATTTATTCTCATAGCTCCAAGGACTAGCCGACTTAACATCATCAACTCTACCATTCATAATAAGATCAGGTGTACCGTCTATTAATACACCATTATTTAATTTCATTGTTACCTTTGTTCCGTTGTCATACTTAATACCACTGGCAGTTAATAAACCTTTAAATACAGCTTCGAGTACATCTCCAATCATCATATTAATAACAAAGTTAGATGACGGTGTACTTGCAGATGCTGGTTTATTTTTATCAAACCATAGTTGACAGTATGGTCTGCCTAGATTAGACATCCGTAACCTAAACTTAGAATTTCTTTTATCTACAAACTGTTTATATAATGATTCTTTTACATCAGATATAATTTGATCAATAATTTGAGGGGACATTGTAGCATCGTCCCCTCTTAATGAACCCAGGTACTTATGTACCATTAACTCGACTGGATTAGTTAACATTTAATTATGCTACAGCTTCTGAAACATCGACAAATTCATCAATGGTTTCTTTGTTGGTGACAGTAGTTTTACTAGCATCATTGAATGATCCAACAACCCAATCATTATAACCAGTAATCCAATCATTAAATTGAATAAAAGTTTCTTGATCTTTATCACTTAATGTAATTTCTTTTGGATCAAGAGATACAACTGGTAAGTAAAATTTTGCACCTGTAGAAATCTGTTTTTCTTCTGTATCTAAATTAATAAAATACTGAGGTAAAATTCTATTTTGTTTAACCATTTGTGCAATAGGCACACCTAATGTTTTAAATGCATCACGGTTATCTACTTCCCAGATAAATGGAGTGCTTTCTTTTGGAGACAGCTCTTGGCCTTTATCATCTAAAGGACTATCAAAAGTTGCTTCTCCAAATAAAACTCTCACTCGTTTAATAGATTTAATTAAATCTTTTTGTTCTTGAGGAAGAGCATTATAATCATCAATCCATCCACTAGGTTTACCACAATTAAATGTTCCTATATTATCTCTAAGATCACCCTTGAGATCATTAGCCATTTCAGTTTTAACAAACATACCTTTTCCCTCTGGGCCACCAGAACTTACATACTTTTTGTACATAAATTTTTGATTAAACAAACGTATCTTTGGATTGCGTTGATATATTTTTGTGTCTGTATCTGTCAGTGCTAAAACATATGATCCAGCATCAACAACTTCAACACGTTTAACCTTACCTTTGATAGTTGTTTCACCTATCACTCCAGAGTGATCTATCTTTAAACGTGCTAATGTAGAACCTTGCTTCTTAGTTTTTGCATCTGCATTCATACCCATTGCTTCTGCAAGTTGATTAAAGTTACCTGAATTTATATTCGTAATTTCTGTTGACATATTTAAATCCTTTATTATCGTTGTCTATAAATGTGAATCTATTTTTAATACAATTATATTTTAGGCTACCTCCTTTTGTTCTAACCAGTTAGTCCCTATTTTTGCTTCAAGAAGTAGAGGAACATTCACTTCTACATGATATTTACTTTTTAAAAGGGGTATGAGATTGTTCTGTACTTTAGATATTATGTTTAATACTTCTCCCTTTTCTTCTGGATGTACATCAATAACTATTGAATCGTGGACAGAGTTTACCACACAACTATTAAGTCCATCAAGTTTATTATAAATCTCTACTAACACAAGGGGTACAATATCAGCAGTAGCAAATGATTGAACTGGATAGTTTTTAATCTGTGTAAAGTTAGTTACTGTACCGTCCCTTTTTCTTTTTACATTTAAAAATTTAAATTCCCTACCACTAGGTATTCTAATAAATCCCTTACCTGTAACTTGACTAGCTAATTTCTTATGCCACTTGGCAATTCCTTTGTACTTATTTTTAAAATGTTCATAATAAGTAGCTTCAGCTATTGTTCTTCCGTAACCTGTAGCACCATATAAAGGAGCAAAGGTATGCATCTTAGCTACTTGTCTAGTTGTAGGTTGTCCTGCATCTGTAATTACTTTAGCTGTATAATTATGAACATCAAAACCTTCAGTCACTTCTTTAATTGCAACAGGGTCTTGACTTAGATAAGCAGCCACTCTAAATTCTAATTGTGCAAAGTCAGCTTCAAGTATCTTGCCCCCATCAAACCTAGATACAAATACTTTCTTAACTGGGAAGGTAGATCCTCTAGGCATGTTTTGCATATTAGGATTAGAACCACTAAATCTACCAGTAGCTGTTATGTGTTGATTTAATCTTACATGAAGCAGTCCATCGGGTTTGATGTAATTTGCAATACCCTCTACAAAATTAGATAGATAACTATTAATAGCAGATAGTCTAGTTAATTGACCTAGAAATACTTTAGCTTCATCCATGCCTTTGCTAGAAGCAAACCTTTGCAATATTTCTAAGTTACCTTTAGAAGTTCCAAATCCATTTGCTGATGCCCACTTAGCACTAGGGGGTGTAAATTTAAGACCAGCTATTTTACTTAGAGGTGTATAAATAAAACCTGATCCAATACAAGTGGAACATTTTGTTCTATTTTTAAATGGGTTACCATCTTTTTTCTTCTTATAAAAAGATCCTTTACCCACACAGGGAATACATTTAGTAGCTTTGGTTTTATATAAAGTTTTAAAATTACTCCTGATTAAACTTTTAAATACAGGAAGAGGAGTGTATGGATTAACACACTCAGCCCATGCTTTTTTATTTATTAACTTTCTACTAAACAAAACCCAAGATAATTGTTCTGGGCTGCTCAAATTAATAGGAGTATCTCCCATCAACTCTTTTGTAAAACTATTAAGCTTGTTTTCTAATTCGTTCTTTTCAGAAACAAATTCTGTCTTTACATTTTTTAATGCTTCTATATTTATTTTAAATCCAGACTGATACATTCTTGTAAGTACAACAGCAACTTCATTTGTTATTTCAATTGTATTTCTTAATCCAGAATCCTCTGGAGTACTTAGTCTAGCTTGCTGTTTGTTGTAGACTTCTAATGTAGATTCAACATCATGTCTTAAATAAAGTTCTAACTCTGCTCTAGGTATATCTCTAGTAGAGTAGCCCTTTTTAAAATACTCCTTAAGAGTATCTTGTTTTAAGACATTACAATTATACTTAATTGCTACTGCACCTAAACCTAAAGATGAAGGTAGCCCCCTATTAAAGATGTACTCACATAGCATAGTATCAAATACTTTACCTGTATATTTAAAACCAGATTCCCACAACCAAATAAGATCATGGGAGATGTTATGGCCTACTAAAATATCAGTCTTATCTAAAATGTTTTGTACTGCAAAACGGTTAGATATAAGATCATCATCTTTAGTAATGTCACTATGGTCGAAAATATAAGTGGATGTATTTTGAGTATCGAGTGGGTGAACACCAACCATAACCAAAGTATTTCCCCTCTCGAATGGATCAAGGTGTAGCTTATTGTTTTTAGTAGTAACTGTATTTTCAACATCTAATATTGTTATCCTCATTTAGTTAACCTTTTCAAGGTCTTCTATTTGCTTATCTAATTCCTCAATATATTTTTTCTCCCTCATTACATTTACTTGCAGTACTAAGTTATCTAAAAGAACATCACGAGTAAATGCTTCATCTCCAACGTAGCATCCTTGTGGATATAAAACATTTATAACATGTAATAGTTTATTCCTGTCATGTACGGATATTGTGTTAAGTAATTTATTAACATTCATGATGTATATTCCCCTGTTGTAAAGTCAAACTCACAATTAACAATACGGTGAACCCCTGATATTTTATTTTTAACAATGTTTAAATACCGTAGTCCATCGTCCTCTGTCTGGTCATTCATAGGTGGATTCCTAGCTATCAATACCATTAGATCAGATTCACCTGCTAGACCAGTTTTACTACCCTCAATCATTGCTTGACTGAGAACAATCTTTCCTTCAGCTTCTGCTGATAGTTGTGTGCAATAGACAACTAAACACCCATATATTTTACCTATGTTCCTAGCATAGATTGCATTTGCTTTTAATACCTCATGATTATTTGTTGATGATCCCTCCTCTGAAAATTTACTACCTATATCCATTACTACAATATCAGGTTTATAGTTTTTAATTACAGACTCTGCCCATGTCATGGTCTTGCCAGTTGCATCTACAAACTTAATATTATTTTTAATAGGATCATACAACCTGTGAGCTTGTGTTTTATCTGCAATGATTTGCTTCATAGTCATACCAGTTGCACTTGTTAAATATCTACTAGCAATTCTCTCTGGTTTTTCTTCATTACATAACACTAATATGTTTGCACCTTGACTAGCCCAACCATTAGGTGATGCACATAAGGTAGCATGAAAGCTAGACTTACCTACATTAGACCTAGCACCTATTACAAATAGCATACCCCCGTCTAATCCTTGAACAGCATTGTGTAAAGAATTAATATTCAATTTATATTTTGTATTACCTGATGTAGCTTCTATCAAGTTATCGACAGATGCATTAATAAAGTTAGCCTTTACATTAGGAGTAAAATTATCCTGATAACTTTCTAGTATATCTCTTAGAGGTTGCATTGTAGTTGCATCCCCATTTACATATTGAAACCCTAAATTTGCTACCTCTTGACCAACCAATTGTCTAAACATATTAGAAAGTAATTCATCAGCAATATCTACACCTAAAGCTGTTGCTTTAGAAATGTTTTTAAATAGTAAAAAGAACTGGTGCTTTTGTGCTGTTGTTAGTGTTGGATTTTTTGAAAAGAATAATGCTTGCACTTCATCTAAAGTTAAATCTCTTGAGTACTCCTGCATTGCATGGTCAATTACCTCTTTAACTTTTCTTAAATCTTTAGTAAATAATTTATTTGGACATTTAGTTTTAGTTGTCGAATAAAATTCTTTATTTAGTAGGCTCTTTAATAGTGCTTGTTCCATGAAAATCCCTTTTTAATTTCAGCAAGTACTGAATGTCTTCTTGCTTTCTATATTTAATATCATCTAATAACTTTAATGCAAAAGCATCAATGCCATTTCCCTTGAGTACTTTTGTATACTCTATTGTTTTAGCTGCTGCATCTGGATCAAGAGCTACTATTACTTTTGTATAACCCCTTAGTGTTTCCATTTGACCTGGTGTTAAGTTTGTCCCTAAAATTGCTATGCCAGTAAGGTCTAGTGTTTCAATTACAGATGCACTAATACAGTCCTCTACCACTACTGCAATAGTACAATTACCTCTAACAAAACCCTCTGAGTAATCTCCATACCTTTTCCATTTAGGTAGAATGCTTGAATCTACTGATCTACCTATGGCATCTACCAATACCGTACCATTATGCATAGGGAAAACAATTCTATCTTCTTTAATATCATATAGAAGTCCTAAATTTTCAGGGTCTATATCAAAGGGTTCACAAAATTTATATATTAAAGCTTCCTGATCTTTTGATTTAACAACATGATCTGGCATACGAAATGATGTTGTCTTTTCTATATTCAAATTATGTGGGTTGTATTCTTGATTTGGTGTAATACGAATATTTTGTTGAGACATTAATTTTTTAATCTCCTCTACTGTTAAATGTAACGAACATTTACCTGACAAACCACAGCTATTAGAATAGCAATTCCAGAGCAACTGCCCCATATTATTAGTGGCTGTAAAAGTATTAACTTTACCACAAGATGGACACTTACCTCTATGTCTACTACCATCTTCTAAATCTAAATCTTGAACATATTGTTTTATGTGCATATCATTAGCCCTCAGTTACTAAGTTTTATAATGTAAATTTAATAATCAACCATCAAAGATGTTGTCTCGCAACTATTATATTGTCTATGTGTAGTTTCATCTTCTAAAAATAATTGTAAATGAAAGTCATATAACCTGTTAGCTTTTTGTATTGCATCTCTACCAGAGTCAAAAGTTTCTAATTTTTCATAGCTGGTTTGTTTGTTATTAAAATACACCTGATAAACTTCTTTAACATTACCTTTGGTATCTCTCAACCTTTGATTCACACGTAAAACTTTTATTTCTATATCAGATATTGAATATCTTATGATGTAATCTTGTGTAACAATCATAGTAGTCCCTTATTAAATATACATATATATATCACTCTCGGTGGGGTGAGTCAGAAGTCTAGCATTTATATTTAAATCTGTCAAACTTATTCATAATTTAACGTCTCGTATTAGCTTTTCTAAAATTGTTTTATCTTGTTTAAGTACTTCTTGTTTAAGTAATTCAAGAGCTTTTAATTTAGCTTCTGTGTGATTATTGTTTATTAAATACTCATACAATTTATAATAATCAGAGCTTGATTTAATACTTTTTGATGGTGTGTATACATCTAGAATTCGATCTAATATATTTCTAAATTTATCTCCATGTACTTTAGCACTCATATTATCTACCCTTTCAATTATAATTTTTATTGTTAATTTTTATTGTTAATTATTTTTTTTTACCATTCCACTTATATCTTTTGTGATATGCAGTGTACTTACCTCGACCTTCTGTAAACACACCTACTTTTTTACGATCTTCAATTTGTTTATTTGGCAATAAAGAACTAATAAAATCAGGCATATTTTCTCCATACAAATAACTTCTAAAGTATCTGGGGTGATGGTCTTTTTCGTCTTTGTATTTATTTTTTTCTCTGTTTACTTGCCTAATAAAGTCTGAATACCATTTGGCATGTTCTGGTACAGTATATATTCTCCTATTAACCATTTTACTTTTTATAGCAAGGGTCATTTTTCCATCGTAATATTTTGATATATAAATATAACTTTCACTCATATTATTTACCCCTTTTTAATTTAATATTCTTTTATTATTCTTTTTACAATTCTCTTTTTTTGTGATGACTCTTAAGTTCCAAGGAACGTGTAACCCAGAAACCTCTTTGCTTAAGATAGGCTCAATATGATCTACCTCCCACACTGTATTAGAGTTATCCATAGTATTCATGCGATCTCTTTCTTTATAAACATCTTGTATTGCATTATGCTCTTTTTTAGTTATTTTCATTTGATTTAACAAAAGCATTCTGTCTTGTCTTTCACTAGCATTACTAAACTTATCTCCTCTAAAATTTAATTTTACTTTTTTATTAAAATTATTTAATAAACCTGTACATTTTTTTCGTAACTCATGTCTTTTATTAATTGAATCTTTTAAATAAAGAATCAAAGCTCCTTTTTCTGGCAAGTTTGAATCTGTATTTTTTAATGAATCTAATAATGTATCTCTAAATTTATGTTGATGATCTTCTGCTGCATTATCAAACATTGAACAATCTTTAACTAGCTCTTTAAATTTTCTAGATATACCTGCTGCACTAAAAGTAGATGCATTTTTAGAGTAGTAATAAGAAAAGTGTTTACTTAATTTACAAACTGTCATTGAATTAAGACCTGCCTCATCACACATATTTCTAAGCTCTCTTATATAATAAAGATTACTAGGCAATATTTTTTTTAAATATAAACTATTAGTATTCATATTATCTACCCTTTCTTTTAACATCTTCATTAAAATGTAAAAGCATGCACTCAGCTCTTAACCTTTCCTCACTCCAGTAGAACTCTGCCCTACTTACTGTACTCCCATCATCATAACCTTTTTGATAAGCTACCTGCCAGACCTCGTGCAACTGCTGTTTTGATACATCAAGAGTGAAGTAAACAAACAGTCCTCCAAAAAGAATACACAATACATATCTCATTTAAATTCCTCCCTTTTAGTTAAAGCTTCTGTAGCACTAGTTAAAGTATTTTTCATATACGGTGTTAAAGATTGTGCATTTGAATGTCCAGTAACTGCCATGATTTGAGGTAGTGGAACTCCTGCATCTACCATTTCTGTAGTTCCTGTTCTTCTCATATCCATAATCCATAAACTATCAGGTAGTCCAGCTTCTTTTTTTATTTTTTTACTCACAGAACCTAACAATAATTTATCGTAAGGTTTACTGAGTATTCTTCCATAATATATTTTAGGAGCAATATAAGGTTGTCCGTCAAATCCAACATCACCATGTTGATTCACCAACATTTCATGTAGATGTTTAGGTGTAGGTAATTCAACTCTTGCTCTTCTTTTAGATTGCTCTAGTTTAAGAACTCCTGTATCTAAATTATAATTCTCCCACTTTAAGTTAGACATATCGGTAAGTCTTTGACACCAGGTATATGCCATTTGAACTATCAAACCAACAGACCTCCATGCAAAACGTGAGTAAGCTACATCTAAAAAAGATTTAAGATGGTCTTTAGTCCACACTTCTTTTCGAGATCTGTGAGATATTCTTTCTATATTTGTAAAAGGATTACTACTACATTCTCCTATACTAATACCAAAATTAAATATTCTAGACATGACTGCTTTGACATGGTTAGCTGTTGGTACTCCCCTTTTTTCTGCACAAGAATTATAAAACTTCTGAACCTTTGGGGTATCTAAAGAACTTATCTTTATATCTTTATCTCCCATAAATACTTTTATGAAAAACAAATAATCTTTTTTTGTTTGATTAGCAAGTCTTTTGTAAGATACAGAATTTAAATACAATAAAATTAAACATTGCTTAGATTTCTTTATCAAAAGTTTACCTATAGATTTTTCTTCTGATTCACTATTTACCACAATTTACCCTCCCCTGTACAATGTTTAATTGTTTTAACTCTCCTAGAAAGCTTCATTACTTTTTTTCTCCTCTTAATTTTCTGATCTCTTGACTCACTCCAAAGAGAACTCTGCTTTGATTTATCTCGCATAGGTTTTAACAAAGCCTGTTTAATCATTTATTTTTCTCCTAAAAATTTTAATCTGCCCCATTTAAAAAATATTCAATGACTGCTTTTATATTTTTCTTGGACACTGTTTTTGGAATAGGTGAATCAGGTTCTGATTTTTTACTTGAATAAAAATATAAACTACACACATTTTTATCTATAGAACTTTGGTGTATCTCAACAACCCTGTTACCTTTGGATCGGTAAACAGGGTTTGAATTGATTGTATCTTCACCATGAATGTTACTAGCTATTGTTGATAACATAGACACCTCTATATATTGTGAAGTTAATAATTAAGCTGCGATGCCTAGTTGCCCGAATGAGATACCATTTATAACATCTTGTATATCTCTCTCCATGCGAATACGTTTAGAGGTCATACAAGTGTCACTCTTCTTGGGTAATCTATCTACATGGGAGGACAGGTGAGTAAGAGTATTTAATACTCTGTACTTGTTATTACCTAAACCTGCATAACTGTCATAGAATCCCATGATCCTATTAAGTAAAGACGCATTAGGCTTAATGCCTGTCTTAGTCCTATAAAAAGCTACATTATCTCTAAAGAACTCTATAGCCTGACCTCGTAAAACTCTAACCTCACGCATCTGATTCATGACAGATGCTTGTTTCCTAAGATGTACAGGAAACTGTGAAGCAATCTCTCCTACTGTATCAGGGTTGCTAAAGGTTGTATGCTTCTGATAGATAGATGAACCTTCATTTCTACCTACAGACAACATACCATTAAGACAAGCTAGACGTAACACCATTGCATTGATAGACCTTAGTACTGTCTGGTCATGTGAATCCCTCAATACAATTTTAGTACAGGCTTCTTCATTCAACTGCTTGTTGTAGTTCTCATTAGGTAACTTCAACTCTGTAGAGTAGGCTACAGGCTCTCCAATTCTATTGTGGATAATATTCCACATGACTTGTAACCCACCTAAGTCTAATCCAGATTGTTGCAACCCCTCAGAAAATGTTTCCCACATATCTTTAAAGTTATCTACTCTATGTCTAGACTTACCAGACCCAATAACACCATCTGTGTTTGGATTGATAGTCCAGAATTGATTGGGTATCTGAATACCATTACGAATCTGTGGCTCTCGAATTGGTGTGAAATCTAGTTCCTGTGGAAATGTGATTGTATCTACTAACATATGTTTCTCCCTATAAATTTACTGCATTAAGAACAGTATAACACCTAAAGTATTATATGTGCGGTACTACAAAAAATATTTATAAAAATGGTGCATAGCCTAATAAAATCAAAAGTCCTATAGCTAATACACAATTACCGAATAGTTTTAAAAATTCCATAATTAATCTAATCCTCCACCCATATCTGGGAGTTCTTCATATTTATGTTTAGCCTTTGTAATAATTAAAGACTCAATTTGATATAATGTTTCAGAAGAAAGTTGTACTACTGATAGTAACTCACCTAGTCTCATTCTATTTACCTCGGTGAGAGCTTCGTCATAACATCTTTCTTTCAAGATTGTGTTAGCTTCATTGCTCATATATTAATCCCCCCAAAAATTATCATGTTGTTGATACACATATTCCGTAGCAAAATTTTCCATGTTAATAAATTTATTAAACTTATTAAGAGCCTCTTGACTAGTATTAAAATTCCAACATACTTCATTAGTATCACCTATATTCCCTACAACTTTAAATTTATGATAGTTTAAATAGTCCGGGTTATTTAAGTATGTGTTAGCTAAAGCTAGAATTGTTAATGTTATGCCATCTGAAGTTGTTCTTTTAAGAGTTGGTTTATAAATTAATTTGTTGTAATGGATTTTCATATCGACCTTTTTTATTTTTAGATTTAGTTTTTTTCTTGGTAGCTTTCTTTACTACTTTCTTACCGACCGTTTCAGATAAGTACTCAATATAAACTTCTTTCAATTGTTGTTTTAAATCAAACATAATACCCCTCCCATTTATTGTGTACATTAATTAATCTCTTGCCTATCCAAGCAACTACAGGTACAGCCATACTATTGCCAAGAACTTTGTACCTTTGGCCGTCTGGACATTCTTCTTTAGGTTTATTTCTCCAAGGTATCTTAGTAAAGTCATCAGGGAATCCTTGAAGTCTTTCACATTCAGCCGGTGTAAGTCTTCTGATTGTTGCCTTTATCTTTGGTTTATCAGAAGCTATGAGGTTGCCTTGGATAGCTATCAAATCGGTAGCATCTTTGTAGTCTCTCGCACAGACTGTACTAGCATTTTTTCCATTGCCGTACTCTGCTATGCGTTGCCTATCAAAAGCATTCACACCCTCTTTCCACCTGTCATTTGCAGTAGTGCTTGTTCCAGTTTTTCTGGTAACTTCTTTCCCTTTTTGTCTGCTCTTCTTAAGATTCCTCGGCAGGCTTTCTGGCTCAAATAATACTTCATAGGCACTTCTCCAGTCCTCTGAACGATGTCCAACAACAAAGACTCTCTTACGTCTTTGGGGGACTCCGAAGTATTGAGCATCAAGTACTCTCCACGACAGGCTATACCCGATTGCTTGAAGACCTTCGATGAACGAGTGAAAGTCCCTTCCTTTATTTGTGGAAAAAACTCCTTGGACGTTTTCCCAGACAAACCAAGTTGGTTTAAAGTAGTCGAGAAGTCCGATAAATGTAAGGGTAAGGTTTCCCCTTGGGTCTTCAAGTCCTTTCCTGAGTCCTGCGATACTGAATGATTGACAGGGTGTTCCTCCAATAATGACATCTGGTCTTTCAACATTTTTCCACTCCTTAAATTTAGTTATGTCCCCATAATTAGGTACATTTGGATAATGATTTTTTAATACTGCACTTGCAAAAGGATCAACCTCTGCATATCCAGTCATCTCTATGTCTATGTCTTTGAATGCTCTGGTTGGTGCTGAGATACCAGAGCAAACACATAGTCCCTTTAGTTTAGTTTTCATATTTGTTTACTTTCATTGTTGTCCATGTCATTTAAATAGGCATTGTCATCTACAGATTTACTATGATTAAAACAACAATCAATAAAACATTTAAGTGCAAAACCAATACATACTAAAATAAAAGCTAGGGCATGACCCCCATACAACTCTAAAATGTCAAAGTTAAGTAGGGTCAGTA
>Ga0209634_1001452_pt1 | contig 17260 bp, 21 predicted proteins | sample LinPmetageLP40_FD_184043 | JGI IMG/M metagenome (GOLD analysis project Ga0209634, IMG submission 184043) | Marine viral communities from the Pacific Ocean - LP-40 (SPAdes) (version 2) | ecosystem: Environmental > Aquatic > Marine > Oceanic | place: Pacific Ocean | collected 2010-08-26
GTATTCGCATAAACTCATCTGTGCCTGAGCTGTCTAGTGAACTATCAAATATTTCATCTAGTATAAGTAGATTTGTATTTGTAGAATTTTTAAGTTTAGCAATTTCTCGCCATGTGAATAGTATTGCTAAGTCTATTCTTAATTTTTCACCCTCACTAAATGAATGATAATTAAACTCGTCTCTATGTCTAGATTTTATTGTCTCGTTAAATTCTTCATCTAAACTAAAATTAACAAAGAAATCCATACTTGCTAAATTCTTGTTAATTAATTGATTCATAACTGGTAGATATTGTTTTATAATTTTAGTTTTGATACCAGAATCTTGCATAAGATGTCTAGCGGTATCTATATAAAGCATTTCTTTTTTCTGGTCTAACTTATCTTTTTCTAGTTGAGAAGATTGACTGACTAACTGATTTAACTCACCAGTTTGTTCAGCTGTAGATACTTTTTCATCTTGCAATTCTGTTATCTCTTCTTCTAATCTAGTTGTTTGTTTTTTTATTTCTTCTATAGATGTTTCATAACGATTAATCAATAACTCTTTTTCTCTGATTGAGACCATTGTTTTATTAATGGTATCTAGTTTCATTTTACTTGTTTTAATTTCTTTATCTATCTGACCAAGTGCTATTTCTAACTCTTGTACTTTTTCTGCCTTTTTGTTAATCATTGTAGTTTTAAACACAGCATTAATTGCTTGTTGACAAGTAGGACAATCATCATATGTCTCAAAGAAAGTTAAATCTTTTTTATGTTTGTTACAAGTGTTCTCTAACTTTGCTTCCATACTGTTAAGTTTATTGTGTTTAGCAGTTATCTTTGTTTCATCTAATACTAGTTTTTGTAATTTAGCAATCTCTACTCTAACTCGTTTTACATCTTCTTCATAGTTAGATATATCGGTCATAGATTTATCTAAATCTGCCTTTTTAGAATCTGCTAAATCTTTACTACGATTACTAATATCGTCAATATATTTTCTTTTATCATCAATCTTGTTATCAACTAACGTAAAATTAAAATCTGTTTGTTTAATTAACTCATCTTGGTTCTTTTGTTTCTCTCTTAATAACAAGTTCATTTTAGAAAATATCTCAATGTCTAATATTTCTTCTACTACTTGTCGTCTATGTCTTGCTCTTAATTGCATGAATGGTACAAACGAAGCATTACCTAGTATCACAACTTGAGTGAATGACCTAAAGTTTAGTTTTAATATTTGTTGTTCTAGATGTTTTTGATAATCTCTTTGAGCGGCGTCTTGGTTTAACATATCACCATTACACCATATCTCAAATTTATTTGGTTTGATACCTCTTATAATCTTATAGTCTTTTTGACCTACTGTAAATTCAACTTCAACAATACATTCTTTTTCGTTGATAGAATTAATTAATTGGTCTTTCTTAATACCACGAAATGGTCTTTGAAACAAACCAAAACATAAAGCGTCTAACATGGTAGATTTGCCTGCACCGTTTTCACCGACAACTAATGTGGTATTTGCTTTGTCTAAATCTATTTCTATAAACTGTTGACCTGTACTTAAAAAGTTTTTATATCTTACTTTTTTAAATAATATCAATCTTTGACCTCCGTATCTTGTGCTTCAATATACATTTCTTTAATCATAATTTTTAATTTGTCTTTGTCTAGGTCAACAGGTAACTGGTCTACATAATCATTAACAAGTGTGATTGTATCTTCAGAACCTTCTACTACGTCATCACTTACATTCGTATGACTTAAATCAGAATAATCTTCTATTATCTTTAATTCATGTACACTTATCTCATTGTATAATCTATCAAGCAGTCTATCAAACATTTGATGGTCTCTTTTGTTTGCTACTACTAACTTAATAAACTTTTGATTGTAGTCTGTTATATCAAACTTATCATAGTTTTTATCGGTATCATCATACACAAGTTTTTTAAATATTGTATGTGGGTTCTTTATAAACTCAACTTCTCTTGTTTCAGTATCAAATACATGAAAACCTTTTTGATTGTTATAATCCGACCATGTCATCTCATATTGACTGCCTAGATAATAAACTTGACCATCGTCATTTTTGTGGTGAAAATGTCCACTATAAGTTTTTTCAAATCTAGATACAATTGATTTATCATATCCGTGTTTCTGTACCACAGCGTCCATCATTCTAAAACCATTCAAGTCAAAGTGACCCATACAAACATCAGCATTTGCTGTGTTTAACATCTCTAAACAATGTATTTCGTTTTCAGGATTAATCCAAGGCATCATCAAAATATTTAAACCATCAAACTCTACAACTTTAGGATCCTCATATATAAATGGTTCGTTCTCGCCATCAGGTGCTGTACATAATGATTTAACAGCATTTACTTTATTTGTATTTCGATAATAGATATCGTGATTACCTATAAGTATATGAGTATCAATTTTTTCTTGCCATAATCTATCCATAAACTTATGTTTAAAGTTATGAGCAATCTTATAGTTAATGAATTTTCTTCTATCAACAATATCACCTAAATGAATAAGTGTTTTTATATTATTCTCTTTTAAATAAGGAAAGAATACATTGTCATAGAACTTATAGAAGTATTCATCAAATATATTGCTATCGTTTCTGGCACCGAAATGAGTGTCATTCAGTAATGCTATTTTCATATTAGTTTTTTAATCTTCTTTTAAGTTTTTTTGTAGATAGTCTAACATTTGACTTTGATATTGAGTCTCATCTCCAATCATTTGGTCCATCATCTGTTCAACACCTACATTAGAAATTAATTTATTTTTTATTAGTGTTTGTTTTTTCTCTTTTTGTATTCTTCTAATAAATGCATAATAAATTATTTGTGTAAAGTATGCAAATGGATTTTTACTTTTGTCTGGATTAAAATTGTACATATATTGTAAACAGTTCTCAATACCATCACTAATCATATCATCTCTATAAGTATAATTAATAAAATTTGGTCTGTAAGACAAATGATTAGCAATCTTTAAAAAACATTCACCAATGTAATTAGTAACTGGAGGTTTTTCTTTACCTTGCTTTTCGGCCTCTTCACAGTTGTCTCGATATTCTATCATTGCTTCTAGAAACTGAGCGTTATTTACATAATGAGGTTTTTCTCTCGGTTTTAGTTTTACTACTTTTTCTTCTTTTTCTTTTTTCATAATTTGTATTATACTACATTTTGTGTTTCAATGCAAGCCCTTTCACTAAGTTTTTTTAATTTAAATTTATTCCTAGTTTCCTGCTTGACAATCCTAGGAATCTGTGTATAATCGACTATGTCGCTGCTTCAAGAGAAGCTATAGCTATAAGGTAGTTAGTGTATAGTCTTAATATCAATATCTTCATATTCTAATTCTGCCTCCTCTATTTCTTCTCTTTCTCTTAATTCAGCATCTAAGTCATCAGCAATCTGTAACATCTTTTCTATTTCTTCAGTAGAGTAGGCAGCCTTTATTTTAGTATGTTGCAATTTTGTTAATATAACGTCATAGTAATTTGCCAATTCTTTTGCAGCTCTTGAAATAACCATCACCCTATCTTTTGGTATAACAAACATTTTATCATTCGTAAATGGTACCCAAGGCGCCAAAGTATTATCTTCTTTTACTCCTTGTTCAGTCATTCTTGGTGTTGATATCAATTGTAAAGGATTTTGTATTCGTAAAAACTCTTTATCTATAGAAATACTACCAACTAATGTACTGCCGTCTGATAGTTTAACGATTCGATAATCTGTTAAATCATTTGGGGCTTTATCTTGTAATTTATCCATATAACTATTTATCTATTCTTTCAGGTCGATATTATGCATCTCATAATCAAACTCTTCCTCTGTATAGATGTTTATCCTTTCTTGAAAATGTTTTAATGTAAAGTTTTCTTTAGATTTATAAGTTAAATCATCTGATATATCATACAAGGTAGCATTGACTTTATTATCACCTAATCTTAAGCCACGACCTATACTTTGTAAGTTTCTTATTCTACTCTTAGATGGACTTGCAAATATAATATTGTGTAGATTTTTAATATTAACACCTGTACTAAATGTTCCATAACTTGCAACTATAATCGCATCTTTTTCTTTCTCTACTATTCCTCTTATTGCTTCTCTCTCATCCGCTTCAACACCACCAAAAATATAAAAAACTTTTCGATTAGCGTCAGCCTTCTTTTTTATTATCTCATGTAAATTCTTACCATGTTTCTCTACTAATTGAAATAAAACTAAAGTGTTGCCTTTTAATTTAAGTGCTAGATTACGAATGAATTTTTGTCTTGACTTACTACTTACTAGGTAGTCTATTTCATCTTGATATTTACCACTTGCAACCATTTTACTATTTTCTACTGTGTGTTTTAAAATTAAACAACGAACAACTAAATTAGAAAGTTGTTGTTTGTCCATTAGTTTTCTTGTAGATGTAACTTTATTGACAGCACCAAATAATCCTTCTAATACTAGTTTATGTGTCTGAGCACCATCTAGTGTACCAGTAAGCCCAATACGATATTTACAATCTTCAAGTTTTGACATAATTTCTGTAAGTGATTTAGATTTAAATAAATGTGCTTCATCACCAAAGACACAACCAAACTGTTCAAAGTATTCCTTTGGTAACTTATATAGTGACTGCCATGTGGATATCAAGACCTTTTTATCTGTTTGATTAGAATATCCACTATATAATCTATGACAATTTTTCTTTACATTCCAACCATATGATTCAAAGTCAGAATACATCTGTTCAACTAACGAGGTTGTTGGTACAATTAATAATATTCGATTGTTAGGGATATCTTTAATTAGATGTGTGTAGTATCGTATTAATGAATAGATGATGAATGACTTACCTGATGCTGTAGGACTCAACAGTAACGCCCTATTGAACTTTAAACTATGATGTATTGCATCTATCTGATAATCTCTAGCTTCAAATTTCTGACCTAGACTATTAGAAAATTTAGTAACAATATCTCTATCTACTTTATTATTAACTTCAACACCTTCTCCTGATACAATATTGTATCCTCTTTCTTCAGCAAAGGCTCTAATATATGGATATAATCCAAAGTATATTTCTTTTGTTTTTTGTGAAAACAATCGTATCTTGCCATCCCACATACGATTACGAAACGCAGGCATAAACTTGTAACCTGGTACATAAAATGTAAAGAACTCTGATATTTCTCGCTGAATGTTAGGGTCACAATCAACAGTTATATAGACTTCATTTTTCTTTTCTAGTATTAAAGTATCCATGTCATTACGCTATATCGATTACCACTAATAATTTTTTTAACTTCATGCGAAAACATAAAGTTTGATGGAAAAACAACTGCCGAACCTGTTTTATTTTCTATAGGTTCACCACATAATACAAACTCACCACCTTCATAATCATCATTTAAAAATATTAAAGATGTTAGATGTGGATAACCTTGTTTCTGACCATGACTATGATGTATATTATCTATATGTTCTTTCATAAAACCACCTATGTCGTAACAGTTAATTCTAAAGTTTGTGTATTCTTGTATTTTTATTTTGTTGTGTTCACTTACATAGTCATTTACGGCTATATTAAATCCTTTTTGTATGGCATTATAATGTAAATGATATGGTGTAATCCAAAACTCTTTCATATCAACTTTAGATGTGCCTAAATTTTTATTAGCATTTGAGAAAGTTGAAGTTTGCCACTCTTTAAATGTATCTTTATTATAATGATTTACTATATTATCACAGTCTGTTTTTTTTAAAACACTAGGATAGTAATAGATATAATCAGAGATTTGCTGATTGGAATTCATGATGTTCTCCTACTTGACCTTTTACTTGCATATTCCAGGCTATACTTATACGTTTATTTTTTGAATTGTTTTGTTGTACCCAATGTGACAACCACGCAGGAAAAAATATTGCTCTATTTGTTTTTGATGCATAACTTAATAGACTAGCATTTAAACTATTTGTTTCAATTTTTTTAGGCACTATAACATCAGCTGCAGGTCTTGGGTCACGAAAAACTATACTTGCACCTTGGTCTGATTGTAAATAATAAGTACCACTTAAAAAATTATTTGAATGTGTGTGAGCAGGGTGATGTTCATTTTGTTTTAAAACATTTGCCCACATATCAGTAATGACTAAATCTTTTACATTATAACCTAGTGTGATACATATATCTTTACCAGTCTTTATAATTAAATCTGAAAACAATTTAAACTCTTTTTTTGTTTGTAAGTCTGCTGATTTTGTTTGCCAATTAATATCATAATCTCTTTCTTTCCATAGGTCACCAATATACTTTTTCATTGCATCGGTATTGTCTATAAAATTATCTAATAAGAATATACTAGTTGGAAATATTTTTTGATGTTCCATTATATTGCCCCACTAGTAAACTTCTTCCACTCTATTGCATTTTTAATTAAAAATGTTCTGTTGTTTATACTTCTTAAAACTTGTTCAAGGTATGTAACGACTTGTTTTAGATATGCAGCCTTTTGGTCTGCTTTCTGTAACTCATCATCTGAGTCCATATAAATGTGTACATCTGCTTTTAATATTTTTAAATCAAATGGTTTCTCTGCATAAACTGAAGGGTCTGATTTACCTGTGTAATACTCCCACTTATGTCTTTGTAAAGTTTTATAATCATACTCTGCTTTCTTGAGTAATAAAGAAAACTTATTAAAGTGTTGTAAATACTTATTGTGTAATAACGGTATCTTAATCGACTCAGAATCTAATTCTGTATCGTCTAATTTAAAATCTCTATCTACTTGTTTTTGTAATTCATCTAATGTCATAATAATTCCTGTGCATCATAATAGTTTTTTGTCATAACGATATTATATCACCTTTTGGTTGATTTGTCAAGGCTTTTAATCATTTCTTTTTGTGTAATATAGGTAAGATTATCGCAGTCTTTCCACTCATTTATTTCACAATCTACTGTTGATATGCCAATAGTATGTCTATTTACCTTGTAGAAATTAACATCTTTAAATTTATTAAATGTATTTTTATGTTGTAATATCCAGTTAAGAGTCTCATCTGAATTATCAGGACTAAATGCCATAGAATATTTGTCAGCATATCCCTTTGTACCTGCATAGACATTGTTTATATTATTATCTAAACTATACAAATCATGACCAATAATGTAAACCTCTTTAGCACCCAACTCACAAGCAAGATAGACGCTTCTTGTACCAGACACATATAAAAAACCATCTATATCTGGTTCTATGTCTTTTACTTTATCACCATCAGTTACTCCAGTAATATAGGTCATGCCTAAGTTATGTCCTACTGTAAGTGTGAGCACTCCATCAGCACCATGATAAACTACTTCTTCGCTATTATTCCAAACAATGTCAGTTTTATCTGCCATAGTTTTCATCATTTCTTTTGCAACAAATACTGGCACAGGTGTCCAGTATCCTAGATAACAAGTATTTTTGTGTGCATATCCTGAGCGATATATTTCGTGACTTATTTGTGAATCTATTCCCACAACAATATCTGGTGTGAAATCACGATAGATTGCATTACAGCCTATTACTGTTCCGTGTTTTTTGAAGTCGTCTAGATTTAGACCTTTACGAGAATTACCATTACCAAAGCAAAACGCTGTCGTCATTATATAAAATCCTATATTATTCTACTATGAAGTAGAAATTTGTACTATATCATAATTCATATAGTTAAAACTACATGAAGCACTCAAATAATCTACATCAGATTGTCTTACATCATAATTTAAACTACCCAAAGATGTTGGGTAAATATTTTGAAATCTTATTTCTGTCTTAGCAATATTTTTACTATTTAAAACTGTGAGTATTGCATCAGAATATATACCACCTTCGTTTAAAGGTTGTGGTGTAGAAGAACCGGTTACGGCTGTACTTCTAGAAGAACCAGGAAATCTATCTGAACCAGCAGATTGTAAATCTTGAAACTGTTGATTGTTACTAGGAAATCCTAGACCAAGAATCCAATCGTGTATCTCTTTATAGTTGTTTAAATTTTCATCAACAAGAAATGACATATCAAGAGCCGCAAAAGTTATCTTGTCTCCAGGTAAAGGCATATCATACAGAGGTGTATTTTGTTGTGCTGAACCTAGATTGATACCAGGTATGTTAGCACTCTGTACAAAAAACTCTACTGTTGGGAGTTTAGTACACTTGAACCTAAATTGAATAGGACTAGCATAATCACTTTTAGTAGGTTCTCTATTAATTATATTTGTTGTTGTCATACTTATATTTATAAGAGTTTTTATGGGGTATTATTAAGGCTTAAAAAAACCCCTCAACTTTGCGTCAAGGGGATAAAGATACAACTTAAATTTTTATTATAGAAATTTACTTTGAGCGATTTGAAGTTCAGCCTCTGATGCCTCTTCTTCATCCCATTTTGCTAATTGTTTCTCCATGTACTTATGAAACAATGGTGGGATTAAAGCTAATGCGAATAATGTAAAGTAACCATTACCACAATTAGGTGCTCCGACTTCATCTAATTCCCAGAAGTGTGTTTCACCTCTATCATGATGGTCTGCCTGTCTTCCTATTTCTATGAAGAACCAACTTGAAAACATTGTAGAGTTATCCCACGAATGTCTGTAGTCAATTGGCGAACCTGGTTCTCTAATTAAACCATAATGCTCTAAGTAGTTTAATGCTTCTAATTCGAAGTTAGAGATTAACCATAGTAATCCCATACATGCAATACCTGTCCATGCACCTGCAAACCAGAATAATGCGATTGTTGGTAATGACATTGCATAACCTCTAATCCATCTGTTCTGCCATGTTAAGAATGGTACACCTAATCTTTTTAATCTTTGTTTTTCCATTGTGTATAAGAATTTACTTTGACCAAAATAAGATTTAGGTAAGTGTGCATATAAACTTCTACCTCTTGGTGCTGTTGCAGGGTCGTCTTCGCAACCTAACTCTAAGTGGTGATTATATACATGTGCATAACAGAAATGTGCTGACCCACTTAATCCCATCATCCAACGAGCAATGATAAAACTAAATCCCTTAGTGTGTGCTAACTCATGTCCATAGATAATTCCTATACCAGCGAATATACCAGATGACACAACTGCACCTAATAGTTCAACACCTGCCATACCATTGTATATTTGATATGCAAGTACACATTGTAGTGCTATGAATACAGGTAACATTAAGTACATGACTGAATTTTGCAACCATGCTACTCCTAATGTTTCACCTTCTTCATCAAATCCAGCACCCATAGTTTGTTTAGTGTATAGAGTATCAATAATGATACCTGCACCTAACAAGAATACTCCTGTCCATACCCAAGGCCCACCTGCTAATACACCGAACAAAGTCGCAAGTATTAATAGTGGAGCAATGAAGTATCGTACATTGATAAGAAATTTTCTTAACATAATGTACTCCCGACCGAACGGTCTGTGTGCTACAAATATAAAATAATATTTGTTTCTAATACTATTTATATCATATCACTATATAAAAGTCAAGCCTCTAGGGGGTTGTATATGTTTTGTTTAGATTTATCTGTAAAATGAACCAAAAAAAGGGCGCCGAAGCACCCTTTTCTAGACTTTACTGTAAAGTAAAATTACATAATGTTTGTAACTTTAACTCGTCTGTAGTAAATGTTTTGGTCGCCAGCAGCAACTCCACCGGAGTTATCTACAGCACCAAGACCGTTAGTTGTTGCGAAAGGATTTTGAACCATTCCGTATCTAGTTTTAAATCCAATTTTTGGTTGGAAACTGTCTTGACCAACTGCACGAACCATTTGTAATGGAACGTATGGGCAATAGAACAGACCAGAATCGTAAGGTGAAGTTCCTTTGTAACCAATTACATAGTACTGACTTGCAGATACGTTAGCAGCATATGGGTCAACATACACTTTAAACTTACCGTTAAGTACACCAGCAAAAGTATTACCTGTATCATCAACATTTAAGTTGTTGTTCAACGCAGGAGCGTAATCTAAAACACCAGCCATTTGTAATGCAGAAGCAACATCAGCAGAACAAATAATAATGTTCCCTTTACCTCTACGAGTTTGTTGACCGATAGCGTTAGCATCTCTTTCTAGTTGATACATCAACCCTTTGAATTTCTCAACTGACCAACGACCATTTGAGTCTGTGTCTAAATCAAAGATACCAGCAGTAGTTGTATTTACTTGAGCACCCGCTTTTGCGTGTGAGTAAATAGTTCTAACTACTTCTCTGTTGATTTCAGCAAGAATTTCACTTGAAAGAATGTTTGCAAGTTCTGTTTCTGCGTCTAAACCGTGGATTGCTTTTAAGTCTTGTGCAAGTTCCATTGTGTACTCTGCTTTTAGAGCACGTGATTTAGCAGTAACAGTTACTTTGTCGATTGAGAAAGCCATTTCAGCGAACTCATCAGTACCATCACCTAATGTTTCTGCCTGAGCAGTACTCATACCAGAACCAGTTGTGTAATCACCAGCAGAAGGTGAATCGTTTAGTGTTGCAGGGTTAGTACCAACTTGAGCGTCAGGGGAACCCGAACCTCCAGCAGCATCTCTAGCAGAAAAATCTGAATCTGCTTCGTTGAATAATGCTTCTGTACCAGTCTGTGATTGGAACCTTGACTTCATAGCGAAGATTAAGCCTGTTGGACCAGTCATTGGTTGTACACCACAAATATCGTATGCGATAAGATTTGGCATAGCACGTCTGACTAGCGATATTAAAACTGGATCAAAGTTGTCTACAGAAGAACCAGTTGAATTGATAGGTGCAGCCTCAGCCATAAAGCTTTTGTCTTCCCTAACTGATTTTTCTTGATTTTCTAAAATCACAGTAGTTACAGCTCTTTTATAAGCATCTTCGATTTTTGGCAAATCTGGATGTTCTAGGACTGGCTGCCACTTTTCCTGTAAGTTTTCAGTAAGATACATTTATTATCTCTCCTTTGTTTTATTTACATGTAATAAGAACATTAACCGCCTCTATTGATTTGATTAAGATTCTTTGTTATTGCGGCTGTATATGCAGCCATAGCATCGGACTTGCCAGCATTAAAGTCAGCTGGTTCGTTTACCGCCACAGAATCAACAGAATCACTTTCTGTTATTTCTGCTTTCGTTTTAGGGAAGTAAGACTCTTTGATAGTTTCTAACTTTTCTCTAAATTTCTCAGCACTATCGTACTCAACATTCTCAGCCATAGACATAAACTTTTCTTTTTCTGTTTCTGCTAAATCAGCAGTTACTTCAACGATAGCTTGTGTCTTATAAAACTCAGAAACTTCTTTTGACAGATTTACGTTCTTTTCAATCTGTTCGTTAAGTTTAGTTTCTAAATCTTTTGATTGAGATGTCAAGTCTTCCAGTACGTTATATTTTTCTTCAGGAACATCAATATAATGTTCTTTGAATAAAGATTTAAGTCCAGTAATGAAATCTTCAGCAATCTCGGTACGAATACCTCTTTCAACTGCTAATTCATTTTCTTTCATCCATTCTTCAACAACATAGTTAAGATACGAGTCAACTTTTTCAGTCATCGCTTCTTTTATTGTTTCAGATTCTTTTGAAAGTTTTTGTTCATACTGAGACTCTAATACTTTAACCTGTTCTTGTATTCGTGTCTTAACAGCAGTTTCAAAAATAGTCGCAGCCTTTTCCTTGAATTCCTCGGATAGGTCAGCGTCTGTTGAAACTAATGCCTTAACATCATCAGATAGGTCAATATCCATTTCAGTTGAATCAGTTGTTTCAGCAACAGTTTCTACACCGTCATCTACTTCTACTTCTTCTTCTTTCATGCCAGATGGTTTTTGGTCATTTGGTAATGAACCATCATTCGCATCTTTATTAACCTGGTCCGATACTTTAGATACCTTTTTAACAGCGGTTTGGCCATCAGGGTCAGTAGGTTTAACCACTGCCTTGCCCAAATCTTCGCCGTTGTTTTTTAGATGAGTAGGTTCAGCAGGAGCTGCGTCTTTATTGGCAGCATTCACTACTTCGTCTAACTCATTTTTTACTTCGGTTTCAGACATTCGGTCTCTCCTTAATATTTAAAAATTAATTAATTAATTATTTTACTTTAATATTGCTATTATTTATACATCTTACCATCTCAAACCCTACGCCTTTTATAAAGCTGCGTAGGTTTTAGAATTTAGATATAAAATCCTTGAAGATATTTGCTTTAACTTCGGCAAGTTTATTGCGTTTAGTTCTTTCAATTTCTTCTTTATATTGTTCAACTTCTATACTTTTCAGTATTCCGTTATCCCACACCCATTCTTTATTCTCCATAATACCTTCTACGAAAGCATCAGGAGCGGATGGGTCTGCAACTATATCAGCTGCGGTTGCGAGATAAAAGTCTTTTCCAACAACATTTCGTCCTTGAGATTGTTGAATAGAACCCATACCTCTTGAAGATACGCCCAACTGAGCACCCTCGTCAATTAAATTTTTGACGATTTTACCATAAGGAGTATCCATTACTTTTGCTTCTCCAATAAAGTTTTTACCTTCTGGTTTAAGACTAGTAATCATGTGTGAAACTCTTTCAAGATTAACTGTTGGTCCGTCAGGATGTCCCAGTTCACCGAAAGCACGTCTCTTGTCTATAAATTCTTTTGTGTATCGTGCAACTTCTTTTGCTAATGTCTGTACAGGATAAACTCTACCATTACGGTTTTTGATATCAGCCTGCATAAAGACACCCTTTATCTTATATGACTTGCCCCCATTAGCATTTGCTTCTGTCAATACTTCGATATCTTCAATTGTTTCTGTAATTAGTTTCATTTCTCCACCTTTTCTTTATTATTGTAAATTTTATCTACAACTTCTCTTTTCAGTTCTTCTTTTTTAATTCCATACTTTTCTGCAAATGCATTTTTAAACTCATCTGCAAGATAAGTCTTAGATTTTGTTCCTACAATTCTTTCTAAAATTGCTCTTGAATAATCTTTTTTCTTTTTTCCCATTATCTTACTTCTAATATAATTGTATAGTTATCGCCAGCAACAAAACCTTTTGTCGAAAGTAATATGTCCCCAGCAGGAGATGTATTCGCTGTCAATGTTGCGTTGTTAGGAATACTATTACCAGCAGTAAAGTAATCATGAAAACCACGACCAGAGAAAAATCCTATAGTTGCATTAGCAGAACTTGTTCCACTACCTGCCCATAATAACTCTACGCCTGATTTACCATTAGTCGTATTTACTGACCAATATATCTTTGCAATTACTCTGTTTGCGTCTTCACTCAAAAAATTTAATGCACTAGCATCCATTTTAGATACAAGTGTTTCGCCAGAACCATCACTTATATTAGTAAACTTCATAACAGTTTTAACACCAACCGTGTCTGCTATTGTTTGTGATGTAACTACATCTGCCATATTATTTTCTCCTAAACTCTGTAATTAACAAATAACTCTCGACATTTGAGTCAGTTGTTAATTTTATTATTTTATCATTCCCAAATTTTAACTGGTCAGGTCGTAAACCATACTTACCATTTCCAGTAAAACTCAAATCATTTGTTTCACTTTCAGCACTTAACTTTAAAGTACCTGTGCCTTTTATTTGAAAATGACACTCAATCAAACATAACTTTGATTCGTTTGTGCCACTTGTCAATTTTTCAGCATCAGCTACTATCTGGTCTGTCTCATCTTTGATACCTTTTGATTGTACAATGTACTTCAAATCAGTATCAACAATAGATGTTGTTGTAATCGCCATCAGAAAATCCTATCTACTATGCAGTAAATGATTCGTCTTTTCTTAATTCGATAATAACACTACCAGAAGTTCCAAGAGCGGTTAGTTCTAAATCTCCTGAAGTCGCTGTTGTATTCGTTGCGTTATTCGTAATCTTACCAGCAGTACCATCATAGTGTCCTGTACCAGCAAGTTGAAGTGCTATGGTATCAGATGAAGCACCTACAAATTGTATCTGTACATGACCTGTATTGTCATCAGCAGTACCTTGTACTAAAGACCACCATACTCTAGTGATATCTAGTTTTGCACCGTTAGCGTGTCCAGATAATCCACTTGCGTCTAGTATGTTTGAATTAGCAGTAGTGTTATCGCTCATATTTACTAGAATAGTAACTTTACCACCAGACGCACCACTACCAGTTTCTACTACTGTATCTTTGAGTGTTCTCGTTGCAATCGCCATTTTTTATTTCCTTACTTAATTGTTTCGTTATCAATGTATCTTTCTATATCTGATACGTTAATCCCATGTTTTTTAGCCACTTGATTAATAATACCTGGTATTTTTCCTATAAGAGGGTCAGGTGTTTTATTAATCATATCGTAAACATCATCTATTGCGGCCTTCATTTTAGGAGATAAATTATTATACTCCTTACCCTTTTCGGGACCACCATACCTTCTTTCAGATAATTGTACTTTAAACTTCTGAAACGACAGGTTGTTCATTTGATTCCTCATCATTGTCTATTTCGAAATCAGAGTCATGTTCAGTAGGGTCTTCTTGAGAAGGTTTCATATACTGAGCATTTTGTTCTAAGTCCTCTGTTTCGTGAGCTGCGTTTAACCAATCATTTGCAACAGTCATTCTTTTATCATCTAAAGCACTACCTATTTTACCAGATAAAGCGTTTTTAAATGCGTCTTGAGCTGCGACATTATCGCCGTCTGCAAGAGAATCAACCATTGCTTTTACATTATCATCTGTCATAATTACTCATCTCCTATATTTATATCAGGATTATCATCATCTTCCATTTGTGCGCCTTCTGGATTAGCAATAATACCTTGTTTGATTTCACTTCGAATCTGACTATCAATTTCAATGATATCGTCATCACTTTGTCTTAATACATTCTTTCTGATATATTCAACAGAAAAATATTTACCAATGTATGGACTAACTTCATTTGCGAGACTTAATCTCTCTCTTAAAATTTCAGCAGTCTTTAATTCTGAAAAATATCCATCTTTTAAATAATCATATTGTATATGTTCTTTTAGATTACTCCAATCTTCTATTGTAATAATGCCTTTTAAAACTAATTGTGTTTTAAGTACATCATGAAATAGTTGAGTAAATCTTTTTCTTAATCTTTGAACAAACTTAGTAAATTTAAGTTCATCTCTTGTAATTTCTGCAGCTCTTCCTAGATTAAAACCATTTTGAGAGTCTAATCTTGAAATAGGCACATTCAAAGATTTGTATAATTTCTTTTGAAAGTACTCTACATCTGTTATTTCACCAAGATTTTGTCCGCCTGCAAGTGTAGAAACTTCGGTGCCCTTTGCACCTTCTCTACGAGGTAACCAAAAATCTTCAAGCATAGACATATGTTTTCTATCGTCTCTAATCTCACCAGTCGAAGCATCATAGACAAGTTTATTTCTGTATCTTGCCATAACATCTCTTAGATAAGCTTCTGCTTTTACTTTAGGTAAGTTACCTACATCAACATAGAATATTCTTCTTTCTGGTGCCCTTACTATTCTGTAAATAACAACAGCATCTTCAATCATTCTTAATTGATTAACAGGTTTAATTGCCTTATGTAGATGACCCATAACCATATTTTTAGTTTGGTCTATTACACCTGATGTAATATAAGAGATTGCGTCAGCAGAAATTTTAAGACCAGCATTTGAATTTGCTGATGATATACCTTTTTCATTATAAACAAACCATTCTGCTGTCTGTTCTATAATTTCTATACCTTTAGCGCCTTTCGTATCTCTCTTCTTTGTAATCTCACGAACTTTTTTAATTTTTCGTGGGTCTATGTATCGTAATTCTGTTAAACCTTTTCGTGGACTTTTTGGGTCTATGACCTTGTGAAAGTATATTCTGCCATCAACATAAAATCTTTTGAATATGTCGTGACCTTTTTCGTCAAAATTTAAGAGCTTCATAACTTCGTCAAACTCATCACGGATTTTTGTTTTAATACTCTCTGAGACTGCCAGTTTATCTAGCGATATTGAAACAGACTGGTCTCTATCGTCTGATACAATAACCTCATTGATGATATCTTCAATTGCCATATCACACTCTGGGTGTTGAGCAACTTCTCTATATCTTTTAATTAAATCAACATCATTCTTTGCATTAACTTCCATATCCAAGTATTGGCCAAAGTAACCGCCAGCAGATATAGTAGTTGTACCGTCATCAGGAGTAGGAACCGTGAAGGCCTGTTTGGCCTCCGCCGGTTTATCCTTATCGTCATTCAGTCTTGTTATTTGGAAGCCAAGTAATTGTGCCATATTATATTTTCCTTATAACTTGTTTATAATTATGTAGTAGTATCTGTTTCAAAATACTGGTATGTAAACGAACAACCGAACTCTTCTATGGCGTTATTTGTACCATAGTTAAGTGCGATATCATCTAGAGCAGTTGGGAATGCACCTCTTAAAGTATAAGATTTAAGAGTGTCTCCATTTCTGTCTAAATGGTCAATGAATATATCAACTTGATAGTCTGAAGGATTAGTTAACCCCTCATTATCAGTCATATTATTCATGCCGTTCATCCATCTTTCTAGACCTCTATAAATTTTGAAGTCTGTATCGTTTAATACTGTAATAGACCATGGATTAAATGTTCTATCACCAACTAGGTTCAGTATTCTTCCTCTAAAGTTTACAGGAACAGTACCAAGATTTTGCCCAGGTATTGATGTAGCATTACATAAGAATGCCAAGTCAGCTGTTTCTCCACCAACTGCTGAGTAACCAGGGAAAGGTAAAGTTACCTTGAACTGATTAGCTCTTGCACCGCCGCCTTTTAGTCGGGCTTTAAAATCATTAATATTCGCCATTGTTTATCCCTCCCTATGCGCCTGCTACTTCTGAAAAGGCAACGCCTGTTCTAGTAGCAATAAAGTTAAGTTGAATGAAGTTAATAGAACGAGCAGGTTTAACAAAAATGTCAGCCCTAAATTCGTTTCTATCAATAACATCTCCAGTATTATTTGAATCGTCACAAACAACACTAAAGTCTGTAATACCTCGTCTGCCTTGTACATCTCTCAAGAATGGTTCTACAAGATTTCTAAATTGAGCCCTTGTAAATTCATCATTGAACTCAAAGAGTTGGAATTTAGAAGCAGTAGATATTGCTTTTTCTAGAGTAATGAATAATCGTCTTACATTAATTCTATCGAAAGCACTAGGTTTTGCTTGAGCAGTCTTATC
>Ga0209634_1001453_pt1 | contig 17249 bp, 15 predicted proteins | sample LinPmetageLP40_FD_184043 | JGI IMG/M metagenome (GOLD analysis project Ga0209634, IMG submission 184043) | Marine viral communities from the Pacific Ocean - LP-40 (SPAdes) (version 2) | ecosystem: Environmental > Aquatic > Marine > Oceanic | place: Pacific Ocean | collected 2010-08-26
CCTTAACTTACACTGGGGCAGGGGTCACGGCTTCCGCAGGGGGGTATTTTTACCTAGACCAAACAGGTGGCAGTCGGACATTTAATATTCAACAACTGAGTACGCAAGATAATGACTGGCTCAAAATCGTTAATGTTGGTTCTGGTGGTATTATTTGTATTGTTCAAAACGATCAGGGTTCAAGCACAGGCTGTTGATATTGGTGGCGTATCTGAGGTAAGTGGGTACGCTCAAATCAAAAGACTAGGCTCATCTAGCGCATCATTAAACTATGATGCGGATTTAGATTTTTCTATACAAACTAACGATGAGGCTGTTACAACTAACGGCCGTATGGCTATAAAGTTTCTTGATGACTCAACTGTAAAGCTAACTGAGCATTCCCAACTAACGATAGACAAATACATATACGATCCAGACCCCACAAAATCTCAAATGGCTCTTACCTTTGGTTTAGGCACTGCTAGGTTTATTAGTGGCAAGCTAGGGAAAATAGACCGCAAAAACATATCTCTTAAAACTCCAACGGCTGATATTGCTATAAGGGGAACTGACTTTACTGCAACGGTTGATGAGCTAGGCCGCAGTCTAATTATTTTATTGCCTGACAAGTATGGTGTTTCAAGTGGTGAAATTGAGGTTATTACAGCTACAGGTAGCGTACTACTAAACAAACCTTATGAAGCAACAACCGTTTCCGTCTTTGAGTCTAACCCTTCTAAACCAGCCATATTAGATTTAACCCTTGAGTTCATTGATAACCTATTAATTGTTTCACCCCCTAAAGAAGAGAAAGCGATTGATGGGGAGAGAATTGTAGCCAAGGCAAACATCTTAGACTTTAACGATCTTGATTTTGACTACTTAGAGGAGGATTTTTTGGCTGATGACAGCCTTGAATTTACTGAGCTAGATATAAACTATTTGGACGTTAATTACTTGGAGGACTTACTTGATATTCTGGACGCGCTTGGTGTAGAGGAGGATGAAGATAAGTTGGCTATGGTTTCAGGGGTAACGGTTACTGGTACAACATTAGGGCTAGATGTTAAAACTCAAATTACTACGCTAATTACAGGGCAAACGATAAGCCTACGCAGGAGTGTAAGCGAGTCAGCGAGGCTAGACCTTAATATATCTAATGGCTACACAGTAATTTTAATTCAGGATGGTGTTTCTAACGTCATAAAAATAAATGGTGGCGACTCTGTTATTAAGATAACACAGGAGGGGTAATGGCTTATTTCAAATTTATTTGGAGAAAATATAGATTCCTAGAATCAAAGAAAGGTAACTTTGTGGATATGTACGTATGAAAAAGCTAGTTGTTGGTTTTGTTGCTCTAGGCTTGCTTTGCTTGCATATTTATAAGCCATCAATTCTTGAGGTGGTGAAGCTAAGGGCGTTTGATTACGCAGTTAAAACAGAGGATCCTACAGGCAACTTTGTCCTTTTAAACTTAACAGAAGAAGATATAAGGCGAGAGGGTGGATGGCCTTTCCCTAGAGAGCGGCTTGCTCAAATTCATATTGATCTATTAAACGCTGGCGCTATGTCTGTTTCATGGGTGGCGGTATTTAGCGAGCCTGACAGGTTTGGGGGTGATGAGGCATTCTCTGAGGCACTATCTTACGTGCCAAGTGTGATTGCCATGTTTGAAACTGATGGCTATAGAGAGGTTCCAAAAACAGAGGGGACTGTAATTCTAGGTGAAGATGTTGGAGGGTTTCTAGCTAAGGGGGTGACTCAAAACATAAAGCCTTTGAGAGAGGTTTCATTGCAGGGAATAGTGTCCGCGCCTGTTGATGTAGATAACATGGTAAGGAGAATGCCCTTACTTATGCGTAGTCCAGATGGTTGGATGGCAAGTTTCGGGACGCAAATGCTCAAGGCTGTTACTGGCACAAACACCTACGTCATAAAAACAAATCAAAACGGCATACAGGAGATTAGAGTAAAACAGCTAAACCCTATCCCGACTGACTCTGCTGGCAGGGTTTGGGTAAATTGGGTTGCTACACATGGAACGTCCCTATCTGAAATGAACGTAGAAGGTAAGATGGTTATTGTTGGAACCACAGCTAAGGGAATACTCCCCCAAGTATCCACCCCCAAAGGGCTGTTATACCCCCACCAGATACAGGCATCTTTAGCGGAGACTATTGTTCACGCATCAAATAAGCGTATGCCGATGATTCCGCAAGAGGCCATGCTCTATGAGGCGGTTATTTTGATTGTTGGGATGCTATTGGTGTTTACAGCAATAAACTATTTAGGGGTTTATCTTGGGGTTTTGTTTTCCTTTGCGCTAATGGGTGGAACTTTAGCGATTGGATATTACCTAGTAAGTGCTGGAATGCTTGTTGATGTTACGTTTGCAATCCTGTCTGAATTTATAATTGCGTCCGCAACCTTTTATGTAAACTACAGAGAGCAATACAAGCTAAAAGAACAGATTAAGAAACAGTTTGAGCATTATTTAGACCCAAGGCAGGTTAAGAAACTCCAAGAAAACCCCGAATTACTCAAGTTAGGGGGTGAAAAGCGTTACTGTACGTTCCTATTTACTGATGTCCGTGGGTTCACGGCCCTGTCAGAGAGTGTAACGCCCGAAGAGGTGGCTTATATTATGAATAAAGCCCTAACAGCCCAGCAATCAGCAGTCGCAGAGTGTCACGGAATGGTAGACAAGTACATTGGTGATGCAATGATGGCTATATTTGGAGCGCCTTTAGACCTAGAGAACCATGAAGATCGGGCTATTGAGTGCGCCAAAAAAATACAAGAGAATATGATTGACCTAAATGTTGAGTTTGAGGCTAAGGGGTTGCCGCCTGTACAGATTGGAATTGGCATAAATAGCGGAGATGCCATCATTGGGAACATGGGTTCAGACCAACGGTTTGACTATACAGCTATAGGTGACGCTGTTAATGTGGCGGCTAGGCTAGAGTCAGGCACTAAGCTGGCAGGTGTTGATATTTTAATAGGGGCTAAGACTGCACAAAAAGCTAATTGTGAGTTACAATCATTGCCATCCATTGAGGCCAAAGGCAAATCTGAGAGAGTAGAGGTATATACGCTTTGAAAGAATCAGCAATAAGCAAGATTGAAGCACATGAAAAAGAATGTTCAATTCGCTATCAAAATATTGAAAAAAGGCTTGAAGATGGTGCGGCTAGGTTTGACCGCCTAGAAAACATGATGTGGGGCGTTTATCCATTTATGTTGGCATGTCTTGCCGTTGCAAAGTTCACTTGATACTATATGCATTTAACCAACACCCCAGTAGGGGATAAATAAAGCAGAGGCTAACTATGAGCAAGTCAAAAGAAGCAGTTATGAAAGAAGAAGCACAGCCACAACTTTTTACTTACGTAAACTCCGAAGAGGGCGTTCAGAAAGAATGGCCTGTAGAATCAATTAGCGCTGAGGCAGGTATGATTATTAACCATGTCCAACAGCTACAAAACAAAATTGCTCAAATGAATCTTGAGGCTGGTGATATTAATGCCGCTATTGAAATGCACAAAGCAAAGCTCCCAGAGTTATTGCCTAGTGATGAACTGGCCGTAATTACCAAACTTGAAGAGGAAGAGAAAACCGCTCACTAAAGAGGTGATACATGGCTGGGCTAATAGTACAAACTCAACCTACAGCAGAGCCATTATCTGAGGCTGAAATAAGGAATTATTTAAAGTCTGATGATTCAGCCGATCAAGCGCTCATCTTAATGATGGGTAAAACTGCGCGTAAATTCTGCGAGGACTTTACGCACAGGAGCTTGATGTCTCAAACTCTCAATCTTTTTTTGGATGCTACGGAAGATATGAGCAATCCGTTGTGGGAGGGAATGAGAACAGGGCCATACCTAAACTACTACAAAAACTACGTGACCCTTCCAAGGGGGCCAGTACAAACTGTTTCCAGCTTAAAAACATATAACGATGATGATGTGGCAACAACAATGGCATCAAGCCGTTATTACGTTGACACCGCAAGAGAGCCATCAAGAATTACGCTAAGAACTGGGGAGACCTTCCCGACAGCGCTTAGAGTTGCAAATTCTATAGAAGTTATCTATGTGGTGGGTTATACAAATGCGTCAACCGTTCCTGAGCCTTTGAAGTTGGGTATGCTAATGCATATTGCTTATATGTTTGACCAACGAGGAGACATGAAGGACTACCAAGAAACTCTGTCTATGCCACCTATGATACAAAAGCTGTACAGCCCTTACGTAGTTCATGGGGGCATGGGTAGCTCAGTCTTGATGGCAACTGGATAATGGCTGGCTCTGGAGCCTCAGTAGGCGCTCTGAGGAAAAGTATTGTCATTCAAAGTATGGGAAGTACAACCGATGCTGGTGGAGGCCGTTCTGTTGCTTGGTCAACATTTAAGACACTTTACGCCCATGTAGAGCAACAATCAGCCTCAGACAAGTACACGCAAGGGGTAATAGACGAAAAGGGCTTATACGTCTTTACAATGCGATACGTGGCTGGTGTAACAAACAAGCACCGCATTAGCTACAACAGCAAATTCTTCAACATAACCTCAGTAATTAACCTTGATGAAAGAGACAAATATTTGGTCGTTAAAGCTACCGAAGGGGTGGCTGTATGATTATAACCCTAGTTAAAGAAAAGAAATTCATGGCTAAATTGACTGAGAGGTTAAGGGATGCCCCTATTGAACACGCAAGAAGGGCGGTTTTCTTAGCGGCTAATGAAGTCAGGAGCGAGGCTATATTCTCAATAGCGTCGGGAAGTAAATCTGGAGGGGTTGTGCAGAAATACAATCCAAACCGAATGCATTTACAGTCTGGGCCGAATCAAGCTCCAGCAACAGACACTGGATTTTTAATATCTCAAATTAGCTCCTCTGTTGAGGTTAGTGGGACGGTTGCTGTTGGAGAGGTTGTATCCTCAGCCCCTTACTCAAAACATCTTGAATATGGCACCGCAACAATGCTCAAGCGTCCGTTTATGGCTCCAGCCCTAAGAAAAAGTACAAGCAAAATCAAAAGAATCTTTATACGAGAAGGTTTAATAGGATTGAAAGGGAGCAAGAAATGAGCATTAATCAATTTGCTTTACAGACAGCAGTTTTTGCCAAGCTGTCTACAGACTCAAACCTAACAAGCACTCTAGGCGCTAAGATTTTTGACGATGTTCCAGAAGAAACGCCATATCCTTATGTCCAATTAGGTGAAGATACGGCAATAGATTACGGCACAAAAGATCAAACTGGTTCAGAAGTTTCAGTAAACGTAGACGTTTGGAGCAGATATAGAGGCAGTTTAGAGGCAAAAAATATAATGGACAGGGTTCACACTCTGTTGCATGATAGCAGTCTGTCCGTTACTGGCTCAAATTTTATAAATATGCGTTTTGAGTTCAGTGATATAATCAGAGACCCAGATGGGATTACGAGGCATGGAGTAATGAGATTTCGTGCAATTATGCTAGGTTAATATAATCAACGAAGTTGATAGGAGAATTTAGATGGCGGCACAAAAAGGTTTAGATTTATTACTAAAAATTAACATTGGCGGCACCTACACAACTGTAGGCGGTTTGCGCTCAACGTCAATTACTATGAACGAAGAATCTGTAGATGCTACAAGCAAAGACTCATTCGGTCAAAGAACATTGCTTGCTGGTGGTGGCGTTCAAAGCGTTTCCATTTCTGGCTCAGGTATCTTTACTGATACAGCGGCAGAGGTTGCTGTTAAAGCGGCTTTTGCGGCACAGGCAAATACGACTAATGGATCGGCTGGCAACCAAACAGCGGCTTTCCCCAGCTTTCAAGTTATTGTCCCAGACCTAGGAACCTTTACTGGATCTTTCCAGATTACTTCCTTAGAGTATGCTGGTGAATATAATGGTGAAGCAACTTACTCAATATCCTTAGAGTCTGCTGGGTTTACTACATTCGCATAATACTGGAGGTGAGTGATGTCTTGGGCTAAAGCTAAGATTAATATTGGCTCTGAAAAGTTAAATGGAATGGTTAGTGGCGAAAGAGTTATGTGTCCATGTCCTGAAGATTTTGAAGAGGTAAGTGAGATAGCTGTAAATGGCAAGAAGTGCAATGTTGCTTCTTGTCAACTTGACTCCAGAGATGGTGTCTTACATTTAACCGTTGCAATGGCAACTACAAAGAAGGGAAAGTCAGATGACAAATCCGTTAAAGGGTCAGATACAAATTAGTCTTGGGGGCAAGGATTACACTTGTCGTTTGAATGTTGATGCCATTATTAAGATTGAGACACAGCTTGATAAGGGCATCCTTTCAATTACTCAAAAGCTATCAGAAGCTGATGTTCGCATGGGTGAGCTAGTTTGCATTCTATTACACGCTCTCAGGGGTGGTGGTAACGATGTGAATGAAACTAATGTAAAAAGCATTATCCAAGATACTGGAATTGTAAGCGCCTGTAGCGCAGTAGCTACCTTATTGGTATCAACGATGAGTGATCCTTCCTCAGAAGGGGTTGAGTCAAAAAAGGGCTAGGTGACGAACTAGATGAAATAGTTTGGAGGCGTTTCTATGAAATTTGCGTAGGAATGGCTGGAATCCAACCTAGTGAGTTCTGGAATATGTCACCTATTGAAGTTTACGCAACGCTTGCTGGATTTAAGGAATTTAATACATCAGACGATGATAGTAACAAGCCTTTAGATCGGGACAGCCTTGAACAGCTAATGGAGTTATACCCCGACTAATGGCTACTACAATAGACGAACTAGTTGTACGCATTAAAGCTGATACTAAACAGCTTAATAAAGCGTTAGACGACGTAAAGAAAAAAACCAAAGATGTTGGGCAGTCTGGCAAGAAAGGGCTTTCCCCATCCACTAACGCCCTTCTTAATATGAGGCTTGCCGCGTCTGCGGCTGGCACTGCTATCCTTGGCATGAAAGGCGCAATGATGGCTGTTGGCACTGTTACTGGTGTTGTGCTTATTGCCATGACAAAAAAGATAGCCGATGTAGGTATGGCTTTTGAAGATTTGCAAATATCTTTAAACACCGTATTTGGTGGAATTGAAGGTGGCAGTAAAGCCTTTGACCAAGTAATTGATTTCGCAAAAACAACCCCCTTTCAAATTGAAGATGTTACCAAGGCATTCATTAGATTAAAGTCTGCTGGCCTTGAACCTAACATTGAAATGCTTAAAACTTTTGGTGATGCGGCCTCTATTGCTGGAAATGCAACTGAGGCTTTTGCGTCTCTTGTTAAAATTGCATCTAAAGCTACAGGCGGTGGTCTAGGGCTTGAGGAACTTGAGCAGTTAGAAACCCAAGGCATCGCTGTATACCCAATATTGAGAAAACAGCTTGGCCTTACTAGAGATAAAATAGCTGATTTTGGTAAAAGCACTGCTGGCGCGGCTCTTATTATTAAAGCCTTACAGAAAGGGCTTAAAGAAACTACTGGCGGCACTATGGCCGCTAGGATGGAAAACCTTTCTACAAAAGTTTCAAACCTGCAAATTGCATTTAAGCAATTAGCTTTAACCATATTTAGCGGTGGCTTAGGCGATGATTTAAAGGATATGGCTGACCAGTTGACTCGCTTTGTTGATGCAATTGCAAGGGCTATTGGGATACGAAACAAACTAAAGAGAGGAGAAAAATTAAGCGCCAGTGAAAATGTAACTGAAATTAACAGTATGCTTGGTAAAAATGTTGTTAATAACAGTAGGATGAAAAGCAAGCTATCCTCTAACGTAGAGCAAGCTATAGCCATAATTCCAGAGTTAGACTTAGATGCCCTTAAAGAAGCTCAACAAAGACTTAGACTTGGGTTAATTGAATCGGTAGAGGCTTACAACTTTTCAAGGGAGCTAGGAAGGGTAAATGAAACTGATAATATTCGGGAGGTAATCCTCGGTCAGAAAAGTGTTAATAATGAACTTCAACACAGAATTAACATTTTGAAAGAAGCTCAAGGAATTGATGAAGCATCCGTATTAGGCAATCAGCAAGGAGACGAATTAGCAAGCAAGGAAACCCTTGATAATTTAGCTTTGGTTGGAAAGGCAATGGGCTTTTCAGCTGATTTGGATAAGCTAAGGGAGAAAACAAAAGATGCCTTAGATCCGTTCCGCGAAGTTGACGAGATGATGACACAGATAGGTTTAGCCTCCTTGATTATGAAGGATAAGTTAAATGATGCAGGAGAAAAGATAGGTGTTGAAAGGGAGTTTAGTGGCGATGACTTAAAGGATATGACTGCTCTTGTGGGTAAGTTAAGGGCGGAAATACAGGCAACGATAGACGATGATAGTTTACAGGTTATACAAGATCAGTATGGTGAAATTGCTGGCGCAATACAAGGAACCATAACTCCAGCGCAAGCCCTTGAAAAACAAATAGAGGCAATAGCATTAGCATTAGGTACTGATCAAGATGCTTTTATGAAAATGTTCCCTGAGATGACAGTGCAACAGGTTCAGGATGGACTTGTACTTTTAAGAGCGGAATTAAAAGGGATGCAAGATGACGCTAAGAATGCAAGTATGGAAGAAAATTTTGGTGATTTAAAATCCGCAGTTGAAGGAACTGTTACTCCTTTTGAGGCTTTAAAATCTACCATAGCAGAATTGCAAACAGCCATAGATTCCGAGGATGGCGTTGTTTTGGCATTCTTATTTGGCGCTAGAACGCCAGAAGAAATTCAAGCAGTAATGAAAATGCTAAAAGATGAGTTAAAAGATATCGGTGAGACTTCAAAGGATACCTCTGAAACTTTAGGAACACAGCTACAGCAAGCAGTAACAAATTCGGCCAACGCTTTTAGCACCAACTTTGTCAACGCCTTAATGGATGGCAAAAATGCTTTAGGATCGTTTAAAGATTTCGCAAAAAGCATGGTGTCTCAAATCATTTCTATCTTTTTACAAATGGCAGTCGTAAATGAAATACTAAATGCTGTTTTTGGCCTCAAAGGAGATGCGGCATTTACCACGCTTAGAAATAAAGGCGTGGCTACTGACGCAAGTGGAGGTCATTACAACAAAGGTACCCCCACCTTAGTTGGAGAGCGCGGACCAGAGTTAATTATACCTAACACTAGCGGTAGTGTCATGAATGGCATGAATACTAAAAACGCTATGGGTGGCGGTAGCACTATCGTGGTAAATCAAAGCCTCAACTTCTCAACAGGGGTTGTCGGCACAGTCAGGGCAGAAATAAACAAGATGATGCCAACAATAGCAGAGGTATCAAAAAGTGCGGTACTGGATGCCAGCCGTAGAGGTGGAAATTACAGAAAGGGGTTGCTAGGTGCCTAGAATAATACCAATACCGACTAACGTGGGGTTTACAAGTTCTGACTTCTCATTAAATAATACAATGGGCGTAACTGTATCACCATTCTCAGGTAAAATACGCACACAAGACTACGAAGCTAATTACTGGACAGGAAGGGTTACTCTCGCGCCAATGCGACGTTCACAGGCTGTAGAGTGGCAGTCTTTTTTATCAGCCTTAGAAGGGCAGAAAAACTACTTTAAAATGGTTGACCCTGATGGCAAGGTTCCGCAGGGGACTTATAACGGCTCAAGATTTTTAGGTGATGTGAGAATAAACGGTGGAACTAACGTAGCTTCTGTCGCAATGACTTTTAATAACTCGGTAATACAGGCAGGTTCAGCTATATTTAATGGGCTTGTTGTTGGAGATTTTTTTACTGTATCAGGCGCTAATAATGAAGAAAACAATCAAACATACAAGATAGTTACTAAAAATGCCAACAACACTACCGTAACTGTAGATCACGTTTGCACTGCGGAATCGGGTACGGCAGGGTGCAAGGTTCGTCAAAATGTTAAGGGTTCTTCCGCTTTAAGTTTAAAAGCATCCCAAACTAACGTATCTGGGACGGTAAAGGCTGGAGATTACCTTGCTGTTTATGATTTTACAGCAACCAGCTTTGATAATATAGTTCAGCTAGTTATGGCTACTGGTGACGCTGTAGTAACAGATGCAACTACTGATCTTTACTCAATACCAATACAGCCAAAGCTACGTCAAAACCTTACGGATGACCATGTTGTTGGATTTGATACTGGCGTTAATAGAGGGTTGTTTAGGTTGGATACCAATAACGTGGATTGGAGCGCTAATCAAAATTCTATTTATAATATTGTTTTTAGTTTTGTAGAGGTTATGTAATGGCAACTAGGTCAGGAATTGACGCAAAAGCGGCTATAAAATTAGCAGAAGATCATCAAAATATGATTTTCGCTATAAAAGCAGAGTTTGATACAAGCACGTTGCTACTACATTCTGGTGGTGGCGATTTAGTTATAAATTCAGAAACCTACACTGGTGCTGGCACATTACTGGCTGTATCTGATATTGAAGATTCAAACGACCTAAAGAGCGCAGGAGTTACGTTTCAGTTATCAGGTATGAATGAAACGGTTCTAAGTTATGCTGTTACTGAAAGCTATCAAAACAGACCAATTACTTTACTACTCGCATTCGTTAGTGGAGGCACAGATCACGTTGATGGAGTTATGACTCTATACAAGGGAAGGATGACTTCCACCTCAATTACAGACTCTCCATCAGAAGGAGTAATGATAACCCTAATTACCGAAAACAGACTTTTAGATTTAGAGCGTCCATGCAACTACAGGTACACAAAAGAGTCTCAGGTAGCCTTGGCAGGTTCGGGTGATACTGGTTTTGATGCCGTTGAAAAACTGCAAGATACAGACATACTTTGGGGCCGAAGCACTGGCGGCATTTATATCGGTGGTGGCAATAACGGAAATAATGGTGGCGACAATAACGACAACACCAACACTCAAAAATTCTAATTTTATTTGAAGTAAGGAAATAGCAATGGCTAATAAACTTCCAGATTGGGAAGACAGATACCACGCCTTTATGATTGAAAATAAAGATAGAGATTTTCAGTGGGGTGAATGGGATTGCGTAAAGTTTGCAGATGCGGCATTTAAAGCTATGACAGGCGAAGATTTAATCCCACCTGAGCTAGAGTGGAATGATGAAGAAAGCGCTCAAGAAGCGATCAGCGGCTATGGAAAAACACTGCTAAAAAGCATGATGAAGGGCGTTAAATTAAAAGGTTTATATGTAATAGAGAAGTCTTTTATTGCTAAGGGTGATATTGTTGTTTTTAAGGTTGACGATAAGCAGGTTACTGGAGTCTGCGATGGGTATGCAATTATAAGCCCATCAGATGGAGGCTTTACTTTTAGGAACAATGATCTAGCAATAAAGGTGTTTAGAATAAATGGCTAAGATAATTAAAGCGGCAATCATTGCTGTAGTAGTAGTGGTAGCAACAATTATTGTTATTAATACTTTAGGTGCGGCTGGAGCCTTTGGAGCGGCCGCTGATTATGTCGCCATAAACGTAGCGATGGCGGCCGCTTCAACCTTTGTTGGTTCTGTCGTTGCTGGCGGGATAGGAATGCTATCTAGCAAGGGCGTTAGTGCTAGTGCGGCTAATTTTGGCACAAAGGTATCAGGGCTTGGCGGTGCAGTAGCAAGGCAGTTAATTTATGGTACTGCTAGGGTTGGTGGCACCATCGTCAAGATGAATACTCGCGGTACTAAAAACTCTATCTTAAGCACAACTATTGTAGTCGCTGGGCATGAGTGCGATGGCTTTGATGAGGTGTATTTTGGAGAGACAAAGCTAACCTACACAACAGCAACCTTAAACGGTGAGACTGTATATACCGTAACTAACTCAAAATTTGAAAACGCAGATAATGATAATGCTTTTGGCACAGATACCCTTGCTAGGTTTACGTTTCATGATGGCTCACAGACAGCCGTTGATGGGTTAGCTCATGCTCTATCACAATACATTTACCCTGCCACAGCTAAATTTTTAGGCTGTAGTTATTTCTATTTTGAATTGGTTTATGACCCTGAAAAAATGCCTAACATCCCTAAAATATGGTTTGTTATGCGTGGTAAAAACATATGGGATCCTAGAGCAAATAGCGGTAACGGTGCTGTATCTACAACAGATGCACAGCGTCAAAACCCAGCGCTACAGGTTAGGGATTACTTAACAGATACCACTTATGGTTTAAAGGCTTTAGCGTCAGAGCTTAATGATGGTACTTCTGGAGGTGGTTTTTCATCTGCGGCTAACCTTTGTGACACGTTAGTAACTCTTACTGTTGATGGCAATGGAGACCCAGCAACTACAGAAAAAAGATATACCTCTAGCGGAATATCAAACTTTTCAGCAAGTGGTTCAGGTTTAATAGAGGCGATTACGACGGCTTGCGCTGGTAACGTAACTTACACAAACGGAAGATTTAATCTATTTGCTGGAGCATCTCAGACTCCAGCTTTAACCATTACAGACGACAAGCTGTTAGCACCCCCACGCATTACCACTCAATCGCAAAGTGGAGAATTGTTTAACGCGGTTAAATCAATATTTATAAACAAAAATGACAATTACCAAGCCTCTGAGATAGGGCAATTTACCTCAAGCCCATTCTTGGCGGCTGACACCCCATCGGGAGAGGCAAGCGCCAACTTTAAAAGAGTTCTTGAGCTTAGATACCCATTTACAACCTCGGAAACTACCGCGCAACGGTTGCAGAGAATATCGCTAAATCACCAACGGAAAGCAACTACTGTTGATTTAGTTACTTCTCTTGAGTTTATGAAAGCACAGCCTAATGATTGGATATATTTAACTAATGAAAGGCTAGGCTACACAAACAAGATTTTTGAAATTCAAAATATGTCTATGACTTTCTTAGAGAATGACGGACAAGTATTCGCGGCAACCTCATTGAGTTTGCAAGAAATGGACTCAAGTGTGTTTGGTTTCGTCTTTAGCGAATACTCAACACCTCAGCCAAACGCGGCTCAGGCAGTAATCGGTGAGGTTAGTATCAGCCCCCCGACTATAGGCACTCCAGTACAGATAACTAATGTTGAAGGTCAAACTGCCAAAATAAACATCAAAGCGGTTTGGGCTAATGCTGTAGATAGTGCTATTCAGGGAACAGAAATACAGTTCAAGAAAAGCACCGAAGCCGACTCACTATATGTAACGGCTACCCTAGCAGGGATAGGCCGAACAACTGCTGAGATAGCAAACGTAACTGTCGGAACAACATATAACATTAGAGTAAGGCACTTCTCTTTTGACAACGTGTACAGCGTATATTCAAGCGTAGCTAATATAGCGATAGCGCAACCTGACAGTATTACAAACCCTACAAACCTAGCTGTTACAACTGACAAGCCATTTAATATTGAGCTAAGTTGGACTAACCCATCAAACACAAATATGAGGGCGGTTGATGTTCACTATGATACAACTACAAGTTACGCCCCATCAGCAAGCAACCGTATCGGAACTTACTACGGAGATATAGGTAAGAAAAAGACTGTACTGCTAGGCCGATCTCATGGGCTTAGTTACGACACTAATTATTACTTTAAAATAATAGCGGTAAATATATACGGTAGTGTTCCAGAATCAGGCGGCAATCCAGTATATGTAACAAGTCCAGCTGGTCAGATGAAGAAAGTGACTACGGTTGATGTGGATGAAATTAGCGCAAACAAGCTATCTGCTGGAATTATTGATGCTGATGTAATTACCGTAAACAACCTAGATGCTGACAAGATAACTACTGGACAGCTTACTCTTACGGCATCAGAGGGTAGCGCAGTAAAAGCTGGAAAAGGCACTTTTGAAGACACCTCAGTAAACGGATTCTTCTTAGGATTTACTGCGGCTCCAGCTACTATTGAACCCGCATTTTCCATAGGCACAGCAACGAGTGGGTTATCATATAAGCCATCAACAGGCTTATCCATAAAGGGAAGCATAGATGCAACTACTGGAAAGATAGCTGATTTCATTGTTGCCGCAACATCCATAACAGATTTAGCCGATTCGTTTGGTTTGTCATCTGCTGTAACAGGCGGTGATGATATAAGGTTTTATGCTGGCGCAACTTTAGCCAATAAAGCAAACGCACCATTTAAAGTTACGGAAGCTGGAGCAGTTACAGCAACATCCGCAACAATCACAGGAGCCATAACAGCTACATCTGGAGCTATCGGTGGACTCAATGTTGCTTCTGATAAAATATATATAGGCACAGGAACATTTGAAAACGCCAACACCGCTTTTTATGTTGATGATGCAGGTCAGTTCAGCTTAAAAGATAAGCTATCTTGGAATGGAGTAGATACTCTAACTATAAACGGTGGTGGCACGTTTACTGGAGCGCTTTCTGGTGGAACAATATCTATTGGGTCTGGAAACAATATATTTAAAGCTGATTCAAATGGTATATATTTAGGAAACGCAACATTTGGATCAGCATTTTTTAGAGTAACCCCTGCTGGTGTATTGACGGCTGAGAGTGCAACGGTTACAGGAACTATTAACGCTACTGGTGGAGCCTTTACTGGAGATGTAACAACGGCAGGTAAGTTTATAGCTGGCACAGGAACAGCTAGAACGGTAATTGATGGAAACGCCAGCGCAAACTATAGAATTTTTGCTGGAGCGGATATAGGAGATGAAGATAACGCAGTATTCCAAGTAACGCCTAGCGGTAGCGTTTTTGCTAACAATATCACTATCTATGACACTGACGGCAACATTCTTATAGATCAAAATGGCCTAGGCCCATCGGCTTTAGCAGGGCTTTCTCTTACAAGTGGCGCATCGGTAAATAAGGTTTCAGGAGTTCTATCTGGTGATGGGGGCGAGATGACCCTTACTTTGGATACCACTGCTACGGTTACGATTACATCAAAGTTGGCTATATATGCTAACAATACAGGAAGCCTGTACTATCGCGGTGAATCAGCAACCTCAGGGTCAACTGGGCAAGCTGAGGCTTTAGCCAACATTACAAACTCAATCTTTAATGTGGTTTATAGATCAAAAGTTGATTCAGGTAATTATTCAATAGCGGCAACTAAGCCAATTACCTTTACTAGCACTGACTCAACCCCAAGTGCCACAGAAGTCTATGTCCAAGCAAACTATATAGCAGGTAGTATAAACAAGTGGTACACATCGTTAATGGGCGCAGGGGGTGCTTTAGAGTACATTGCAAGCACTGTATCCTATGGTGCAACAGCCTATATTGTAACGTCCCATACATTTACAAACCTTGCGGCTGGTGTCCATAAATTTAAAGTATCCTCAACCGTAACAGGAACAGGCTCACCTCAATCTGCTGGGCAATCAACGTCTAATAGACTTTATGAACTTAGCTCAAGTGCTATTAACTTTATTGAATCAGCATCAAATACTTTTGCAAACGGAAGCCCATCCGTACCATCTGGCGGTGGAACGGTATCAGGTAACTTGGTTGTCACTGGTGATCTCACTGTCCAAGGAACAACGACAACTATTGATACTGCTAACCTAGACGTTAAAGATAAGAATATTACACTAAATTATTCAACTGGAGACTCTTCAGGGAATGCTAACGGTGCAGGAATAACCATTCAGGATGCAGTCAATTCCACAACTAACGCGACTATTCTATGGGACTCAGCTAACGACAAGTTTGATTTTAGCCATAAAGTAACCACACCCAGTTTAGATGTAGGTGGCGCTATAGAATTTAACTCTTTATCTGGCACTGGCTCAGTATCTATTACTGACATACTAGACCAAGATGATATGTCTAGTAACAGCGCGACAGCATTGGCAACTCAGCAGTCTATTAAAGCCTATGTTCTTGCAAACGTAAATTCAGGTTCTTTCTTACCTCTTAGCGGTGGAACGCTTACAGGTGTTCTTACAATCAACACCACTAATGACAACCAAATTCTATTAACAAGCTCAAACTCTTGGACAGGGATAGGCTTTAATGACAGTGCAAGCAATGGCACACAATACATCTGGCACAATGGAACTCACGGCACATTCGCTATTGGCGGTGGTGGGTCAAACGTAGTAAACAAAAAGCTACACGTTGATGGCGGCATGACTGTTGGCTCTACTTACGATGCAACGGCTGTTGATGCTAATAGTCTAAAAGTGCAGGGTACGATTGAAAGTGCAGGGGGTAGCCTTACAGAAGCACTTAATATAACGTCGACTAGTTCTATCCCCTTAAATGTAGATGCTTCAACTGCTAGTCTAATTATTCCAATAGGCGCAGGAACTCAAACTGCTTATGCTGACTTGCAACTTATAACTGATGGCGGTAATGCTGAGTTATTTAAAGGCGGTATAAATTACACTTCTTGGGGCGGCTCAAGAGCATTTAATATTTACAACTCTAACGGCATCATAGCTTTCCATCCCTCTGGCACAGACAATATTGTACAGATAACAACAGATGGGTTGTTGCTTAGAAGAGGTTACAAAATTAGAGATCAAGCTGTAGCTACAAGTTACATTGACTTTGATGCAACTAGATCATTTATAAACGGAAGTACAGGCGTACTCTTGACTGTAGGTGGTGCCACAAAAGTAGCTACGTTTAACACCCACACAGCCGTAGCAAATAAGCTAATGGTTAGTCAAATTGCCACGCCTCAAAAGAACCTAACGATAGGAAGTTCTCAAGCAGAAGGCATCCAGTTTAATTATGACACTAGCAACAACTACAGAAACCAGATATTAAATTACTGGAATAGTAGTGCTGACTCTCGCATGGACTTTAACATTGCGCGATCAAGCGGTCAGACTCCAGTTACAATTATGTCTGTTGGTTACAATTCAAAAGTAGGCATCAACACTACTATCCCTAGTAGTTTATTAACAGTAGATTCTGGAACAGCAACAGGGGCGGCATATTCCCCTACAAATTTCAATAGTGCCGCTCAAATAAAAATAGATGTAGCCTCTGCTATAAATAACTATGCAGGAATCCAGTTTACGCACTCAGGAAACACCGAAGGTTTTATTGGTCTTGTTCGTCCAACTACAGGTTCGTCAGTCTCTGATTTTGTTATTCAAGGGTACAGTGGCGCGTCTTCAACATATAAAGAAAGACTGCGAATAGCAGACTCAGGCGCGGCTACTTTTAACGGCACTATCTCTAGCGGGGCTATTACATCTAGTGGGGTGATATATGGAACTGAATTTGACCTTCCAAGCGGAGGGGTGCTTGATTGGGCTAACGGAGATGCAAGAATTGTTGAGGGTTTAGTTAATAACTACTCTCTATCTTTTCAAACTTATGATGGTTCAACTGCATCAACTGCTTTAAGGCTAGATGGAAATAATGCGGC
>Ga0209634_1001454_pt1 | contig 17248 bp, 11 predicted proteins | sample LinPmetageLP40_FD_184043 | JGI IMG/M metagenome (GOLD analysis project Ga0209634, IMG submission 184043) | Marine viral communities from the Pacific Ocean - LP-40 (SPAdes) (version 2) | ecosystem: Environmental > Aquatic > Marine > Oceanic | place: Pacific Ocean | collected 2010-08-26
CGAACTTGTGGTATAAAGACTCTAACTACAAATTCACCGCCTGTCTGACTACGTACGATTTTTAATTGAAAGGGTCTAGGACGAACACATTCACCAGATGGTATAGATTTAATATCTACAGATGGATTTTTATTTGTTTCTGTGTAAACCATAGGTTGATTTTCAGCAGGTCTTTCAGCGGAAACTAATACTTTTTCACTACCATTGACAACAAAATATCCACCTAAATCTTGCTTACATTCGCCCATTTCAGACTGAAATATACCATGATCTTTTCCTATTTTTAAAGAACATAAACATGAATTTAACATAATTGGTAATTTACATAATTCTAATTTTTCAACTAATTTAGTTTGAATATCTATTCTAGGTGGTCCAGGTTTAGAATCTGTATCTGTTATTTTTCTGGGTGTAACTACAGTCGTTTTAATTTCAACACTTATATATAAATTACATGAATAAGTTAATTTTTTAATGCGAGCATCTTGAGGTACTATTTTATATTTACATCCTGAAGAAGTTTGTATACATGGTTCACTAAATCCTGGATTTTTAATATATAACGATATCTTTTTTAAATGTTCTCCTAAGATGGGATCGTAATCAAAATGTAATTGTATTGGATTTGAATTACTAATTATATCAGGTATACTTGTTTGTACAAAAGTATCGAAACTATCAAGATGATGTGAAATTAATTGATTATTATTTAAATAAGAATTAACAAACGTCCATGTATCTTTATTCCATTGGAATTCAGACATTGTAATTAATAATTACTAAATTAGTATTAATTTAAATTAAAATTTTTTAACTAAAATATATTTTAATACAATCGCCTAAAGTAAATGCTAATCTACATATAGGACATTTCATATCATCATTTTCAATTAGTCCTCTTGAACAAGTTTCACAAACACAACAATGATTACAGGTTTTATATAGTATATTGCTATCGGAATTTAAACAAATCACACACCTATTTTTTTCTTGTATTTCTTTAAGTTCTTTATCTCGTTCTCTTAAAACATTTTGAAATTCAGTAAATAATAATGTACTATCTTCTATTTTTGTTTTGCAAAGTTCTAATTTTTTTTGTACATTATTATATTTTGTCTCTAAATATAAATTATTTGCTTTTAATAATATAATTTCAGCTTTTAAATCACTATTTTTTTTTATTACATTAGTTTCATTATTTACAATATTTATATCTCTATCATACACAGATTTAACTTCAGATTCTAAATTTTTAATATACTCTAAAGTAATTTCTAGTTTAGCTCTTTCTTGATTTAATTCTGTTTTGTATAATTGTGTTTGTAACGCAGCAAAAACACATTGTCTTGTATAAAATTCTTTACTATGTTTTGATAAATCGCGAGTAGTTATTCTAGAACCACCTGTAGAATTACTACGATTTAATCTCCGTCTAAAAAATGATATTTCGGTTCTAGTACTGTTGGTTGAAGGTGGAGGTGGAGGTATTGGTGGATGAGGGGGTGGAAATGTGATTACACCAGGTGGAGGCGTTCTTATTAAAGTACTTGTAATATTATCTGTATTTTGATTTTGATTAGACATTATTATTATATATAATAACTTTATTATTTAAATAGTAAAAAAATTTAATTTTAAATTAATGTTTTTTTATTTTTATTAATTACTAATAAAAGATGACAAATGAATTGGGGAAACACTTAACATCTTTTAATAAATTTTTAAATTCATTTTATACCAAAAAAGATTCAGATGGAAACAAACAAAAATTTAATTTCATAAAAATGCCCAATAAGAAATTAGGTAAAGGAGGTGGTTCATATGCTATTCCAGATAATAAAATAAAAGAATTCTTTATATTATACAGTAGAGCAGTTATTGCACAAAAAAAAAAGTCAGGTAATTCTCTTCAAATATTAGAGAGAAATAATTTTATAACTCCCATTAAAATTGATTTAGATTTTCAATATAAAAGTGAAGGCGCTGTTTTAAATAGAAAAATTCTTAAAAAACATATTTATACATTTTGTTTAAAATTAATTGAAACTATTGATTTATATTTAGATAAAGAATATGTTCGGACTTGGACTTCTGAAATGTTTGCTAATTTAGAAAGTGTTTCCCCACCACTAGTCGATGGTTCAACTCCTCCACCATATCCTTTTGATCCTCGTACAATTTTAGTTTTCCAAAGAAATCATCCATATAAATCAGGTGATTATATTAAAGATGGTATACATATTATAATTCCAGAATTATTGGTTAGTACTTATTGTCAACATATTATTAGAGGTCATATTATACTTTTACTAGAAAAATGCGTTAAAGAAGTTATTTTAAACCAAAATAATAATGAATTTAATATTTTAGCTGAATTAGTTAATGATAATATTAATAAACCCATTGATATATACGATGAGGCTGTTATAAGTCGTAATGCTTGGATGTTATATGGATCGGATAAAAAACCACAAAATCCATATAAAATAACCCATATATTAAAAATCGGTAATTATCATGGAGATTATAAAATTGTTAATATAGATAGAAAAAAATATATAAAAAAGTTATGTATTAAAAATGAATCTGAATTTCCAGATGAATCTAAAGAAGTATTGGAAATTATTTCTATGGCAGCTCATTTACGTATGTCAGATCATTCTTTAGTTAATAGACCGATTGGTTATTTAGAAGAAAAGTTTCAAGAAAAATATACTTATCAAAAAATGGTTAAACGTTCTTTATTACCTAAAGAACCACAAGATATTAATAATAACATAATTATATCTAAATGCTCCACAAATGATGAAGAATATATTGTTAATTTATTTAACTGTTTAAGCCCAGAAAGAGCTAGTAATTATAATTCTTGGTGGCGAATAGGTAGAGCTCTTGCTAATATAGTTAATGATAAATTATTAATACAATTTCGGAATGCATTTATTCAATGGTCTCGCACTTCTAAAGATTATGATAATGTTCCTGATCAAGAACTTATTAATTGTTGGAATCATTGGTTAAGAACAAGAAAAACTACTGGTAAACAGTTAGGTTTAAATAGTATAGAAGAAGCTGCTATGGAAGATAATAAAGAACTTTATTGTGAATTAAAAGAAGAACACATTAAAAATAAAATTGTTAGTAAAGCAGATATTAGTGATGTATCTATCGCTAACTTAGTTGCTCATTTAAATAGCAATTCTTTAACTCATAAATGGATAGATAGAGGTCTTTGGCGAAAATTTGTAAATGGAGTATGGGTACAAATTAGAAATTATAATCCATTAGATATGTTCGCTTCTACTAAAGTATATCCTATGATGCTCAAATATATTAGGAAAACTTATCAAGACGAATATGCAATTGGGGATGAAAATGATGACGAAGATGCTATGAAAACAGCTGAAAATAAACGAAATAAAAATTTAAAAAAAATAGCTGCTTTAAATAGTAATAGTAAAATTAGTGCTGTTTCTAATGTTCTATGTAGATTAGATGATATTAGATGTCCTGAATTTGAAGAAAATTTAGATCAAAATTTAGATATTATTGGATTGGGTAATGGGTATGTATACGATTTAATTAATGCGCAAGCTCGTAAAGCTCTTCCTTCTGATTATTTATCTAAAAGTACTAATGTTCCATTTCATCCTAATGGGGACGACTCTGAAGAATATTCTATGCAACATCCAGATGTCATTGAATTTCTTGAATTCATTACTTCTATATTTCCATCACCTACAGATAATACTGGTGGCGTCGTACGTTACGTTTTAAAATGGTTAGCTAGTATGTATGATGGACACACTAGTGATGAATTATTTCATTGTTTAGTTGGTAACGGTAGCAATGGTAAGTCTTTACTACAAGATGCCATTGAACATGCATTAGGTGAATATTATGGTACTGTTAATGTTACTTTACTTACTGGCAAAAGAGGAAGTGCTGATGGATGTACTAGTTCTTATGAATCTATTCGTAATAAAAGATCTATATGGACACAAGAACCTGAAAAAGCGGAAAAATTAAATTGTGGTGTTGTTAAAGAAATTACTGGTGGTGATACTTTATATAGTCGTGGCTTATTTAAAGAAGGTGGTACTTTTAAACCTCAAGCTAAATGGGCTATAGTAACTAATTATATGCCAGAGGTAGATGCTGAAGACGAAGCTTTATGGAGAAGAATGAGAGTTATTCGTTTCCCTATGAAATTCGTACCTAACCCTGATCCTAGTAATCCAAATGAAAAATTAAGAGACGATGAACTTAAACATAAAGCTAAAAGAGGTGATTGGTCCGGCGCTATACAATGGTATTTATTAACTGTTTATTATCCTATTTATAAAAAGGAAGGATTATTAGAAAAAAATCAAATTCCTGCTGAAATCGAGAGTGAAACAACTGCCTATCGTAGCGCTAATGATGAAATTGTTGATTTTATTAGTAATCAATTAGTATATATTGACGAAAATGATCCTACTGTTGCATCTACTTATATTGAATTAGATACTAAATATTTAACATCAACCTTTTCTAAATTTATTGAAAGAAAAAGACCTAGATCTGCTTATTATAAATTTGCATTTAACGAAGCTAAAATTATTAAATTATTTTCTAAACGTAAAAAATTTGGTAATCCTATAGCATTAAATAATAATGATGAATTACTTGGTTGGACAAATTGGGGGTTGAAAACTGATATGTAGGAAAAATTTTAAAATAAATTTTATTTTAATAAAGAATATTAATCTGAGACAATGTCTCAAAAAATGCCAAAAATGCCAATTTCCGCAAGGATCCAATATAAATACGAAAATAAAACTGGTATAATAGCTCTTTGTGTAGAAAATTTAAATTTAAATAATTCTATTGAAGTTACTGAATGGATTTACGATGTTCGGGATTTATTAGCAGAGACATTTGAATGGGAAAATGTTGATGCAGCTGAAGTTAAAGTTATTGAGTGGATTTATTATGATTGATATATATAGATTATGATAATATAGGAAAAAAATTTTTAAATTAAACTTGTTTTTTTAATGTTATTAATTTGCCATGAAGACACTTTTAGAGCATCAATTGCGAATTCTTGCATTTGTGCGGGAAAGAGAATCTAATGGTCAAGGTTATTTAATTGCCCATGATCCAGGTTGCGGTAAAACAGAACCTATTCTTCATCATTTATTTCAAAATAAAAATACGAAAACTTTAATTATTGGACCCGCTTGTATTAGAAATCAATGGAATGAAGATATTGATAATTATGAATTAAATGCAGAATATTTGTCATTTGAAACTGCTAGTAGATTAGGTCGCAAAGCTAAAAAATTATTATTAAAACAGTGGACCAGATGTATTATAGATGAGGCCCATAAATTAGGTACTGGAATATCCAAATTAAGTAAATTTTGTATGCTATTAAAAACTACTCATATTGGATGTATGACTGGTACTCCAGTTATTAGATCTAAAAAAGATATGGTTATTCTTAGTAAATGCTTAAAATATGATAGTATGGAGGAATTAGTTGAAGTAGGTATGCTGTATGAATCTAAAGATGATGTATTGGATTTACCTACTTTAACTATTAATATTCATAATTTAACTAATTCTGAATTTGTAAAACATCATCATAATGCTATGGTATCCGTCGATTTTACGAACACTATGCGCGAATTAATTAGAAAAAGAATGGGCTGCTTACATCCTAAATTAATAGATGCAAATAAAAAAGATATTCCAGTTTTAACTAAAATTGAATTATTATATAGACTTGTAAAATCTAGTTATAATAATACTATTATATTTACTAATTATTTGAAAGAAAATAGATTTATTACTACATATTTAAATAATCAAAATATCGCGCAAAAAGTATTTAGTATTACTGGAAATGTTCCGAAACAAATTCGTGAAGAAATATTTGAAATAGCTAAAGCGGGCAAACGTAATATATCTAATATCTTATATCATTTATATTATCAAAATAGATCATTTCTTCCTCCTATTTTACTTAATATTAAACAATTCTTAGTATGTCCTATTGTTCTAGTGATGCAACAGCAGATTGGTGGTGTTGGATTAAATCTTCAAGCATTTGAGAATATTTTCTTTCCAAATCCTTCTTACAGTCCAAGTGACGATTTTCAAGCATTGTGTAGAGCCCATAGACTTGGTCAAAATAAACCAGTCACTGCCAATTTTATATATGCGAATAAAGATGTTGAAACATTTATTGATAATCGTATTAATAAATTGCGAAATAAAAAATTAAAAACAATTCAAGAAGTTACTAAAATCGATCTATTTAAAGAACAAAATACAAAAGTCATTAATTATATATAATTAGATATTTGTCCAAGTATGGCCCTGTTGACAAACATACTGATACTGTAGTTTATCTTTATTTAATCTAGTATAAACTACGTCATAATCTTTTAATCCTTTTTTTTCACATTCATGACACGTCATTTTAATTTTTGGAAGAGTAGGATCATCTCTAATTAATTCTATATTTTCAATTGGTTCTGTTGATATATTATCATAATTTCTAACTAAAACTAATACACGATCTATTGAACTTTCATTTTCATAATTTTTAAAATCCTTAGTGTGATTTGCTAAATTGGGGTGCATACGACATCTAAATTTACTAGACCCATCGCTTGTAGTATGAATAACCATCATACTATTACATACCGGACAAAATTGTGAATTAAATATTACGTTCATTTTTATTTAATAATAAGTATTATATTTAGATTTAATAATAAAATTTTTATTATATATAATAAATGAATAAAAAAAACAAAAAAAAAACTCGCAACTGGGACGCCCCTACCGCGGTTGGTAATATATTAATTGGATACAGTACTCGTTTTAGAATTAGACAAAAATTATTACAATATATATGTAAAGTCAATCCATTTTTATCAGAAATCCCTGAAGTTTCTGTTAATATTAAATCACTGGATTTAATTAAAATTTGTAATAAAATTAGAAATAATTTACGGAAAAAAAGTCATACTAATATTAATTTAAATAATATACATACTATTGAAAGTATATATTATAATTTTGAAAATAATTTCAATCACTCGTCTTTAGAAGACGGCATTACTTATGGATGGTCTAAATTACAAAAATCCTATTTTATCTCTAATTTTGTTGTTAAAAGTTGGATCCATAATAAAGCAAATGTATTAAATAAAGACATTTCTTTAATCGTACCATCTGAAGATCATAATTTTGCTTATTCTTGGAAAAATGGCGATGATATTATATTAGGATATAAAGGAGTACGATTATTATGGGGTAATTTAGTAGTTAATGGATATTTTAAAGATACCGATTTAACATTCTTAAATTCTATATTTAATAAAGTTCAAGTTAGGTTTGAAAGTATTTCTAAAATGCTTAAATCTAATAACAATTATAATAAATTAAATGTAGATGGGTATTTAAAAGACTTAGGTCCACGTGAAATATTAGTTGCTAATAATCATCAAATTATTTGGGATTATGAACGATTAGAAAAAAATTGGAAAAGAGTTGTCAATATGCCATTGACTCCTTTAGCTAAAGAAGTTGATAAATTAAATCCATATTTATTTATTCAACTTATTCATTCATTAATGGTTGGTAATCACAGCAATGTTAGTAAAGAACAAACACAGTGTAGATTGTTATATGAGTTAATCTGTATTAAACATAATGATGTCGATGATATTATTGCCAATTCCTTTCCATACCGCATTAGACGAAAAGTATGCAAACGAATGATTGGGCTTACCACTATATCTACTAAAACTCATCGTAAGTATATGAATAATAACGATCTACCTTTGGAAAAAAAAGTTAATATCAAATTTGAAGATCATCCTAAGATATTACATGCTATTCGTGATAGATTAAGAGAATGGACTGAATCTAGACCAGGTAGTGATACACATGGAAAAGCTACTCAATTCTTAGAATCTTTATTATTATTACCTATTGGCGTTTTTAAAAGACATCCAGTTATTAATTTACGATTAAATTGTTTTGGAAATGTTTCTACTGTTAACATTGATTCTGTTATTAAAGATCGTGAAAACGAGTTAGTAGCTTTAATTAACAAACCTAAAATTCCACCTGTTCCTAGTATGACTTGGTGCAATCATTGGGACGCGGTTAGGGATTTTCGTTTCTTAAGACAAGCTCAAATACATAGATTAAAAGAAACCGATGCTATTATGGACGAAACTGTTTATGGTTGTAAACCTGCTAAAAGAATTATTAGACAATTAGTTGCCCAGTGGTTAGGTTCTAGAGATTCACCTGGTTGTGTTATTGGTCTTGAGGGGCCTCCAGGTGTTGGCAAATGCTTCCGGCAAAACACGCCTATTATGATGGCAAATGGCACTATAAAAATGGTTCAGGATATTAAAGTCGGTGAGCAAATTATGGGAGACGATTCTACACCGAGAAATATTTTAAGTCTAGGTAGAGGTCAGGATAATATGTATGAAATTATTCCACAAAAAGGAGAAAGTTATACCGTAAATTCTGAACATATTTTATGTTTAAAACCATCCGGATTATCTAGAATTGAAAAATTAAGTAATGATAGATATAAAGTTTGTTATTTTAATTCAGATACTATTAGAATGTCATATAAAACTTTTTATAATAAGTTAGATGCTGAACAATATTTAAATAAAAAAATTAAAACTCAAAATTCAGATATAGTAGAAATAGAAGTAAAAGATTATTTAAAACTACCAAATTACATTAAAGACAACTACTTAAAAGGATATAAAGTACCAATTGTATTCGCAGAAAAGGAAGTTGATATTGAACCTTATTATTTGGGAATGTGGTTAGGAGACGGTCATAGTAACGGAACAGGTGTCACGACAATTGAAAAAGAAGTAGTTGAATATTTAACTAATTATGCTTCACGTTTAGAATTAAAACTTCGTAGTAAAAAAACAGAACATAATGCAGATATATCATATTATATTACATCTGGACGTGGTGGGAAAAAGGGACGTAACAAACTATTAAATATGCTCAGAAATAATAATTTAATTATGAATAAACATATTCCACATATTTACAAATGTAATAGTCGTAAGATACAATTGGAAGTATTGGCAGGTATTATAGATTCGGATGGTGGTTTTTCTTTAGCGAGTAATAGTTATGACGTTATTCAAAAAAATGAGAAACTATTAGATGATATTATATTTATAGCTCGCTCCTTAGGATTAGCTGCTTATAAAAAAAAATGTGAAAAAAGTTGTATGTATAAAGGTGAACGAAAATGGGGGACTTATTATCGTACTAATATTCATGGACCAGGATTAAATGAAATTCCAGTAAAATGTCCTCGTAAAAAAGCAGGACCTAGAAAACAAAAGAAAGATGTATTAAATAATGGAATAACTGTTAAACATGCAGGTTATGATAATTACTACGGTTTTGAAATAGATGGGAATCGTAGATTCATATTGGGCGATTTTACTGTTACTCATAATACAACCATTGTACGCGAAGGACTTGCTCGTTGTTTTGGTACTAGAGAACAACCTCATCCATTTGAATTTATTAGTTTAGGTGGCGCCAATAGTAATTCTACACTAGTTGGTTGGACATATACTTGGCATACCTCTTCATATGGGCGTATTGCTGGTGCTCTAATGAAACACAAATGTATGAATCCCATTTTATATTTTGATGAATTAGATAAAGTTAGTAAAACGAATGAAGGTAAAGAAATTATTAGTATATTAACTCATTTGACTGATCCTGTTCAAAATGCCATATTTAAAGATAGATATTTTGCTGATATTCCATTAGATTTAAGTAAATGTTTAGTTGTATTCTCTTATAATGATCCTTATGCTATTGATCCCATTCTTTTGGACCGCGTACAACGAATTAAAATTGATCCTATGACAGTACAAGCCAAAATACAGGTCGCCGAATTATTCTTATTACCTACTATTTGTAAAGAAGTTGGTGTATTACCATATACTATTTCCGACGATCTTATTAAATTTATTATTGAACGGTATACCAATGAAGCTGGTGTTCGTAAATTAAAAGAATTGTTATTAACTATTATACGAGAACGTAATCGTTTATATCTATGTGGTTATTCATTAACTCCAATAGAGTGTGAATTTGACATTGAAAGATTATTGGTTGATTCCAGACCCTCCAGAATAGAAAGAGTTTCATGTGATGAAACTCATGTAGGTGCTATTAATGCACTATTCGCCACTACTAGTGGTTCAGGTGGTATTATTCCTGTACAAGTTGTTAGAAAAATATCAAATAAATCTAAAGAAGGATCTTCACAATCTGTTTTAATTACCGGACGTCAGGGTGAAACTATGAAAGAATCTGTTAATATTGCTTTAACCGTAGCTATGATTCTTGCCGGTAAAACTGAAAATCATAACAACTTCCACCTTCATTGTAGCGACGGAGGAACTAAGAAAGACGGGCCATCCGCTGGTTGCGCCTTCGCATTAGCTTTCCTATCTGTACTAAAAAACATGCCTTGTAGACAAAACATCGCTCTGACCGGAGAAGTTGATCTACGTGGTCAAGTATGTCCAATCGGCGGATTACCTGCAAAAATATCTGGCGCTATATCTCATGGCGTCGATACTATTTTGATCCCTGAAAAAAATAGAGACGATTGTGAAAGATACTTAAAAGAAAATAATTTACCAGAACATGTTAAGATTTTGTATATTAATACTGTATTGGATGCCGCTAAACTTGTATTAGTCGGGTTTAATTAATTCTTGATATTTGTTATAGCATTTACTTGCAAATTTTTTTTCAAGGAATTTTATGATACTAAAGTTTAATATTCCCACCAAGCAAGTTCTTGTCTTCCACTCGCGGTTTGATTTCTTACAAAATATGTATCATGGGTTTCAATTTCTATATCGTTTTCCCAGTAACCTTCCGCTACAATTCCGTTAGCATAAATTATTTTGCCATTGCCATGTCTTTGATTACATCTCCATTCTCCAATATATATATCTCCGTTATTATAGACAAATTTGCCATACCCGTGTTTCATTTCTTTGGTTTCGCCTTCATATACACCTTCGTCTTCGTTACCAGTATATATATTTATTAAATCTCTTTTTTGATTATTAATTAATATTCTTATATCTTCAATCATATCATTAATAGAACCATATATAAACGGATCCTCACCATAACTAATTAGCATACTTTCAACCATTTTACGAAATTGAACAGGATCCGTGTCACGTAATTTTAAAATATTATTTAATTTTTGTTCATTTTCATATTTAATTAAATTTATACCTTTTTTGAAACTCATCTTTATTATATAAACCGAAAAAGTTAAAATATATTAAATAAATATTAATATAAAAATGACATATACTTCTAAGACTGGCGGGTTTGGAGCTCTAATCCAAATAAGATTAGGTTGGAAAAGCTTAAAATTAACTAATAATCCAGAAATAAGTTATTTTAAATTTAAATATAGTAGATACTATCATTTTGCAATAGAATCTTTTAAAGAAAAAATAAACGGAAATGTATCTGCAAATTCAACTGTTACATCCATTATATCCAGAAATTTAGGTGATTTGGTGTATAAAACTTGGTTAGAATTAGAGTTACCTCCTGTTATTTCAACTACAGATATAGCTGGTGATGCAGATACATGGGTTACTAATACTGATTATAAAGAGAATGATGTTGTTTCTGGTGTAACAGAAATAAGTTTTGAGGCGCAAGGAAATCAAATAAATAATTTAACGTCTAGTACTGTATTATCGAGTTATGTTTGCAGCGCAATGAATAGTGATGGCACAACTTTCATTACCGGGAGTTATACTAATAATTCTGAATCTGGTGATATTAAAATATTCAATTATGATTCTTCTACTAAAATTATAACACAAGAATTTATTGATCTTGGTTTACCTGGTTATAAAAATGGACAATCAGTTGCGATTAATGATGCGGGAGATATGGTTGCGTCTGGTGCAATTGGTGCAAATGGGGACGCTGGTCTAGTAAGAACGTTTAAAAAAATATCTAATGTTTGGACAGCGCTTCCAGAAATAGTAAACGCGACCCCAGGGGAGATGTTTGGTACAAGTGTTAGTATGAATGGAGACGGTACTATTTTAGCAGTAGGTGCTCCATATGCGACAGTATTAGGTTTTATGGTTTATGCTGGTTATGTTAAAATTTATGAATTTAATGGAACGAATTGGATTCAAAAAGGATTGACTCTTATGGGTCAGGGTGTGGATCACCTTTTCGGTCATTCAATTAGTTTAAGTCAATCGGGAACCCGTGTTTTTATAGGTGCACCCGTTGCAAATACTAATGGAACGGGTTATGTTTTTGATTGGAATGGCTCTACTTTTCAATTTGGTAATTCCGTAATTGGACCTGCTGGTGATGCCAAAATGGGAACTAAAATCTCTTGTAATAGCGCGGGTACTAGATTCGCTTTAGAAAGTAAAGAGAACGCCGGATTAATACGAGTCTATGATTTAATTGGGTCTACGTGGACCCAAAGAGGAACGGATTTTATTGGGGAAAATAGTACTTCTTTTATTGGTGAAACACTTTGTGAACTTACGTATGATGGCAATACATTATTTTATGAATCTCGTAAACATAATAATTCTAGAGGTTACATTAAAGTCTTTGAATTATCTGGTAACACTTGGAATTTAATTTTTACTATTGAAGGAACGATTGCAGGTGAAACGTTAGGAATGGGTTCAAGTATTTCACGGGATTTTAATAGTTCAATAATTGTGTCTTGTGCCCACGGTTCTAATTTAATAGGCACTGCTCAATATCATTATATTATACCACCTGATACTGTATTGATGGCGTGTACTAAAGAAGGAACATCCGGAATAAATGAACCAACTTGGAATATAAATAATATTATAACAGACAATACTGTTTCTTGGCAAAATACTACTTCTCCATTATTTTATCCATCTAGGACATTACCTACTTTTTATGATATGATAGATTTTATACAAATTCAAATTGGTGATAATATTATTGATAAACATTCTGGTAAATGGTTACAGTTATATTATGATTTACACTGTGTAGATAGTAAAAAATCAGGATTAGACCAAATAACAACTTTATTAAGCAACAAATCCACTCTAAATAAACCTATGCAGAAAGCTCGGTTACCATTTGCATTTTGGTATTGTAAAGATACTGGATCTGCAATTCCATTGATTTCATTATATAAAGATGATGTTAAAATAACTATTAAATTCTCAAATAATTTATCAGCGACCGGAGCAGAATTATGGGTTGATTACATACATTTAGATAAACCTGAAAAATTATTATTTGAAAAAAATAATCAAGAATATCTTATTGAACAATTACAAACTAATACTACAAATTTATTAAAAAACCGTTTGCATATATTTCATCCTATTAAAGAAATATTTTGGACCTTGGATAATAATAATTTAAATAAATTAACTCACGCTGAAATAACAATTAACGACCAACGCTTTGTTAAACGAGATGCTAACTATTTTAAACAATTACAACCATATTATCATCATAGCGGTATTAGTAATAATGAAGTGTTTATGTTTTCCTTTTCGCTGAATCCAGACAATTTCCAACCTTCTGGTTCTATAAATTTCTCCCGTTTAGATTCTGCTTATTTAAACTTAACTGGAAATATTACTTCACCGACTGTAAATATTTATGCAGTGAATTATAATATTTTACAAATAAGAAAAGGAAAAGCTAAACTAGAATATAATAATTTCACATAATGGGAAATAATTTTAAAATAATAATAAAAAAAATTATTAATTGAAAATCACAAATGCAAAATGTTTTCTAAATGGCAAAAAATTCAAAACCTTGAAAAAAAAAGTTGAAAAACAGCAAAAAATAATTAATAAATTAAATAGAAAACTAACCTGATTATCATATAATTCAAAAAGTTCAAAGACAACAGATTAATGATTTGAAACTATTACTTAATGATTTACAATGTCAAATAGATGCAAAGATTAATTCATAATAACTAGCGTTTGTGTTAAATAGTTTAATTTTGTTTTTATTTTATTTATTTTTAATGTACGTAGATTTATTAATTTTTCATCCTCCTTTATTCTAATTTTATTATGTTCAATTAATCGTTTACTATTTTCTGAAAAATATCCTCCGAATTCTAAATGTCTTAAATATCCTGGTTCATGGTATTTTAACCATTCTCTATGAATTTTTATACGTTCTTCTATCATATTTATTTTAGATAATTCAATAGCTATTAATAATTGCAATTCATTCATTTTTTCGTATTTAGTTAATGGTAAAAATTCACAAATAAGTCTTCTTTTTTTAACATATTCTAATGCTCTTTTTTTTATTATTTTATTCACTAACAAAATAATATGGGAACTACTCATTTTAAAAAAATTTTTATTTAAATATATTTTATATTTATATAATTAATTAATTATGGCTTCCACCAATTCCAATTCTATGGCTTTCAACTTTAGTCACACCACTGTAAATAAGTGTGTATTTAATCTGAATGACGAAGAATCATTTTCTGATATTATTTCCCAACAATCGATTCCATATGCTCTTTTAATTCACGGACCAGTTAAAGATAAAGTTCTTATATCTTATATGAATAAATGTATTAAATTATCTAAACCTATTCAGAATGTACACCTTGTAGGAAAGGGAGTTAATGCAAAGGATTGTACTGAGTCTATTTTAGAATCATTCTTATCAACTATTACTAAATTGGGTGGTAAAGTTATAATTACAGAGGCATCGGAAAGTAGAAAAGTGCGATACCCAGCCACAGTTAAAGGCGATGTGGGAGACGCTATTCGTAAAACATATTTATATCAATCGTTTTCAATGATGGGTAATGGTGGTTATTCATTTAGTTTAGTTATTAGAATTAATGGCGCAAATGTTACAGTGCTAAAAGACGCGTTAAAATCAGTTATTGAACAACTAGATTATTCAAAAATCAATAAAGAAGTATGGGGGCATGCAACTGCATCCGCTTCTCAATATTTAGAATGGTTGAAAAAGAATGATCTTCAAGCGCTAGGTAATAATATCAATAAAGAAATTGGACCTGTTATTAAAATAATTAAATCTATGTATCCTTATTTAGAAGATGATATTTCTTCGGATATTAGTGATATCTTATCTCAAGAAACTACGCCAACTGATATTCTCTTAATTATTTCATCACTTAAATTTGCTATTTTAATGAAATTATCTGGAATGGTAGAAATTTATCGTAATGGGAAAGGATTTACTATTCCAGCTAAAGATAAATTTGAACATCTATTTAACGATAACGTAATTTATCCAGAAGCAATTATTAGATTCAATAAAACTTTGAAAAAATTAAAAAATCTTGATTTGACTCCTTGCTATGATCTTTATGATATGTTAAAATTTGAAAAGGAATTTACAAATACTACTAAAACCACTAAAGAATTAATTATGGAATCTTTAATAGTAGAAAATCCTGAGTTAGTTGATATGAAAAATAGTATTATTGATATTATTACTGACTTTGGGGAAGAAATCGACGACGAAACTCGTGATCTATCTATTAAACGAAGATGGAAAAATTGTGTTATTCGTGAATGTGTGACTAGTGGTAATATGAAATCACATCTAAGATTAGCGAGATGGTTGGAAATAGTATTGAATAATTAATTAATTGGCCAGTATCAATAATAAAATTTAAATTTAAATAAACTTATTTTTGTATTATTAATTATATGGAACAAATTATAATTCATAGAGCCTTCAGCAAGATAGACATTGATCATATCGATAGTGATAAATCGAATAACTACATCGATAACCTTGATCCAAAATGGAAAGGAGAACACGCGAAAAAGACGGCCAAAAAGCCGAATCGTAAGAAGGTCACGTTGTTACGGTTCATTGCGATTAAGGACAACGTGATGTACGGTCCATACGAAGGACAAAAAGCAGCTATTCGCGAACTGAACGGTAAGGTCACGAGGACGGGTATCAGTAAAGTTATTAACGGTAAGAAAAAGACGCACGCCGGATATGTTTTCAAATATTATTACCCGAGCATTGACGGCGAGATATGGATGCCACTGAAATCGGTGAGTAAATACTTTGAAAATTACGATTTCGGTGAATGGGAACTATCTAATAAAGGTCGTCTCAAAAATAAAAACGGTCGTATTAAGTGCGGCCACAATACAGTAGCGGGATACACACGCGTCCAAATGAAAATACGGAAGAGTTTATACATGAATCGGCTTGTCGGCGCCATGTTCTGTCGTGGCAATCTCACGGTCGCTGAATTTAGAGCGCGACAAGCAAACCATATAAATCGTAATAGACAAGATAACCGAAGCGATAATATCGAGATGCTATTGCCGAAAGAACACGCTAAACATACATTTGCAAATCCGAATCGGAGTAAGACGAATGCGACTTGTAAACCGTTCACGGTGACAAATACGACCACAGGTGTCGTCAAAAAGTACAGTACGCAAAAAGCCGCCGCCAAAGATTTTGAGGTATCTCAACCGGGCATAACAAGATATCTGAAGGGAAAGACCACGAGAAAGGGATATGTGTTTGCGTATATTGAAGAGACGACGATCGACGGCGAAATCTGGAAAGAAATCGGCGAACGACCGTTGCTTAATCACACTTATGACGGTGTCTTTGTTAGCACAAAAGGCCGCATCCGCGACAAACGCGGTCGCGTGACGATAGGCGCAAAGGGAGGGGGGTATCGAAAGTTCGGATGCTCCTTAGTCCATAGAATCGTCGCCGTCGTATTTAAAACCCCAGTAATAATGGCCAAGATTAATCGGGTTGCGCACATCATTACGAGGGCAATGAAAAAAAATTATCAGCGGCGAAGAAATAGACGACGAAACTCGTGATCTATCTATTAAACGAAGATGGAAAAATTGTGTTGTTCGTGAATGTTTGACTAGTGGTAATATGAAATCACATCAAAGATTAGCGAGATGGTTAGATATAGTATTGTAGATAAGTTATTATTACGTTCTGAATTAATTATTTTTTTTTAATATTTATAAATGTTCTATAATTTTAAATTAACAGGTAATAATTTAAATAATTGGAAATTAAACTTAAATAAATTTCAAACTGAAATACAAAATATCAATCCAAAATTATTAATTAA